>Ga0209164_1001368_pt1 | contig 32428 bp, 32 predicted proteins | sample MTBNYHSulfiMetaG_FD_187458 | JGI IMG/M metagenome (GOLD analysis project Ga0209164, IMG submission 187458) | Enrichment culture microbial communities from rom New York Harbor, USA that are MTBE-degrading - MTBE-NYH (New York Harbor Sulfidogenic)... | ecosystem: Environmental > Aquatic > Marine >... | reverse complement strand
CCCAGGCTTTATCTCGTTTATTTTGACGGTCTTTTCCTCTTCCTTGAGAAGCCCTTTTTCCTTTGCTATGAGCTTCAGCGCTACTTCTCTCGTAAGAAATCCGTGGAATTTTTCTATTTTCTCCTGAACCTCGCCTTCCATTTCGCTTTCGCTCATGACTGAAAGCAGCGCCTCTCTCGCATCCATGGGATAAATAATCCCCTCCGTCTATAAAAACCTTAACTATCACTTTTTTAAACCTTTTGAAACATATACAATACGGGATTGATATGATGAATGAAGGAAAACTTGATTATAGGAATAATGCTCTAAATAAGACGAAAAAGGATGAGACGGCAAAGGGCAAAGCCAGACAGATTTTCGGAAAATTCAGGACGTGCGCGGCTGCAGGCGTTCTTGGCCTTGCAATAATGAGTGGCATTCCAGCCGCTGCCTACGGCAAGGATGTAAGCCAATTCGCAATGATAGAAAAGCACGAAAAGAAGGAGTTAACTGAACAACTGCTGAAAGCCGTAGAGAAAGGCCAAAAGAAAAAAGTAAAGGATTTGCTGCATAAAGGGGCGGATGTGAATGGAAGGAATGAAAATGGAATGACAGCACTGATGTTGGCTGCTGAGAAAGGCGATCTAAAGATAGTTAAGCTCCTCATAGAAGAAAAAGCAGATGTGAATGCCAAGACTAAGGATGGCTGGACTGCGCTGGAATACGCTGCTGTTTATGGTCGTACAAAAACGGTTGAAATTTTGCTGAATAAAGGAGCAAACATTGGAGATGCGCTGAGGTTAGCTGCTTACTGGGGCCATACCAAAACAGTTAAACTTCTATTGGATAAGGGAGCGGATGTAGATGCTAAAACTAAAGATGGAAGAACTGCACTGTTGTCGGCTTCTTCCATGGGAAATGCAGAGATAGTTAAGCTCCTCTTGGATAAGGGAGCGGATGTAGATGCTAAGGATGAGGGTGAATGGACGAATGGATGGACTGCATTGAAGCATGCTGCTGTAGCTGGTCATCCAGAGGTCGTTAAAATTCTATTGAATGCAGGAGCGGATGTAAATACTAAGGATGAAAATGGATCGACTGTACTGGCGATAGTAAAAACGCACTATTGCTCACTGGAAGACGACTTTATGGGAATAATTGGGTTGGACGACGATATCGACACAGAAGTAGCTATCGAATACCTCAAATACGAAATGGTGAAATACGAAGGAATAATAAAACTTCTTGAAGAGCACGGAGCGAAAGAATAACGTAATTAAACCCCTTTTAAAATATTTCATGCTCAAGCTAATCCATGCGTTCGATGCTTGCGCTTGAATACGGCTACCTTGTAAAGGAACTGCAATGCCTAGTCGGCAAAAGGTTTACCAAAATAGCGAGGGTGGAAAGCGGATACAAGATGAAGATAGGCGACGCCGACCTTGCATGCAGGCCGGGAATAAAGCTGTATGCAACCAAATACATAGAGGAAGCCGGAGAAGCCGACGCATTCGTTGAAAAGACAAGAAAGGAACTCAAGGGGAAGATACTGAAAGGAATCGGGCAGATAAACAGGGACCGCGTCCTTATGTTCGACTTCGGGGAGCTGAGGCTCTATTTCGAGATGTTCGCAAAAGGAAACCTTGTTCTTGTGAAAAACGGGAAAACGCTTGCCGCATTGAGATACGAGCGGTGGAGGGACAGGGAGATAAGGACAAACAGGGAGTACAAAACGCCCGAAGCGCCCCCTGAAAAAATAGACGACATAATTTCGGGCAATTACATCATAGTTTCCCTGCTCAGCCTTCCGCTCGGCAGGCTTTATGTGGAAGAACTGCTTGCGCGAACGGGCATAGAAGAGAAAACGCAGGGGATAACACTTTCCGAAAAGCAGGTTGCGGACCTTAAAAAAACCCTCGAGGAAATGAAAGCCGAATTCAGGCCGTACGTATTTTACGAAAACGAAAAGCCGGCGGATTTCGGGCTTGTGAAGTTCTCGAAATATTCCGAACTGGAGGCAAGGGAATTCAAAACGCTGAGCGAAGCGGCGGACGAGTTCTACTGGAACGCGCCCGTGCAGAAAAAGGATACGGTGCTGGAAAAGCTCGAGGCAAGGCTTGCCAAACAGCAGGAATATCTTGAAAAGCTGAAGGCCGGGGAAAAGGAGTTCAGGGAAAGGGGGGATTTCATCTATGCGAATTACCAGAAGGTTGAAAGCATACTCGAAACCGCAAAAAACATCGGGCTCGATGAGATTGAAGAAAAAATAGAGGGCGCGAAATTAAATAAAAAAGAAAAAAGCATAGAGCTCGAAATCTAGGCCCCTTCCTTTACAAGAAGATACTCCTTCAGAAGGTTCATCGCCTTTTTGGGCTTGTCCACGACCACGGAGATGACCGTTTCGTTTCCCCCTTTCGAGAGCATATGAACGTTCTGTATGTTGATTCCCTCCTTGGAGAGCGAGTTGGTGATTTTGCTGAGTTCGCCCGGCTGGTCCTTCAGCTTGATCACTATGCTGTCAAGCTCGTTCACCCTGTAGCCGGAAGCTTCGAGAACGCTTTTCCCTCTCTGCTCGTCGGAAAGAACCAGGCTTATGATCGCCTTTCCGCCGATTACGTCCACTCCTATGGATTCTATGTTTATCTTTGCCTTGCCCAGTATGTAGGATATGTCCGCAAGAAGACCTACCTTGTCATCTGCCACTATGGTTATTGGTTTCATCCAGATCACCTTTCAATAAATGTCATCACTGCTCAGAAGACTGTCCCTGAGAACGCCTGCCGCTTTCTTGGGTTTGTCGACCGTTATGGAGATTATCGTGCTTTTGTCGTCCCGCGACAGCATGTGCACGTTTTCTATATTGACTCCCTCCTTGGAAAGCACCGAGGTTATCTTGTTCAGCTCCCCGGGCTGGTCCTTCACCCTGACGACCACGCTGTTCAGTTCGCCCACCTTGAAACCGGATGTCTCGAGAACGCTCTTCCCCTTTTCGACATCGGACAGGGAGAGGCACACGATTGCCTTTCCGCCGACAACATCCGCGTTTATGGAATCTATGTTTACCTTTGCCTTGCCCAGTATGTAGGATATGTCCGCAAGGAGACCTACCTTATCATCTGCTATTACAGTCACCTGTTTCACAGCCCCACCTCTCATCAAATTTTGTAAATTTGTATATGCGGCGTTGCATTTATATAGATAACGTCATCTTCCTGTGCAAAACCACCCTTTAGAGCCACAGATACTGTATTTTTTCCCACTAAATTCACGGAAGTGAAGTTTTCCAGCTCTTTTTTCAGCTCCTCCGCCGTGACCTTTCTGCCGACATAGAAGCTCCTGTTCCTGTCCAGGTCGAGATGGATTCTGCCGTCGTCAAGGACCTTCCCTATGAGTTCCTTGTCGCACGCCGCGATTATCCGGCCCTCCCTCGTCTCGTGTATCTTCATGTACATTCAATTACCTCACAGCATTCCGGCGGCGGAGTTTATGAACGGTATGAATATCAGCGCGGCGGCAAGAACGAAAAGTATTATTATAGTCAGCCGCATCGAGCCGAATATCTCGTCTATCTCGGTCTGGTCGCAGAAAATCCGCTTCTGGGAGGAAACGTTGGCCCTTATGTCCATGATGTCGCCCCCGATCTCCGAAAGCTGGGTCTTGTGCCCGCCAAGCCCCGTGGTGGTGTTTTCAAGGGATCGTGACGCCTCTTCAAGGCTTTCCGCCGTGTTGGTTATATCATTTCCCAGATAAACCCCGAAGCTCTCCAGCACGCCGAGCGAGGAATCGAGATTCCGCATGGCATCGCCGGCCGTGTCAAGACCCTCCGAAAGCTCGGAAAACGACACGCCTATCCCGTCCACCGTGCTGCCGACAAGGGCGAGCTCCTGCTCCGCGCCCGTAAGGATGCCTTCCACAGCGGTTAGCGTGCCGCATGCGTCATTCGCGCCTTTCCTGACCAGCTTCTCGGTCTTGTCTACGAAATCCCATGCCACGAAAAACATTATGAGCAGGATGAAGAAAGCGATTCCCATGAGTATGATGTTGCTGCCGTAGAATATCCTTTTCAGCGTCCTTTTGTCCATTCCGCTCCCGGGCTTTTTTTCAGCCTCAATCTTTTCCCCTGCCATAAGATATGTTTTCCTGCGAGGTTTTTAAACTTGCCCGCATTTATCTATCTTCATAGCCCCGTCGTCTAGGAAACTTTAACGGACAATGGTCAAGGATGCGGGACTTTGGATCCTGCGACGGCAGTTCGAATCTGCCCGGGGCTATTTCAAATTATAAGGCTTACCAAAATCGTAGGTATATTTGCAACAATAGAGATAACCGCCCCTTTTTTCAAATCAACCTCGAAAAGCAGTGCAAAAAGGAAAACCTCTGCCATAACCACTCCTGCTTCTATCAGCCAGAAAGAATATTCCGGATAAAGATAATTCGCAAGCGGATTCGTCAGGAGATTCACCGCAATTACAGCAAAGGCGATTCTTGCGATTCCGCATTCCCTGCGCATGTAAAAGAAAACAAAAAGAAATTCAATAAGAATTGTAAGGAGAAGCGGAGTTAGTATGTTCACAGCTTCTTCCCTGCGAGATAGCCGACGATGAGGCCCGCGCCGAGTGTCACAAGCAACAGCACGTAATCAAGCTCTTTCTGGGGCTGCGGTTCCGGTGTTGCGCCTTTCTGCGTAAGGATTATCCTGCCCTTACCGATTTCAGGAGTTATCGAATAATGAGTGTCTATCTCGGTCCTGGGATCCGAATCCGGAAGCGTGGAAATCAAACCGAATGCATTGTCGCTTACGAGCGCTGCTTCCGGAGGCGTAAAACCCTCCGCCGTTATGTCAATGTCCGCCTCGGCCTCGACCGCATAAAGCTTCGGCTGTGCGAACTTATAGAATTGCGGGACTTTTGTCGTTTCCACCCAAGCCGCACCGCCGCCCATCGAAGTCGGGTAGATGAAGAACTTGTACAGTGGATACTCGTCTATATTATCTATGTAAATATTATTGGTCACCGGATGCTCGCCTTCGGGTATTACATCCGCGTATGCGAACCCTGCGAACAGGACCAAAGCAAGCAATATTTTGCCGTATTCCATTTCATCACCTGATTTCAATAACAAGGAAATGCTTTAATAAACAGATGAAAACATAGGCAAAACGCCTTACGAAAATATTTAAGAGGTTACAGCATAAAATAAGTTCCTAGGACCCGTGGTCTAGGAGACTTTGTCCAAGTTTTTCCAAGGGCAAAGTTTCATCAAAGGTCGGGAGAGTATCTCGATTGGACAACGGTTATGACGCCACTCTCACAGAAACTTTCCTCCGGAAAGCTAAGGTTAAAGTTTCCTACAGAACCCCGTTCTGTGGACCACAAAACTTTGTTTTGTCGGTCATCAAACTTCCTGAGGTGTTTTGAGTGCAGTGGAGATCCCCGGTTCGAATCCGGGCGGGTCCATTTTCTATTTTTCGTCCCGTGTTTCGTGTCCTGAGTCCTGTAGTTTTACGTCCGGCAGAACGAAGTATTCGTTCTGTGGACCCTCGAACGGAGCGCCGTTCGAGTGGTCGGAGAACTTGCAAGACACGAGACCAGTGCAAGACGCTGAACTGCCCATGTCTGGTTACCGACATGTCTGGACCCTGCTCAATCAAGACAGGCGACCTTCAAGACTCGAGGCCAAGCTCCTGTGGCCTGAGGCAAAGGAGATTCTGGAGTATTTTGGTCGTTATCTGCCCAAGCTGAAACTGATTAGGGGAATTACAATACTCTCGGATGCAAGAAAGCGTAGGTACCTGAGGAACAGGCAACCCAAGTATGGAAGCATGAATAAGGGCTTTACGGAGGAAGAGCTTGAGGTTTTCTTCAGGTTTATAGATGAGCCCAAGTTCCGGCTTTTGTTCACTTATCAGGCTGTTTTGGGCCTTAGAATCGGTGAGGCGGTCAGAATCCATCTCCGGGACTTAAAACTCAAAACCAAGGAGCTGAGAATAGACACCGAGAAGGGCAAGCGTACGGACTATCTCCCTATCCCAAACCAGCTCTTCGAAGACACGCTCAAATTCATCAGCGATTACGAAGACGAGATAATGAAACGGCAGGGCCATATCTTCTGGGCAGAGTATTACCCGGAGAGGAACAAGCGTCCGCACGTATCGAGTGATGTTGCCAGAAACGTGTTGAAGAAAGCAGTTAAGAGAGCGGGCCTCGATGAAACCTATGGATTCTCGGATGGCAGGACTCCGAAACTCCTCCATCGCTTGACCACCCATTCCCTTCGCCATTATGCAGTAACGAATCATGCTAGGAAGAACAACGGAAATGTCCTTCTGGCAAGCAGGTTCGCACGGCATGCAAAACTCGAAACCACCATGACCTACATTCATACAAGCCAGAAGGAACTGTACGAGAGCATCATGAACGCACAGGAAGATGGAATTTTAGCCAAGTTGAGGAGGATGCAGAATGAGATTTAAAATATGTTCCTCCTTAATTACAACTTAAGGCGGGTGGGTAAAAAAGTTCCTTTCAAAAGAGGACGAAGAGAGGTATACCGTGAAGATGGATTATTTCAAAAAAACTAAGAAACAACTTGAAGAACGAATACCCGAGAGCGATACAGACGAATTCGATGCCAGAGTGGAAAAAATCAGGCAAAAACTTCAGGAAAAAGAAGAAGAATTGAAATTTATTAGAGGACAACTGAGGGTTCTCATATTGGCAGATTGGAAAGGAAAGGTCAGAGCGGCGAGGCTAGAAAAAGTTAAGGAAAAATTATTAGAGAATGATATATTTGCTAGGACAATAGATGATTATTATGACATCCACAAAGCCGACGGTCTGACACAAACCCAAATTTTAGAAATATGCTGCCCGTTTCAGAGCCTAATCATCTTTATTGACGGGACTGGTACCGGTACATTAACCGAACAGAACTATCTGGCTCCCAGATACGGCCTCCATAAAAAAATACTCTATTTTATTGAAAAATCAAAATTTGATAGGTTGAAAAATAAACCGAATGAGTATATTAATAATTTTCCAGCAATAATTCCTTATAAAAAGGGCGAATTAGTGGATGACGTGTTAGCATATGGAAAACTTAGGATTTACAGGTTTGCAAACATTATAAAAAAACAAGAGGAGCTAGGTTTGGGAAGACGACGAAAAACGGCAATAGGAAGGAAAGTAGCAAAAGATAAATAATATAAGTTTTTTCCCATAACTATATAGATAGTGAGAAAATGGCCGATACTGTGGATGAAGGTAAAAAAACATATAAAAACATAGAACAGATGAGAGGGTTACTCATCAAGAATAAAAATATTGATATACTGCTGTATTTAGCCAAATATAATCCAAGTGTTACTGTAAAGGATATAGTCAAACATTTCGGTCAAAAATCAAAAGCAGGTGTGGATGAACTAGTAGAATGCGACTTAGTAACAGATACAAAAGGTAAACTAACCTTAACACCCGAAGGTATATTCCAAGTAAATTTATTATTGGAGATATCGTCCTAAGTATTTATTCCTATTTCTTATCCTTTTAATATCTAAATTTTATTCTGGGCAATTATTTGCTATCTCTATAACAAACCAGGTTGTGTGTCCTATATCAAAAGAGCATTCATAGTCATGATAGAATTTGGGTATATTTATGTTTGGTCCTGGTACTTCGGTTACCGAACAGTAGTCTCTTACGAAATATGTGGGACCATCTGCTAAGTAATATCCATAATATTTAAATGTCGGATTTGCTAGATCAGTCCAGTGTATCGGAGCCCTAACTTTCATATCATCAATGAAATCATCTGGATTATAATTAGCAGGATAATGCACCTGCTCCCCAAATTGCGTGTAATAATTTACTCCAAAGTAACTGCTAAGATCTGCTTCATGTCCGTAATGGCTTATTTCATAGTGCTTTGACATAGTATCAAATCTCAATTTAGCAAAACTACTAAGGGTAGGGCAATAGGAATAAGATGCATCTCTTTCAGCACCGACACTTGAAAAAAAGTCAGCCACCCATTGATCGTCTAATGGTTGGGTAAGTAGTGCATTCTGATGCGTAAAAGCACCCACCACTAAATAGATGAGGAGGTATACCACTGCTGGAATTAGAACATAGAAACTAATTGCCAATAATGCAAAAAATAGCGAAGAGATAAAATTTACTAATGAAGAAATACCATGCATAATAAATTCAACAATTCCTTTGTTTTTTTCTTTTGGTTTTGGTGTATTATAACCAATTTTGATCTTCGAAGTTTGTTTGGTTGGATGGTACTTCCATTTTATATCCCCTACTGTTATAACACCACATAACGTCCCTTTATCGATAACGGCCAATGAGCTTAATCTATACTTCGTTAATAATGAAATTGCCTGATTTACGCTGGCATTTTTATTTATTCTAAATACCTTAGTCGACATGATTTTTGATATTGGATCCGAAGGTGAAGCACGTTGTGAACGATTTCTCAGGTCATTCCTTGTAACGACGCCAACCAATCTATTGAATTTTACAATATAAATGGCCCAATAACTGACTTTAGTAAAAAGTAGCTGGACCTCTTTGATCTTAGTTTCAGGAGTGATGGTAAAGGGATTTTTAGACATTATTTCATAAACCTTAACACCATCTCCAGTACTCGACATAAACATTATTGTTTCTTATTAATTTATAAAAGAAAATGGTAATTTCCATCTAAGCTCGCTCATCCTCTCACTCCGTTTGCTCATTTTAATCCTTTCCCGCTTTGGCCTGCCAAGGTATTACTGGGTGATTATCGAACCGGCATTCCATCGGCATAAATACGATGTGTAATCCGATGCTGGCTTCAGCAACTTCATTCGCAGTATAAGTCCTCTTCTCCCCTTTTGATTAAACGGCATGAATAATCAGACCTGATCCCCTTCAGAATCTCAGGCAATTTTTTCTTGTCATCCGGGTAGTGATACGCAGCAAACGATAGGACTGGCTTGTATTTTTCGATCGTCGCCCTAGCGCCCAAGAAAACCTCCTCCTCATAGCCTTCCACGTCAATTTTTATGAAATCAATGCGGCCCTTGTCTTTCACAAACTCGTCGATTGTGGTCATGTCTGCGGTTTGCGATTTTCTGATTGGGGCAAGCTTTATCGAAGCCCCGGCATCGCCCGCGAAGAGATATGAGATCGTCTTTTTTCTAATTGCTTTTCCAAGACCCATATTGACAGGGACTACGATCTTTTGAAGCCCATTGGCAGCGATGTTTTTCTTGAGTATCTCGAATGTCTCGGTCACTGGTTCGAAAGCGTAGACCTTTTTCGCGCCAAGCTTCCCGGCGTAGACCGAGAATGTACCTATGTTCGCCCCGGCATCCACGACCACTTTGTCCTTCATGTTCTGAGTTGATATGTTATATTGGTCATGTAGCAGGACCTTGGTTAGAACGTCTATATCCGCAGGAACATTCTCGCCGGAGCAATAAATAGTCATCTTCCCGCCCGAAGATGTGAATTCGGCCCTATCGGTCCTAATGCCAGGGTATACCCCCCGCCGGACGAAGAATCGTTCTTCAAGAAGCCAACGTCCGGTGATGACCCTTTTCAGGAATAAAAGGAACTGACGGGGCGCCCTATTCTGTATCAGCCTTTTCAACAGGATAAAAAGGTTTGGAAAAATCTTTTTTATGGAAGGATTTTCTACGAAGAATATGAGCTCCTGGTCTGTTGCAGTGATTATTTTGCCACTCGTATCGTAAAATATTAGTGTAGGTTCTCCTTTTTTGTTACTTGTTGATTGTCGAACGGCACCTACCTTACTACTTAGGTCATCCATAGTAAATCTGTTTATTTGATTCTTTATTAATTTTATGGCGCCCTTAAAAGGTCGCTCGTTCTAACTCTGTTTGCTCATTTTAATCCTTTCCCTGTCCTCAACGCAAAATTGATTTAATGGTCAAGCTGCCTTTGGCAATTTGGCCTAACAGCCAAAACCAATAAATTCAATTTTGGTTTCGTTCCAGGTCGGCTTACGCCTAAAGGCATTAATAATTCGCACCGAACGAGCTCCAAAGCCTAATTTTGTCGGGAAGTTTGCTCGCTTCCCTCCTTTCAGCCCTTTAGAAAAACACTGCGGGCTTCGGAGTGAAGCTCGCTATAAGCTTCCTCAGGAGAAGTCCGGGGAAGGGAAGGTGATGAGATGAAAAATGAATTATGGAAATTTAATGGAATCTGGAATGGGGACTGCTATAGGGACTGGTTTGATTCGGAGGTGGAAGAATGACCCAGAACTTCAAGAATCTGAAAGTGTATGACGATGCATTCAGGTTATCTAAGGACCTGTATCTCTTCTTTATGGAGAAGAAAATGCCTATGAGAACAAGGGAGCAATTGTTGTCTTCTGCCTCGTCTATCTGTGCAAATTTAGCTGAGATGGCCGCCTTTGAATCCAAACCGCAGCAAAGACAGAAAATCACGACGTGCATCGGAGAGGCAAATGAGCTTGAATTTTGGTTAGACCTTGTGCAGGAGTTGAAAATACTGCCCCAGAGAGAGCATATCGACTTCATGGGAAGGCTGGTGAAAATCAGGAGTATGCTGTTCAATCTGAAAAAGAATATGGAGGATGATAAAATGTGAAGGCAAGACTCTGTTAGATAAAAGTAGAAGGCTGGCTAACTGCTGCAGTTAAGCCGGTCGGTTCTACCCAACACTCCTTTTCGTGGGTGTGCCTAGCGGAGCAAGGAAAAGAATTTAATGAATGAATTGAATAATAATCAGGGTGGAAAAATGAAAAAAAAGAAAAAAGATAAAACCGAATCTAGATTTTCGACATTTAGACGTAAAGGAGGAAAAACAGAAAAAGAGAAGTACTATGTTGCGTATATTAATGAACTAATTGATTTACTCGAAGAAGACAAGCATGAAGAAGCAATAATATATCTTGACAAAGCACTTGATTATCTGGTCCTAGAAAATCTGCCTATTAATGATTTTTGGAAGTATGATTTTCATTTATATAAGGTTGTCGATGTTTCCCGTTCCATAGACTTTTTATGTGATTTTGGTTATATCAGAGAAGAAACTTTGCAATATTTTAGACAATTTAAGAATCTCAGAAATTTAACAGCCCATCTAATAAGTGGAAAAACCGGAGCATTCGATAAAAAAATGAAATTTAATTCTGAAATGAGGGCGAGAGGCTTATTAACTGCAAATTATATAAAATATAAAATTTTGTTTAAAGAATTTGGAGAAGAGAAGGAATTTAAGAAATTTTTTGAAAATTGGAAAAAGAAACACGAAAAAAAATATCTCAAAAGTAGAAAGACTATGGATGAATTTCTTTACGAAGGAATCTCTGCAGGTCTAAGGGCATATATCGGATTAACGGTCTCCTTATTCGAAGGCCCAAGAATAATATTCAATTTCGATCCTACTATTTTTGAAAAAGAAGCGGAATTTATTAAAAAGGATTACAAACTTTATATTAAATGTATGGAGAAAACTGCAAAGGAGCTAAAGGAAGTGGCAAACAAGACTGATTATGACCCATTTGGCTTCTTTGATAAAAAGGTGAAAACGTCATGAAGAAAGTTGAAAAGAAGTCTGGAAAGCAGCGTCTCAAAAACGCTGAACTCGGAACAGAAAACCGCAAAACTCATGACGTAAAACCCAGGACAGAAGACACTGAACACGGTACTTTACTGCCGGGCGGGTCCATTCTTATTCTATTTTTTCCGTTACCTTTACCTCGTTCCACTTCGTGTCGTTGCACTCCTTCTTTATCTCGTCCGCATTGAAATGGGTGCGCGCAAATGCGGAGAAATCCCTAAGGAATCCCGAAAGTGCGGGTGCGGGCAGCCGTTTGATCCTGCCTATCACCGATTCGGCCATCTCCTCTGCGCGCTCTTCGCCCCCCGCAGCCATTGCGAATGCGACCGCCTCGGAGGCCTTGTTCAGCAGTCCGGATTCCAGCGCAAGCACCGATTCGGCGTATCCCTCCGCCTTTGAATCGTCGATATCGAACTCGTAGGCGAGCTTTGCGAAAAGCTCCCTTACCGCGGCCTCCGGCTCTTTGCCGGCGCGGTCTTTCAGATACTTGCTTACAAAGGAGTAATCCGCAGGTATCTTGCATGCTTCAAGAATTATCGTTTCCGGGGCTTCCGAATGCAGAAGGGCCGCCGACACGCTGCGGTTGAACAACTCTATCTTTTCCTCGGCGTCTTTTTCACCGCCTATTGCCAGGTTGAGTATGTGGTCCGAAACCGCATTCGCTATAAAGGCGCGGTTTTCGTCCTGAATCTTTTCGTTCTTCGCTATCCCGATGAGGTTCGCCCTGTAGTCGTATGTGGAGTAGAACCCGAACTTCCTGTTGAGCGCAACGATGACCCCGCCGATTTTTTCTATCACGTCCCTGTCCTTCAGCCTGTAGCCGAGCTCCACTATCTGCCTTGCAGCCGCGGCTATCGTTTTTTCTCCTATTTCCCCGAACAGCCCGAAGGAATCCATTATGGAGTGGCTTGTGAACGCAGGCATCGTTTTCACTATCGCTTCTTTTTTCCATTCAACGCCCGATTCCATGGCTATGCTCTGCAGGAACTCGAGCGATGCGGCGGTGCCGTTTTTCACTTTCATCAGTTTCTCCACGATGTCGAGAAGTTCGTTGAACAAGGCTTTATCGTTGAATTTCCTCTGGATGTCAAACAGATGGCGTGCCTTTATTGCCGCAATCTCCATGTTGCCGGAACCGAAAATAAGGTACTTCGACCTCGCATCGAAGAATTTCCTGACATCGAGAAGCCGCTGCTCCCCCTTCCCGTTCTTGACGAGTATTTCGAAAGGCCTGTCGCCCCTTGCATCCATTATTACCTCTGGCGGGGCCTTGAGTTTGAAGTGTGAGAACTCGGCTGGCGGCCTTGCAGGCGGCGGCCGTGAACATCTCTCAAGCCTTCTTTCGAATTCCAATGCTGTCCCTCCCAATTATCACACCAAATTATATAACATGGTAAAAAATGTTTATAAAGCTTCCACACTTCCAGTAATGGTTTAAAGTTCCAAAACTATTTTAGAAAAGAAAAACAAGTGTAAAACACACTTAATATTGAAAAAAATGTTAAAAGGGACAAATCAGAATCCGATAAGGTCCCTTACGGAGTGGACAATGCCCCTTCTTTTTTTCGGTTTCTCCTCTTCTGGTTTTTCTTTCTTTTCCTTTTTGGCGGGCTTGGGCTTTTCTTTCTTCTCCTTCGGCTTCGCCCTTTTTGCGGGCTTCGCCTTTTTCCTGGGTTTCTTTTTGCCGGCCTTTTTCGGTTTTAGCTTTGCGACCTTCTTTCCCGGCTTCGCCTTCCTGGGTTTTTTCAGTATGTATGCATCCGTTGTTTTTTTGATAAGGTCGAGGAAAACGGCCTCCCTGTTCGTAAGCGTGAGAATCATCACTTCGCCCTGAACGCCGTATCTTTCGACGTAGTCGCGGTGCAGCGATGCAATCACCGGGGTCGGAGACTCGAAAACCTTGTCCAGAAGGCCCAGGAATTTTCTGCTTTTGAGCTCCATCCTGCCGATTTCGTCGACAACGAAAACGTCGTACATGTCCACGTTTTCCATCGACGGCATGGCTATGCTTTCGAATGATTTTATGTCGACGTGGTATTTGCTGACCCTTGGGCCGTCCGCATCCATTGAGGCAAGCGTTGCAACCTTTCCGGTCTCTATGTCCTGCACGTGGAAGCCCTTTCTCGTGCCGTGTTCGGTTTCCTCGGGCGATATGAATCCGCCCACGCGCAGTCCCCTCCTCTTGAGCTCTTCAACAACCTTCCGTATTATAGTGGTCTTTCCGGATTTAGGCATTCCTGTTACGAAAAAATTCTGAGGCATACTATCACAGGAAAAGGTAGGAAAGCAAAATATAAAAATAAAAGCCTCAGGAGGGTATTGAACCCCCGACCTCCTGCTCTCAAGGCGGGAGGGATTTGGCCGAAGCCAAAACGACCTCCTGCTTACAAGACAGGCGCTCTACCACTGCTCATTTTGGCGTTTATTCCAAAACTCTGAGCTACTGAGGCGAATTAGCAAGAGAAGATTTCATGAAAAATATTTTAAATAGGATGTAGTCTGCTGGATTCCTAAACCGCCTTTTTTACCATAACACCGCTTGTCGCAGGAATCAATGTAGAGACGTCACTGTCTTCGCTGAGAACCGTAATCCTCTCGTAAAGGCCTTTCAGGATATCGGTAAGCATAACGATGGACGCATCCCCGGCACCAAGACGCCTGTTATTCTTCTCGGATTTTTCTGCCATCCGCTCAGAAAGGGACCTGTGCTTGTCTCCTGAAACGTCAACCCTCTCCTTAACAACAGCGCCGATTTTTATTGCGCGGTAGAGTTCGGCAATGTCATCTTTTTTAACGTCCCTTTTACTGTGTGCGTTCCTCTGGAACTCCTGCACTACGTGGTTGGTTACTATTACGTCGCCTTTTTCCGAAAGACGAATCAATGACTTATAAACGCCATGGCCTGATTTTGCAAGCCTTATGAGGTAGCAGGTATCGAGAACAAAAACGCTGTTGACCGGCCTGAGGTAGTCCAGAAGCGGTTCCTGTGCGGCCTTCCGGCTGGTTTCCCGCTGTAATGCAATCCTCTTACAGGCCAAACTATTGTTATTCATAATGTATTTATGTGTAAAACTATTTATAAACTTATGTTTCCATAAATCGAAACACTTAGCTAGGGGTTTAAAAGGCTTTTCAAATAATAGTAGATAGAGGTTAAATATGGTTGTGAGGAATATAGGGTATCCCAAACCCAGGAGAATCCCGCTCGGAAAAGGCAACGTGAACAGGAACATGCTCACTGCGAAGCAGGTCTCCGACCTTCTCAGGGGCAGGGTAGTCGTGGAGGAGAAGCTGGATGGCAAACCAGCTTCTTTTGAAGCCTCGCATTATATCGTATTTGCCGAAGACATGAAGAAACAGCACACCATTTTTTACGCCCTGCCGGGAAGGTATGCGGTTTTTGATATTTACGACGAGAAAAGAGGCGTGTTCGTCTTTTCGGCAGAGAAGCTGGAGCTGACAAATGCGCTGAGGAAAGGGAAGATCAAGGTGAAAAACCTAGACCCTGTCCTGTTCTTTCCCGTGCCTCAGGTCGCGAAAGGAACATTCGGGACGGGGGAACTGGTAGAAATGGTCGGCCTGTCCGCATATGCGCGTGAGAGGGATACCGGGGAACGCGTTTATATGGAAGGAATCGTGGTAAAGCCCGACAGGGACCTTTTCCCCGAGGAATTTTTAAGCGGCAAGCTTGTCAGGAGGGAGTTCGAGGAGGGAATAAAAACGCATCATCTCCGCATGCCTGCCATGTACAATATAATAAACCCTTCTCTCGAAGTGGTGATATCGCTTTCGAACGACCGCCTCAGGCCTTCCCAGATTCCGCCCGCCCTAAAGCAGGAATGCTAATAAACTTCCCAATATAATATATAGATTATGAGAACCGGTTCTGTCGATCTGCCCCTGCACCCCGGAAAATGCCCCAGGTGGCTGTTTGGCAGGATGAGGAAGCTTGCACACGCGGTCTCTGAAATAATAATAGACGAGCACGGGACCGGCGAGTATCTTTTTCGCCTATCCAATCCCATGTTCTTCCAGTCGCTCGGGTGCACGCTCGGTTTCGACTGGCACAGCTCGGGCCTGACCACCACAGTCTGCGGAGCGATAAAGGAAGCGCTAAGCGAGGATATGGGGGTAGTCGCATGTGGAGGCAAAGGCAAAACTTCGCGGAAGACGCCAGATGAGATTGCGGAGAAAAGCGAAAAGCTCGGCGTGAGCACGAAAAGAACGGAGAAGCTTCTCAAGGCAACGAAACTGAGCGCCAAAGTGGACAGCAACTGCATCCAGGATTCTTACTGCCTTTATCATCATACTTTTCTTTTTGATGAAAACGGAACATGGACCGTAATCCAGCAGGGAATGCATGATGCGAAAGGGTATGCCCGGCGCTATCACTGGTTCGATACAAATAATTTTGTCGAAGCTCCCCCGAACGAGATAATCGGGTTTGAAGAGAAAACAGTGCTTAACCTGGTTAGCGATGAATCCGAAGAAACGAGAAAGGCGAGCGTTGATTTGGTAAAGGATAATCCAATTCATCTGCAGAAATATGTCGAAGGACAAAGCACTCTTTTTGGAGAAATTAAATTGCCGAAAAGGCATGAAATACTTAACTGCGATTTGACGGAGCGAGACTGGCGGATGCTCCAGAATGCGTATGAAATGCAGCCCGGGAATTACGAGGAGCTGGTTGCATTGCGCGGCATGGGTGCGAAAGGACTGCGCTCCCTTGCGCTTGTTTCAAAGCTTATTTACGGCGCCGAGCCTGACTGGAAGGACCCCGTAAAGTACAGCTTTGCGCACGGGGGTAAAGACGGCATCCCCTATCCGGTGAACAGGAAGGTCTACGATGAAAGCATTGAATTCCTGAGGAATGCGCTTATCGAGGCTAAAACGGAAAGAAACGAGAAAATGAAAGCGCTTAAACGGCTGGAAAGACTTATATAATTTACTGCGGAAGTTAGCCCCGAGAGTGTGAGATTTATGGGAGAAAAAAATATGCTGATTGCATTCCTATTTGCAGGAATGCTGTTTTTTGGATGCGTAGGCGGCGGACCGACTCCGCCCACCGGGGTGACCGCAAAGGCGGTAGCTGGAGGAATCGAGGTTTCATGGCAGCCCTCTTCGAGTGCTAATGTTGTTGGTTATAATATATATAGAAGCACCGCGTCGGGCGACCCTGGAGCAAAGCTCAATGCGGCGCTTGTTTCCGCCAACAAATATACGGACGGCAACGTTGAGGACGGCATAACGTATTATTATACCGTAAGAAGCGTTGACACCGGCGGCAACGAGGAAAAGAACACCTACCAGGCAAGCGCTACCGCCAGAATGGCAGCACCTTCGGCCTTGCAGCTTACCATCAACGATGGTGCGCAGTATACCAAGTCGGCGCAGGTGACGCTAAAGCTTTCCGCAACCAACGCCTACCAGTGCAGGTTCTCGAACGACGGGAACAGCTGGGGCGAATGGGAAGGCTATGCGCCCACGAAGAGCTGGACCCTCACGAGCGGCGACGGCCACAAGGACGTTTTTGCCGAATGCAAGGACAGCGTGGGCAACGTAGGCGCGCCTGCAAGCTCGAGCACCTATCTTGACACCGTTCCACCCGGGATAATGATAAGCAATCCGACAGCGGGCAGAAGCTATGCAGGGGAATTCGACCTTACCTTTACGGTAACCGACCCGATTTCAAGCACGGTGACATGCACGGGCAAGCTCGACAGCGGTGATATCGCAATCGGGGTTGTTGACGTGGGAAAGCAGGACAAGGTAACCGTGGATGCTGCGGCCGGAACGCACACCATAACGCTCAGCTGCACCGACGGAGTGAATTCCGCAGAGCAGAGCGTCACTTTCAGTGTTGTAAATGAGCCGGAGGTTTCCATACATATCGAAAGCGGGTCTGGTTACGTAAATACCCGCAATGTCAGAATCGACATAACCGCGGCAAACGCAAACCAGTGCAGGTTCTCCAATGACGGAACGGTGAACTGGGGCTCCTGGTTCACCTATGCGATACCGACTTCGGTTTCGTGGACTTTGAGTTCGGGCGACGGCAACAAGTACGTGTTCGTCGAATGCAAAAATAACGCGGGCGATGTCTCGGACCCGGCATCGGATTCGGTTTATTTGGACACGTCGCACGGCAACCGCATCTCGATACAGATAAACAACGGCGCCGGAACAACCAGCAACAGGGACGTGAAACTCGGGCTCTACTGCTACAACGCGGACGAGTGCAGATATTCAAATGACGGCGACAGCTGGAGCAGCTGGAGCGACTACACGACAAGCAGGCACTGGGAGCTTTCCTCGGGCGAGGGAAAGAAATACGTCTATTACAACTGCAAGGACGTGCAGGGCAACGACCTTGGCCAGGCGCAGGCAAGCATAAAATACCAGCAGCAGCCGCAGCCCACCGTGCCGACCGACCTGACGGTAATGATAAATCACGGCGCGTCGCACACAACAAGCCCGGATGTCGGACTGCAGCTCTATGCAAAGTATGCAAGCGATTGCAGGTACAAAAACGACAACGGCGACTGGACGGGCTGGTATGGGTATGGAACTTCCATGGACTGGACGCTCAGCGACGGGGATGGAAGGAAGACCGTCTACTACCAGTGCAGGAACGACTACGGTTCATCGACTTCCGTGTCGGCCTCCATCTACCTGGACAGCGGGCCACCCCCGCCTATTACTGACCTTAGCGCGGCCCTGCGCGGAGAAGAGGTTTACCTTAGATGGAGCAGGCCTTCGACCAGCGTTGTAAGCTATAATATATACAGGAGCACGCACAGCCTTGGCATGTTCTCCAAGATAGCAACAACGAGATCGACTACGTACACGGACGGGCAGGTAACGGCCGGAGAGGGCTACTCCTACACCGTGCGCGGCGTGGACGGCGCGGGAAACGAGGCGCAGGATTCCAACACGGCAAGCGTTGACATACCCGGAGGAACGTCTCCGGAAGTCGGCGGCGACGTGGACGAGCATGGCTGCAAGGCCTCCGCAGGATACAGCTGGTGCGAGCCCAAGCAGAAATGCCTGCGTACCTGGGAAGAGCCGTGCGAGGAAGGCGTTGTTCCGAACGGGGAACCGCTCGTGCAGTAATCTATTTTTTATCTTTTTCTTTTCTTATTCTAGCCAGCAGGTAATCATATGGATATAGAAACAAGAGTAGAGCTCGTGAAAAGGCAGCCCACGCAGGAAGTCGTCAGCGAAGAGAAGCTCAGGGAGATATTCCAGAACTACAAAAATCCCAAGGCGTATGACGGCTTCGAGATTTCGGGCATGGTCCATCTTGGCACGGGGCTCTGCACTACTCTCAAGCTCAAGGATTTCATAGCCGCGGGGATAAAGCCGACTATCCTTCTTGCCGACTACCATTCCTGGATTAATGAAAAGCTCGGTGGCGACCTGGAGAAGATAAGGAAGGTCGGCACCGGATATTTCAAGCACGCATTCGTCTCGCTCGGCCTTGACGAAGACAAGGTGAAGTATGTTCTTGCAAGCGATATTTATGACGGCGATTACTGGGCGGACGTCCTAAGAATAGCCAAGGACACCACGATAAAGAGGATGCTCAGGTGCGTAACCATAATGGGAAGAAAGGAGACCGAGGTTACGAAAGCCGCGGCGATGCTCTATCCGGCGATGCAGGTTGCAGACGTATTCAAGCTCGAAGTGCAGATTGCCTTTTCTGGCATGGACCAGAGGAAGGCGTATATGCTCGCGATAGAGAATGCGCGCAGGCGCGACTACGATTTCGTTTCGGTTCACGGCCATCTCCTTGCAGGCCTGCAGGGGGTGCAGAGGATGAACCCCACCGAAGAGCAGGTCGAGGAGGCGAAGATGAGCAAGAGCAAGCCCGGCTCGGCAATATTCATCCATGACAGCGAAGAGGAAATCAAAGACAAGATAAAGAAGGCGTACTGCCCGGAAAAATTGGTGGAAGGAAATCCAGTAATAGAATATGCAGAGTATCTTGTTTTCAGGGAGAAGCCGCTGAAGGTCGAGAGGCCTGAAAAATTCGGCGGGGATGTCGAATTCGAGAATCCTGAAGAGCTGAAGAAGGTTTATTCCGAGGGCAAGCTGCACCCGCTTGATTTGAAAAATGCGGTTGCGCGCGAACTGATTGGGATGCTCAAGTCTTCAAGGGAGTATTTCGCAAAGAACAAGGAATATCTGCAGCAGCTCAAGGCAAGCGACATAACGCGCTAACCTACTTTTATAAAACCTACCACTTAAAGTATGGTGCATGGCCGGCGAAGAGAACGCAGGTTTTATAAAGAATACGAGATTAAGTGATTAACATGCGAGGATTCGTTTTCTCACTGGATGCATTCGTAGCATTCACGCTTGCGCTCGTGGCAGTATATTCGCTGATTTTCTTCTCGAGCATACCCTCCTCATATTATTATCTCATTACGCAGGGCCATTACCTTGCAAGGGACGCGCTATGGAGCGCATCGACAACGATGTGCGAGGACGGACCATACCTGTGCGGGGATATAAGCGGCTCGGTGCTTGACGCGATAGTCTCCCTTGAAAACACGGGGCAGAGGAAAGCGCTCATACAGGAAACGATAGGCACGGTGATACCGTCCCAGTTCGGATACAAGATTGAAGTAAGCGAGGATCAGGGAAATAACTGGCATACGTACTACGATAGTGCCACGGAGACAGGGGACCCGCATGTCCCGGATGCGGTGAGGAAGCTGAAGGTTTCCTCGCAGATAATAAATTTCGGCTATACGGGCAAGTTCAGGAAGCCGGATGGCTCGCCGTTCAAGTACCTTACATGTCCGCAGGCGGGGAGCACCGGGGACGGAATAGTGATAACCTGCGGGGAGTACAACCTGATAGATCCGGATGCGGCAGGGGACGTGGTTCCGATGCCGAAGGCGAAGCTGGTAAGGATTACGGTGTTCATATGAAAAACGGGAAAAAGGGATTCCTTTTCGTGATAACCATATTCCTCATACTCACTTACATGATGCTCTCGATTTCGGTGTGGGTGAAGGCGCTCGAGGCGTCGGAGAGAACCTATTCCGAGCTTTACAAGGAATCCACGGTCGAGCTTGTGATAGAACAGCTTACGCCCGCAAAACTCGCTGAAATAAGCGATATGATCATGAACCGGGCGGTCTTCAAGGTGAACGACCTTGCAAAGGAGCACCCGCTGAAAGAGGGGCCTGTGGACGATGAATTCCGCTACGCGGAAAACGCGGTGCACGAATATCTCGTGAGCGGCGCCATTTCAGGGGAGAATTTCCAGGACGCATACGAGCCGGAGCCCGAGGGGAATGCCTCGCTCGGCGGATGGGCCACAACGCTGAACGCATCGCTTCAGGCGATAGGCGTTTATGTGGAGGATTTCAGGATTTACGATTTCACTTTTGCGCAGGAGGACTACAAGACGCTCAATTACTCGTTCAAGGTCGACCTTTCGATAACCGACAACAGCAGGACGACCTCGCTTACAAGAACATACGATTTAAGCGGCAGGGTGCTCGTAACAGGCCTTGTCGACCCCGCGATTGCAAGGGAAAGCGGTGACACGGGGGAAACGATATACAGGCAGTTCTTCTTCTATGAAGAAGGCGACGGCTACCTGAACAAGGCGAACCTGGCTCCGGACAGGCTTGCAGGCATAACGGCCGGGCAGGGATGGTTCTACGGGCCGGTCGTAAGGGCTACCGAAGCCGGCAGCATAGATGACGACCTCAAGAGGAGATACATAGTCGCGGGAACCTACAGCGAGATAACGAGCATAGGCGGCAGGAGCGAGCTCGAGGAATTCGGTGCGTTCATAGTCACCAGCCCGATAATGCACCGCGACCCCGGAAGCCCGTGCGAAGCCACGCATCCGGACGAATATGACACTTTTATGGCCATAGATTATGAAGGCACGGCGTGCACGGCGAACCTCCAGCACGATACGGAGGTATTAAGGCCTTTCGTCGTTGCCCCCGCGTTCGACGTATCGGATGCGCCCCTGTGCATGGACCTCCTTGAGAATGCAACAACCAGATGCGCGCTTATAATAGCGAGCCACGACCCGCTTGATGTTTATGCACATGTTGAAAGAAAGCTTGAAACACCCGCCGAATCAACGGGGGTATTCGGAATGGAAGAGCTTAGAGACTATACGATGTGCGGCTATTACACCCTTGAAGAGTATGCGCCGTCATACCTGCAGAGGCTTCTTCCAGACCCGTATACGAGAAGCGGTGGGGAGGCGGGCATAGAGACGTTCGTTATAGGAGAGTATGCGGACCCCGCGCTTTACGAGAGAATGGACAGGATTGACAGGAAGATGCTTGAAGGCGTTATAAGAAACGAGTTCATCAGGGGAATGCCCGGATGCAGGGAGTACGGAAGCTGCTCGAACGATGAAACGCCCACGGGAAGATTCGGGCTTAACGACACATCGATAGGCGACTACGGCCTTGGCGCGATAGACTGCGGCGCGGGAGCGGAGTGCGGTGGTTAGCATGAAAGGGCAGGCAAGCATGGAAATGCTGATAACGCTCGGGATAGTACTTGCCTTCACGCTGCCGGTTATTTTCCTGATGTTCACGGTTACGCAGGTGGGCTATGACGAAACCGCGATGGCGCAGGCGGACGCGTCCGCAAGGTCCCTTGCGGATACCCTTAATTTCGTTTACAGCCAGGGGCCCAAGGCGAAAAGGACGATAGTGCTTAACAACCCGCCGGCAACCGAAAGCATAACGGTCGGCAACGGCGAGGTTGTCGTGAGGATAAAAACAACAGAGGGATACTACGACGGCGTCTCGCCGACTTTTGCAGAGGTACAAGGCGAGGAGACCTCTCCCCAGACGATAAGGGGCGCGGGGCTTTTCACGCTCGAGGTCTACAACAGTGATGGAAAGGTGGTCGTGAGTGTGCCGGAATAAGGGCCAGGCAGCCACCGAGTTCTTTCTTTACGTTACCGTTTTCATGTTCATAGTGATTGCCGCGTTCATGATAATGAGCTATGTGCAGAGTTCGGACATACCCGTGCAGCACAACAGGCTCGCGAAGGCCACGGGCGAGGAGTTCGCCAACGTCCTGACGCTTGCCGTCAAGGGCGGGCCGGGGTTCTCCTACAACTACACGTTCCCGAGGACGATAATGGGCGCGCCCTACAGGATATACTTCGAGCCGAACAGGTCCAACAACATGATAATAGATTGGCCGGGGCCTTACGGGAATTTCAGCTATTCCTACAGGATTCCGGCATACGATTACGTTTATGAGGGGTGCCTTGCCAACCCGGACAGGTTGCTTTCAAGCGAGAGATGCTCGAATGTGATAAGTTTAAGTAATGATGGCAGCACTCTTACAATATCGCAGCAGGGATGATGAAGATGTACAAAAAAGGACAGTATTTCAGCTTTGATGCGATTATCGCCGCAGTGATATTCCTCATGGCGGTGGTTCTTCTTCTGGGCTACTGGCACAGCATAAAGACATTCCTAGACTACCAGACCAGCGACGTCATGAAGGAGAACCTGAGGATTGCCTCCCTGCTTTTCGTTCCGCCCGAGGGCGCGCTTACATGCGACGGCCTTGAAAGCCTCGGCTTCGCGATTTCCTGGTATGACAGGAGGGTGGACCAGAACGTGATAGACGCCGCGTCATCGTGCGCAACTGGCGACTGGCTCAAGCTGAAGTTGGCAACCCCGTATTCCGTTGCTATAAAGGTGACCTATCTTGACGACGGTTCAGATGTCCTGATAGGGGAGCTTCCTGCAGAGGACGAAACCGGTGAGGTTGTGAACATGAGAAGGGCGGCATCGGTTGTGCGGAGCGACGGAACGACGAGGCTTGCCGCTTTCGATATTTACGTCTACAGATAGTTTTTCCTCCTTTTTAAGTGTTAGAATATATGTTTAAATATATTAGTGTTTAATATATAATGGGTGTGTTTATGGAGGAGAGGCTCCGGGAGGAGAAAAAATCCAAGCCAGAGGGTAAAGTAAAACGATTCTTCAAAAAGCTTGCTTACGGCACTGTCCTTCCGGTTGCGATGGCGACGGGCCTTGCGGTTTCGCCCGTAGCAAAGCACATCAATCCGTTTTATTCGAAACCCGCTCTGGCAGAAGAGGCTTCCACAACGGATAAGGATACTGAGAAAAAGGACGAGGCGGGTAAGGAATCCAAGGATAAAAAGGAAGCCGAGAAGGAAAAGGACAGCGAGGCTGAAGAGCCCCAGAAGCAGAGCTTCTTTTACGAGGGAATACCCATAAGCGGAGCACCACAGCCCAAAACAGACAAGAAAGTGAAATCCAAGACGGGAATAAGACTCGGTGGGAAGGTCATTGCAAACGAGGCCGGCTCATCCATTTCGGGCATAGGCGAATACAAGGACATCGGCGGGGTCAATTTCGGCGCCATAATGTTCGGTGAAGTGGTTGCGCCTTACGTCAATCTTAAGCTTACCCCCGGAATAGTGAAGAAGGGATTCAAGGTAAGATACTACGGAAACCTTGCGTTCACGCAGCTCAACTCCTGGCTTTACACGTCGCATTCGCTCGGCGTGGGCTATTCGCACCAGGACGAGCAGTTCGGAATCAGCACGGGCATCATAGGTGGAGGAGCGCTTTCCTATCCGAAATTCGATGACATTTATTTCAACCTCATGTGCGGAGCGGCTATCAACATCAAGCAGATGGTTTATTTCTATACGGTCGCAAAGTCCTATTTCGCAGCGGGCAATGCGATGCAAAGCGCCTATGCGCTTTATTACGGCCCGCACTTCCAGGGAATAGAGGTCGGCGGCGTGCTCAAGATAAAAGAGATGTACGCCAATGTATTCGCGGACTTCGACGCGGTCCAGAACAAGTACGGAATAAAGCTCGGGACGATAATAGATTTCACGGACAATGTGAAAGGCCATGTCTGGGTCGGCGCAGGCGCAACGCAATGGAGGGAGGGCCTCGGTGGAGGGGTCAACTTCATGGCGATGGCAGGAATAAAGCTTTTCATCATAGGCCGGTATGTAAATACTGATTATACCGTTTCCTACGAGCATTACGGAAAGGGAGGAATACCGCTTGACATCGACATCAACAGCCCGCCCAACCTGAGGCCGCTTACACCAGAGGAAACCTCATGGGAGGAAAGCGCAAGGGCCAATCTTCTTGCAAGCGGCAGCATGGAGGAATTCGCATCGAAATACTGCTGCGGCCATTCCGAAGACGAAATTATAACGGTTGCAAGATGGCTGGGGAGGTCGCTGGGGGAGGTCGCCTATGCGAACAGCGCTGAAGAGGCGATGATGCAGTGGAATTTCTTCGACACTTCAATCAAGAACATAGCCGATGCGACCCATGACGATATTCTCTGGTTCCTCAAGCAGTACAACCAGTGGTATCAGGAGCACGGAACGTACGACGGCATGCCCCAGTATCTCATTGACGGGATAGCCGTTTGCGCAGGAATCCATTCAACGGTCGCAGAATTCCTCAGGACGAACGGAATAAACGCCCTCGCGATATCGGTCAACTCGCCGGTGGAGCCGCATGTGATAACGCTTGCCTTCACCGACAAGAAGACGATGCTTTTTGACTATGGTGACCTCTACGTTGCAGGAGCGGACAAGATAGACCAGCTCATAAGGGCCTACGGACAGGCCAACAAGTCTCCGACGTACAACGCACAGATTTTCACAGAGGATTATGTCGGGACGTGGGTGACTCCGGAGGGAAGGCTCCTGCACAAGACAATCGGCGTTGAGAACGCAGATGAGCTTAAGGGATTCTTCCTCGAGATTCCGGGCTACTAGGCGAAAAGGGAGCCGTGGTTTGCGTCTTTTATTTTTACTTTTATCCAGCCGCCCAGCCCTGCCTCTTTCTCAAAGGCGACCTGCTTGTAGTTTCCGCTTCTTCCCTTTCCTTTCTCGGTCACTAAAACGTCAAGTTCCATGCCGACGTATTTGCTGTTGTTCCCGGCGCAGATTTTCCGGATCAAAGTGGTCGTCTTCCTGCTTCTTTCCTTTATGGTTTCGGTGGGCAGCTGCTTCAGCTCCGCTGCTTTGGTTCTGGGCCTTGGAGTGAATTTTGAAAGGTTGACGACGTCCGGCCTGATTTTTTCAAGAAGCTCGATGGTTTCCTTGAAATCCTCTTCGCTTTCCGTAGGATAACCCACTATTATGTCCGTGGCAATCGTTATGTCGGGCATTTCTTTCCTGAAAAATGCGACCGCTTCCCCGAAATCCCTTACCGTGTGCTTTCTTCCCATATCTTTGCAGACTTTTTCGCTTCCGGACTGGACAGGAATATGGAGGAAGCGGAAGAATTTGCCGTTGCGCATTATCCCGGCAAGCTCCCGCTTCATCTTGGCCGCATGCTCGGGATTTATCATGCCTATGCGAATGAGAAAATCCCCCTCTATGCCGTTTATGCATTCTAGAAGCTCTGCAAGACCCGTCCCGCGGTCCATTCCGTATGCTCCGGTGTCCATCGAGGTGAGCTGGATTTCCCTTGCGCCACGTGCCACGCCCTCGCTTACCCATTCCGTTATTGTTTTTTCGGAATAGCTTACGAGCACCGGGCGCGCGAGCTTGGTCTGGCAGAAATGGCAGTTTCCGGTGCATCCTTCTGAAATCGGCACGCGCAGTATGGGCGCGGTGTATAAACGCGATTTGGTTTCGGTTCGTTTGGTTTCCCTGAATTCTGCAGGCAGGCCCTGAACCGCTGCATCGACCGCATCTGCTATCCTCGAAACCGCAGAGGGCCACACAAGCGGCGCGTGCGGAACAGCAGAACGCACCCTTCTCCCGTTAACCACAAGGCAGCCCGCGACAACAACCCTCCTTCCGCGGAGCGCCCGGAGCCGTTCGATTATCTTGTTCTCCGTAGCTCCTTTCACCGTGCACGTGTTCACTATTATTACATCCGCCCCGTTTTCGCTTTCAACAATCTCATGGCCGCTGCCGCTGAGCGTGCCTTTCATTATGTCGGTATCCGCCTGGTTCAGCGTGCAGCCATAAGTCTCGAAATATATTTTCATAGTCCAGCCCACCGCTAGATGATTCTTGTTCGGAGAGTTATAAAAAGATTGTTTTTCCTATTGAGTCAGGGTGGAAGCATGAAATCGCATACCGAATACCTGTGGTTCGATACGAAAAACAAGATAGAATTCATAAGGATTACCGAGAAGGTGCAGGGGGAGATAGACAAAAGCGGCATAAAGGAGGGCCTTGTGCTCGTGAACCCGATGCACATTACTGCCGCCGTCATAGTCAATGACGACGAGGAAGGGCTGAAAAAGGACTACGTAGACGTGCTCCAGCGGCTGGTGCCGTATAATGCAGATTACAGGCACAACGTGGGCGAGGACAACGGCGCGGCTCATATCTGGAGGCAGTTCATGGCGCACCAGGTTGTAATGCCGGTGACGAAAGGCAGGCTGGACCTGGGGCCCTGGGAGCAGATATTCTACTGCGAGTTCGACGGGCGGAGAAGAAAACGGGTTCTCGTCAAGGTCATAGGCGAATAGCTTACGAAAAAGGGAAGTTTAAAAACCCAGAATACCCTTATATTCGTATATACAGTTAATACTAAAACTGAGTGGTGAGGAAATGGCAAAAGAAGAAAAAAAACCTGGTGTGGAGCCTATGAGCCAGACGACCATGGCAATCATTGCAGTGGCGGTACTGGTAATAGGATTCGGCGCGGGATACTATCTTGCACCCAAGGAAACTGCGGGGGAAACCGTTACGGGAACGGGTCCCACATTCACGCTCGACATGGCAAAGGTCAATGACATTGCAAGCCTTTTCGAGGATTACTTCTATGTTGCAAGCGAGGGGTCGCAGAGCAGCAATGTGGTTTACTCAAGCTACAGGGAGTATTCGGAATACGTGGAAATCGTTTATCTCATCGACGGAAGCGAATTCCCGATATACATATCCAAGGACTACAGGGTCCTCTATCCCAGCGTGCTTGACGTTGAGGAGTTCAAGCAGCAGGTAGACGAGGCAAAGGCAAGCATGGCGGAACAGGTTCAGGAGCCTGCGGAGCTGCAGAAAACCGAAACACCTGAAGTGCTCCTGTTCGTAATGAGCTTCTGTCCTTACGGAAACGTTGCGGAGGATGCGATGGCCCCGGTGGTGGACGTGCTTGGCGAAACCGTCTATTTCGAACCCATTTACATAGTTTCCCGAATGAGCGATGGAAGCTGGGCTTCCCTGCACGGGCAGGTAGAACTCAACCAGGATATCAGGGAGAAAATAATATACGAGCTTTACGGCGCGGACGTCTGGATGGACTACGTTTACGAGGTGAACGCGCAGTGCGACTATGTCAACGCGGACGAATGCTGGAAAGCTCCTGCGGAGGCGCTCGGAATAAACACCACGGCGGTTGAAGAATACTTCAACAACCAGACAAAGGTGGATGGACTCCTGGCAAAGGAGGCGGCGCTGACTGCAGCATACGGGGTAAGTGGTTCGCCCACGCTAATAATCAACGGCAAAACCCAGTCGGTTGCAAGGACTCCGGAATCCTACAAGGGCGCAATCTGCAGTGCTTACCTGAGCGCTCCTGAAGGCTGCGGCGACACCCTTTCCGATACCCAGACGGCGGCTTCGGGAAGCTGCGGGTAATCCCTTTTCTTTTTTATTAATTTTTTAAATTTTAACTGTTACAGGGTTAGTTCATGATAGGAATAATAGGCGGCAGCGGATTTTATTTTCTGAGAGGGACAGAGAAAGGCAGCATCGTGAAAACCCCGTACGGGGATGCGATGGTTCAGAAGACGAAAATAGCCGGAAAAGACGTGGTTTTCATACCTCGGCACGGGCCAGGGCACTCCCTCCCGCCGCACAAGGTGAACTACAGGGCCAATATCCATGCATTGAATGAGTTGGGTGTCGGTGCGGTTCTTGGCATATACGCATCCGGCATAATAAGCGGCTACAAACCCGGGGACATCGTGCTTGTCGAGGATTTCCTCGGTTTCTGGAATCCCATGACCTTCTTTGACGATTTCAGCGGGGGCATCAAGCATACCGATGTTTCGCAGCCGTATAACAAAGAGCTGCAGGACCTCGTTCTTGCGGTTGCGAAGGCAAACAAGGTTGCCGTAAAAAAGAAAGGCGTTATTGCCACGATGCCCGGCCCGAGGTTCGAGACGAAGGCGGAAATCAAGGCGCTTAAGGCCATGGGCGCGAACCTGGTGAGCATGACGCACGCGTACGAGGCGACCCTTCTCAACGAGCTCGAGATTCCGTTCGTTGCTATCGCGGTAGGCACGAATTATGCATGCGGGATTTCCAGGGCAAAACTGAGTGGCGAAGAGGTCCTGGGGCATATGGAAAAGGCCAAAAGCATGATAATCCCGCTCATCGACGGCTTCGTAAAGGAAACCGGCTAGCCACGCCGGTTTAACGAACATTTAAAAACCCTTTCTTACACATTTTATACCGAACACATTAGTATATATACTATAATATTTGATGGGTGAAAAAATGGCGGATAATAAACAGAAAACACCAGATGGAAAAGAAGAGAAAAAGGAACCTAGAAAAGGGCTTCTTCCCAGAACAGGAAATGCTATACTGAATCCATGGCAAACGACCAAGAAGGCGGGTAGATGGACCAAGGAAACTTTTTGGACGGGCAAGCAGAGAAATCCTGCAGAAGAAGCCGCGCAGCACGACGCCGAGAAGATAAATGAGATGCTCGGCGAAAGCAAGGGCGAGGAAGGCGAAGCCGGAAAGCCCAGGATATCCGCCACGGCTGCAGACGTGGAAACCAGTTCAGAAGACACATTCAAGCTCTTCAATGCATGGTTCAATGATTCGATTATAAACGGCGCACCGAAGATGCCGGACGGAGTCCAGGAACCCATATGGAATATCTTCGAGGATAAGTATTTAAGGGACGCCATAGCCGAACCTCCGAAAGACAGATACGACGAGCAGCCCACGCTTATTTCCGAGGAGAGGGGCAACACGGATTTGAAATACCAGGAGTCGATGAAAAAAGCGAGAAAGGAACTGGCTGAGAAACTGGAGCAGAAAAACGTAATGAAGCTGCACAGCGACGAAGTCGACATCATACTGCGCACGATGCTCTATCTGACCGAAACCGTCAGAGACGAGGAAGGACGGGCTGTGGAGCAGTACAAATACAGGGACAAATTCTATGAGATTATACTGGATGGCGCAAAGATGGTTGAGCCGAATGAGGAGGCAAAAGTGATAGGCCATGTACTGAATTATCTTGCCAAAAAACAGACTACCGGTACCACGCAGCCCGAAAAGGCGGTAGGCGCTCTTGCGGACGAAAATGTCGCACATCAGTTTTTCATGAAATACAGCTATCCGGCAAGGGAGGAACTTGCAAAAGACTTTTACGATGCCCTTAAGCCGATGCCAGAGGAGAAAAGGGAAAAATACAGGGCCGTGCTGCTCCAGGAAATCAGGCGCACGCCGGAAGAGCTGGACGCCTTCAAAAACTATTTCGAAAGGCTTGAGAGGGGCGAGGACAGCGGTAATGACCCGGTCATAGCAAAGAATTTCAAGAAGGAACACAATCCGGTGCTTGCGAAAGTGGTGGATATAATAGCAAAAGAATTGATAGTCGAGCCTGATGAGCATGTCAGCGAAACCAAGTTAAAAGACATCGAAAGGACAAAGAATACATTGAAGGATAGGCTGGAAAAGGATGAAACCGTAAAAAAGTCGATAGACCCCGGTACCATCACAGAAATAGGTGCCCTGCTTGATATTGCTTACGAAGTCGCGAAAGACCAGAAGGAGATGAACAACTTCGAATACGGCCTTGCAAAAAATCTTCCGGATAAGAAAGATGCGATAGACGCGGCGGCCTACAAGCTCGATAGGATGCACAAGAAGATAGAGGACGACAGAAAAGCGTTTATAAAACTTAAAAACGAACTCGTGCTCAGGTCTTTCCCTGTCCTTAAGATAGCATACGCCCGCATCAAAAAGAACCTCTACGACGTGGAAGGTCCTGCGAACATAAAGATGAACCAGTATATGACGGCGCCAATCTATTACAGCGGCGGACGCAAGGATGTTTACGGCAAGCTTGAAACCGGAGAGGAAGGCTTGACCATAAGATTCCTGAAATGGCTGTTCAAAAGGAATTTTATTGCAAAAAAGATTATATGGCCCCTCCTGAAGCTCGAAGTGCTTAAGTGGGAGAAAGTAGATGGCGAGAAAGAGAAAAAACCCGGGAGCAAATTTGACAAGGCAATAAGTTTCATAAGAACGGACTGGGCCGAGAAAGCGCGCCTCAAGGTTAAAAATGAAACATTGAGAACTGCATTGTGGTACGCTACGTTCCCGCTCAGCACGGTCCAGGCAACAATGGTGCTTGGTCTGGCCGTGCCTTACTATCTCGTAGGATTGCCGATAGTTAAGTCCTGGGAATGGACCGCCAAGAAATGGAAGATGCCGGAGCAGATAGTGGAGGAGGAGCTCACCCTCGAGCACACCAGGGACGGGAAGCCCAGGAAAAAGATTATGAAGCAGGTGGCCCTGAACAGCGTTAAAGCAACTCTCAGCGCGGGCATCACCGCAGCATACTTAATCGGCATACCGTACAACTTCAACTACGTCCAGAAGGGCTTCGGTTACGTCGGGCGCGGCATAGCAACGGTCTGGAACAACATGACGGGCGGAAGAATCGCCTTCTATGATTCCATGAGAGACAAGAAGATGAAGGAAATGAAGGCAGGCATGCAGAACGAAATCAAGCGCGCAAAAACCGCCAAGAAAAAGGAGAATTTCGTTTCCAAATATTTCAGGTACGAACTTGAGGAAAACCTGAAAAGCAGGGGCCATTACGTTTCAGCGTATTATTCCGAATCTCCGGAGAGATGGCTTGCAAGAAAATACTACGGAAACAAGGATGCCGAAAGGATATCTGACAAGGACATCGAAGTGCTCGCCAAGATTACGTACGGCGAAGCCACTGGAACCGAAGAGCAGAAGAAATGGCTCGGGGAGTACACGGCAAAAGTTGAAATCGGAAAGAAATATTCGCTGCCGGTTGTAAGCTTTACGAAAGACGAGACGAGCGGAGCGTATTCCATGGGAATAAACACGCCTGCCGCGCACGGGAAGAAAAAGCAGGAGCTTGACAGGCAGCTCGCATGGCTTGAAAAGCATCCAGCGGTCGTGGAATTCCTTGAGGAGGCGCACAGCCTGAGCAACGTTGAAACGGTCACGAACGAGGATTTCAACATCAAGGCGGATTCCGCAGAGAAAAACCAGTGGCACAACGCCGGCTGGCACGGTCCGGAAACGAAGGTGCTGCCCAAGATAAACAACAAGGGCGAAACCATGAAAAAGGACGGCAAGCCGATCATGGAGGAGAGGCACGTTTACCACAGGAAGGGGTACATGGGTGAAAAGAAAGACGGCATAAAGCTCAATCCCCACAAAACCGAAGAATTGATCGCAGTGCTCATGAAGAAAAAGGAGCCAATGGCGTACATCAAGGAGAATATGCTCGAGCTCATAGACAGTGATTACTTCATAGCAGCGGATGTCGCAAGATGCATGGGCAGCTACGGCGTGAATCTGGAAAATGCCAAGTTCCTCATGAGCAATCCCAATGTGATGGCGTGGCTGCAGCCGATGCTTGATGAAGGGCATGCAGTATACTACGTCAAGAGGGACAGGGCCAACGATATGGTCGAGCTTGTAAAGAGACAGTCCGGGGTAAGGGGAATCACGAGGACTGTTGAGCTGAAGCCGGATACCGTGGCAATGGTAATCGAAAACGCGGAGAAGAAGGGAATACTCGAGGACAGGACGAGCGTATTCGGCGCATACGGCATAAAGCTTGTCCTTAAGG
>Ga0209164_1001367_pt1 | contig 32470 bp, 33 predicted proteins | sample MTBNYHSulfiMetaG_FD_187458 | JGI IMG/M metagenome (GOLD analysis project Ga0209164, IMG submission 187458) | Enrichment culture microbial communities from rom New York Harbor, USA that are MTBE-degrading - MTBE-NYH (New York Harbor Sulfidogenic)... | ecosystem: Environmental > Aquatic > Marine >... | reverse complement strand
GGACTGCTCGTTCTCCTCCTGTTGCTCTCCACCCCGCCTCACGACGGCCCAGTTACATTCGGATACACGCCGGAGAGCGTATGCCTGGATAGGACTTTCACCTCTCTGACTGCGTCCCCTCGCAGGCGCACTAGGGGCGACGCATACGTCGCCCCTAGTGCTTCGATCCCACCCCGGGCGGGATGGTCGAAGTTCCGAAGAAACAAGAAGGTTGGTGCAGAGAGCCTGTCGCAGACGGAAAGTTCGTCGGTCACCCTATTGGACCTTCGATTGGACCTCTTGTCCACCTGATGGCGGACCCGGACCTTGTCCGGGCCACCCAGCGGAACTGTATCCGCACCTCTTGCACCTGCGGTGTTCCGGCAACGAGTTGCCGGAGCCGCCCGGTCTGGGAACGAGGCGGGAAAATGGCAAGCGGCACCGGAAACGAGGATCATCGGCTCGAAGAAAAGATTTAGGAGCCGGATCGGCCGCCGGGGCCGGTCATGGAGGTGACTTGGAGACGAGGCCGGGCCGCGGTGCCGGTCAGGTGAAAGGTCAGGCCGGCCAAGGGGCGGTCGGCCGGGCCTAGTTGAGCCGAACCGGATAAATTCAACTTTAGCCTGGTCAAATCGTTGACCTGGCCGGCCAGGGAGATACGGCCTTGGGGGCCGGAGACGCTGAGTTCCTTTATGTTGATTTGCCGGCCGTTGAGGTCGAATTTGAGGTCCGCCCGGTCGAAATCCAGGGCGGTCAAAGGGACTTGGGGCAGTTGCAGGCCTTCGACCCGGCCTTGAACCAGGCTCAAAGACCCCTGTCCGGAAGTGGGGAAGGCCTGCCGGGTTCCGGTGAAAAAGGCTTGCCCGGACAGACGGCCCTGGAGGCGGCCCGAAGCGGCGGGGTGGTCCAGGGAGAAATTCGGGAGATTCACCTTTTCGATGTCCAGGGCGATTTTATTTTCCCCGAGCAAATGGCAGGAGACCCGGCCGACCATTTGGCCTGGGGCGGCTTGGGCCTGAAAGCGGAGGCCGAGACGGCCCAGGACCAGGGTCCAGGGTTGCAGGTTGAGTTTCAGTTGAGAAAATTCCGGCAGATCGATGATTTCGCCGGGATTGGCACCGGGGAGGGCCAGTCCAAGGCGAAGGTTGTTGACCAGAAGGACGAAGGGGCGGCCGGGTTCCGGGTGGTCAAACCTGACCGTCAGGGGGGAACGAGCCTCAAGCCGCTGGGTGATCAGGCGGGCGGCCTGGGCGTAAGGGAATTTATAGTGGAGGGCGGTTAGGGCCACGGCCAGGACGTAGGCGGCCAGGGCCAAGACCAGGATAATTTTTTTCCAGGGGCGGTCCATCAGGCGGTCGGGGTGGCCAGGCGAAGGTTTACATCCAAGAGGTCCGGGGACAGATAGCGGGGTCGGATGTTAAGGTTGATGATAAAAAAGACTTTGTCGCTGGCTTCGATGCGGTAAAGAAAGCGGATCAGTTCGAGGAGTTTTATGCCGGTCAGGCGGACGTCGACTTCGGTCAAGGCGGGGCGTCCTTCTTCGGCGGGTCCGGAAGGCACCGGGGTCATTGATTCGATCTGCCCGGACAGACCGGCTTCCTGGGCCAGGTTTTCCAGGTAACTGAAGGGGGCGAAGGTCCGGCCTCGGGCTTGCACTTGGCCGCGGAGGCGGTTTTGGGCGGCGGTCATGGCCTGGTACCGGGCGGCCAGGGCCTGCATTTCGGTCAGGTCGCCTTCCAGGCGGGCGGTCAGGCGTTCGAGCCGGTCGCGGCGTTCGGCCAGCGGTTCCAGGAGAAGGAAATATACTCCCAAGACAATCAAGAGGATCAGGCCGAAACCGATGAAGGCGCTTTCCCGGGGGCTTAGTCTCATCCGGGCCGCCTCTTGAGGGAAATCTTAAAGGTCAGCACCCGGGCGACCGGGTCCAGCCGGGCCCCGCCCAGGGCGGCTTCGCTGAAGAAAGGCAAGGCGGCCAATTCGTTTTTGAAGCGGTCGATCACCTCAAAACTGCCGCCTTCGCCTTGAATTTCCAGGGTCTGGGGGTTGAGTGCCAGGTCGGTGATCCGCAATTCCTGATGGGTCCCGGCCACTCGACTGACTTCCAGCAAGAGGTCCAGGACCTTGCCCCGGGCCGGGTCGAAACCGGCGGTCGAGCTTTGGACTTTTTCCAGCTCCTGTCTGAGTTGGACCACCGGGGCGACGATCTTGGCGGCAGTGGGCACGGTTTCCCTGAAAAGGCTTTCGATACGGGCCTTGACGGCCTGATGTTCGGCCTTGCGGACCTGGTAGGTGTAAATCAGATGGCCCAGGCTGAGCAAAAAGACCAAAACCAAGCCGGCGGTCATCAGGGCCAGGGGGGTGCGGTAGCGGGACCAAGTCCTTTGAGGGGCCAAATCGCCTTGACGCAGGTTGGGCTGATGCGCTTCGGTCAAACCCAGCCAAGCCAAGCCAAAAGCCGGAACCAGGTCCGGGGTCAGGTCGGCCAGGGCCGGATTTTGGTCCGGGAAGTCTTGAAGGCGGCGGGTTTCCAGGCCGAGACGTTGGCTCAGGAAGCGGTCCAGGCCGGGGGTCAGGGCTCCGCCGCCGGTCAGGACCAGGATCGGGGCCGGGTCGGAAAGGCCTGGGGAAGCCGCGGCCAGGGTTCTTGATATTTCGACTAGAAGCGGGGTCCAGGCCTTAAGGACGGCTTCGCGGTCGGCCGGGTCTCCGGCGGTCAAATCGGTCCGGCGCTTGAGGTCTTCGGCTTGAGCCGGGTCCAGGCTGAGGGTTTCGGCCAGGGCCCGGGTTATATCGCGGCCGCCGTAAAAGATGGACCGGGCGGCCAGGAGCCGACCGTGCTGGAAGGCGGCCAGGCTGGTTTGGCCGGCGCCCAGGTCGATAATCAGGCCGAGGGGCGAAAGACTCTGGTCTTGGAAAAGAAACCGGCCCACGGCGATCAGTCCCAGACGGTCGGGCAGGACTATTTCGGGGTCCAGGCCGGCTGAGGCGAAATCTTCAACGGTCAGAGCGATATTTTCAGGGCGGGCTCCGAAGACCAGGCCCGGGCGGTGCTGGGCTTCGCCTGGTGAAAGGGGCAGATAGTCCAGGATTAATTCCTCGACGGGAGTTAGGAACAAGGGTTCGGCTTCATAGCGCAGGACCCGCCGCACCTTGTCCGGGCGGTCGAAGGGCAGGTCGAAGAGGTGAAGTCCCACGGTCTGGGCCGGCAAACCGGCGACGATCTTGGTTTTTTCGTCGATGAGCGCGGCCGCGGCCTGGGCCAGGGCTGTTTCGATTTCGGCCGGATGGGGCGGCCGGTCCAAGGGGAGTTCGACTATGGTGCGGCCTTCGATCCGCAGACCGGTTTCAGACCTGGCCAGACGAACGGCCCTGAGGGCCGAAGCCCCGACGGTCAAACCTACGGCGGCCCGGGGCCGCCAGAATTGGGTGATGGACTTTATTCTCACGGCGGATTTCTCAACCGGCCCGATAGTAAACCAGACGAACCCCGCGTCCGGAACGGTGGACAACGGCCGTGAGCGGAACTCTGGCCTGACGGAAACGACCTTCCACCTTGATCAGAAAATGAGAGCCCTTCACCGTAATCAGGTTGATCACACGGGACTGGGCCTTGGGGTCCAGGCCGGAAATTTGGCGAAATTCCTCCAGATGTTCAAACGGTTTAAACGCTCGACGCTCCATTATCTCCCTGACGGCGCCGGCCGTCAAGTCATCGTCCAGGCTCATCAGGACTTTTTCTCCGGCCGTGTTGATATTGATCCGGCCGTCCGAGTGAACCGTGAGCACGTCGGCCAGGCCCAGGCGTTCCTCGGTCCCATAAACCTCCCTGGGGCCAAGCCCCTTGATCAGGGCGAGCTGACCGATGGCGGCCAGGGGGCCATTGCCGCAGGGATAGGAGCGGGCCAGGGACAAATAGTAAGGATTTTCCGCACCTTGGAGCCGGGGTTCTTCGTCGGGGTCCAGCCAGTCCAGGATGGCCGGTATCGGGGCCGGATCGATTTCCAGCAGGGAAAAGAGGCGTTGTAGTTGGGCCAGCCTGGCCAGGTCCACCAGACCCTGACGGTCGATCAGGGAATTGATATTGAACCGGCCGGCCAGGTCCTCAATGCGGCCGGTGAATTCGCCTTCGTCGAAAAGCCCGGAAGCCAGGGCGGCGTAGCGCTCGAAACCGGCCCAAGAGTCGGTCAGGGCGTCGAAATCGGGGTCGTCCATGGCCAGAACGGCCATGGCCCCTTTCAGTCCGGCCTGGGCCAGGATTTCAGCTTGGGTGAAAGCCAGTTGGTTGTCGGCCAGTTTGGCTTCGAGATGGGTCATACGGATGAAGGACAGGGCCGAAGCCGTAAGCAGCCCGACCATGGCCAGGGTGAGGAGCAAGGCCACGCCGGGCCTGGTCCGGGACAGATCCAAAGGTGGCCGTAGAAAACCGGACAGCTTCACTTCAATGACTCCAGCCCCAGGGGCGCATTAATCGGCTGGACGGCCGGCTCGGTCAAGGGCAGAGCGGCCCGGACGACAAAGGTTTCTTCCCGGCCTGCGGCGTCGGCCAGAACTATTTTGATCCGGACCGAACGGGGCAGTTCGGATGAAGTGGAGGCTTCCCATGCGTCCTTAAGCTGGCCGTCGGGGTCGCCGTAGGTCAGTTCCAGGGCGATCAGGTCCTGGGTCAGAACGATTTCCCGGCCGCCTTGGTCCGGCTGGTCGTCGGGGGTGTCGTCCTGACGACGGATCAGGCGATATCGGTTGGGGCGGTCTTCTTCGGGGGGGGCGACCAGATAGCCTACTTCCACCAGGTCCGGTCCGGGAAGCTGATCCTGGGAGAGCTTGGCGGTGGTGATGAAATCCAGGCGGTCGGCGGCACCCTGGAAGCGGTAGACAAGGCCGGGACCGAGGCGGGGCTGTCCGGGCAGCCAAGTCCCGGTCAGGTCCCGGGTGAGGCGGTCCAGGATCAGGGCCCCCTGGGTGTAGACTTCGCGGGCTTCCGAGACGCCCCGGAGGGCCCGGTCCTGGGCGGTGAAGACGGTGTAGACCGCGGTCATGACCACGGCCAGCACGGCCAGGGCCACCAGGAAGTCGACTAAAGTGAAGGCCGGCCGGTGCTTCACGGCGTGACCCGGTAGGCGAAGCCCTGGAGGGTTACACCCTGGCGGGGCGGGCGATCGACAGGATGGACCCAGACCTGGACCTTGAACAGGCCCGGCAAAACGGGCATCGGGGAAATTTCGGCCTCCCAGCCGAGAGAATCGAGGGGCTGTTCGAAGCGGCCGCTCTGAAGACCGAGATCAAGCTCGGCCGTCTCCTGGATTTCGGCCAGCTTGGTCCGGGCCAGAAAGACGGCCCGCGAGGTGTAGCGGGCTTCATCGGCCAGGCGGAGGGCCTGGCCCTGGGTCTGAATCACCGCGACCAGGGCCAGGGCGATGAAGGCCAGAGCGATCATGACTTCGAGCAAGGTGAAGCCCCGGGCGGACCGTTTCAATCCGTGTTCTCCTCGCGCAGGTACCCGGGCCTTATCTCGGTCCGGCCCAGAAAGGGCCGAAGGAAGATGGTCATCTTCTGTCCTTCGGTATTTTGGAGGTGAATCGTCCCGGGTTCGCCGCCGCCTTGGGGCCAGTAGCCGAAAGAGAGGCGGCCTTCCCGGACCTGCCCGTCGTTGGGGTGAAAAACGTCCTGAAAGGTCACGCCGCCGGGCAGGACAAAGACGGGCGATTCGAGACCGGCCTGGCCTTCGGGGCCGGGCCTGACGCTCGAGAGCCAGAACCGGTTAAGGCTCAGGTCCAGACAAAGGAAGATGGGTCTGGCTTCGGTCACGGCCTGGGTGTGGGCTTCCAGGGCCTGCCCGGCCAGGCGGCGGACGGCGGTTTTAAGGCGCTCTTCGTCTTCGAAGCCGGTGAGCCGGGGCAGGACAAAAGAGAGCAGCAGGCCCAGCAGGACCACGACCACCAGCAGTTCGGCCAGGGTGAAGCCGGCCGGGCCAAGGAAATGATTTGGCGGGGGGGAATCAGGAAGACGGGGCATCCTGGCCCCAGTTGGTGACGTCCGCGTCCGGACCTTCGCCGCCGACCTCGCCGTCCGCGCCCAGGGACATCAGGTCAAAGTCTTTATTGTGCTGGCCGGGGCTCAGGTAGACGAAGTCGTTGCCCCAGGGGTCTTTCGGGACCACCCCCTTTTCCAGGTAGCCGTCCTCCCGCCAGCGGACCGGAAGGCGGCCGGTGGTCGGCTTGCGCACTAGGGCTTCCAGGCCCTGTTCGGTCGAAGGATAAAAGCCGTTGTCAAGCTTGAAGAGTTTGAGGGCCAGTTCCAGGCTTTCGATCTGCATTTGGGCTTTGGTCCGGCGGGCCTTTTCCGGCTGATCGGCGATGCGGGGGACGACGAGTCCGGCCAGAATGCCCAAGATGACCACGACCACCAGGATTTCAATCAGAGTGAATCCCCGCCGGGCCAGTGTTTTTGGTTGAGTAACGGCCAAGGAACACCAAGACATATTGCCTCCTAGCCCACCAGACCGCTTAGGTTGAAGATGGGCAGCAAAACGGAAATGACGATAAAGCCTATAATCAGGCCCATGGTGAGAATTATGATCGGTTCGACCAGCGAGGTCAAGGCGGAGAGGATGTGATCGGTTTCTTCCTCGTAAGTCTGGGCCACGCGCTGAAGCATCTGGGTCAAGGTCCCGCTGGCTTCGCCCACGGCGACCATGCGGCGGGTCAAGGGAGGAAAGAGGGGGCTGGCGCCTAAGCCTTCCGCTAGGGACCGGCCCTGGCCGACCATTTCCGCGGCTTGTTCGAGGGCCAGGCCGTACCCGGAGCGGCCCAGTCCTCGGGCGGTCACGGTCAAGGCGGTGGTCAGGGCCACGCCGCCGGCGCTCATAACGGCCAGGCTCCGCAGGGCCTGGGCCAGGAGGAGGCGTTGAATCAGCGACCCTATCCGGGGGATTCGAAACAGAACCGCCTCGATCCGCCGATAGAAGGGGCCGTGTTGGAGATAGCGGCGGAACAATAGGATCAGGCCGAAGATGATTAGGAGTATCAACCACCAGTAGCTTTGGAGAAAGCCGCTCAAGGCCAGGAGCAGCCTGGTCGGCCAGGGCAAGGCGGCCTGGAGGTTGGCGAAGAGGCCGGTCAGCGTGGGGATGATGAAGGATAAAAGGAAAAAGAGAACCACCCCGCCGACCAGGGTCATGAAGACAGGATAAGCCAAGGCGGCCGAGACTTTGGCCCGGCGGGCCAGGCGGCGTTCTAGATGGTCGGCCAGGCGTTCCAGGACCAAGTCCAGAGACCCGCTCAGTTCGCCCGCCCGGACCAAGTGAAAATAGTCAGGGGGGAAGACGTCGGGATGGCGGGCCAGGGCGTCGGCCAGGCTTTGTCCGCTGGTGACTTCATCCCGGATCAAGGCCAAGGTCCGCTGAAATTCCTGATCGTCGGTTTGCTCTTCGATGGCGGCCAGGGCTGAAACCAGGGGCAGACCGGCGGAGAGCAGGGTGGCGGCCTGACGGGTCATGATGGTCAAGGGTCGGAGGCGGCGGCGTTTAAAGGAAAGGGCCTTGCGGAACGGGTCCAGGGGGCGGACCGGCTTTTGAAGACGGGCGGCCGGACTGATTTCGATGGGGTGCAGCCCGTCGCTGCGCAGTTTGTGGCGGGCTTTCTGAGGAGTGTCGGCGTCGACCACCCCCCGGACGGTTTTGCCTGAGGCGTTGAGGGCTCGATAATTGTAGACAGGCATGGGCGGTGAAGAAGGCTCAGACCAGGGTCACTCGAAGGACCTCTTCCAGAGAGGTTCGCCCGGCTCGAACCTTCTCGAGGCCGTCGATCAGCAGGGGCTTCATCCCGGAGCGGACTGCGGCCCGGCGGATTTCATTGGCCTCGCTGGTCCGGGACAAGACCTGCTGAACCTCTTCGGTCACGGTCAAAAGTTCGTGGATGCCGGTCCGGCCCCGATATCCGGTGAAGAGGCAGTGTTCGCAGCCTTGGGCCCGGAAGACCCGGGCCCCGTCCAGGGCCTCCGGCGGCAGTCCGGCCCGGGCCAGCACCTGGGGGGCGGGGGTTTCGGGCTGTTTGCACTGGGGGCAAAGCAGGCGGACCAGGCGCTGGGCTTCGACTCCGATGACCGATGAGGAGACCAGATAGGGTTCGACGCCCATGTCCACCAGCCGAGTGACGGCTGAAGCCGCATCGTTGGTGTGGAGGGTGGAAAAGACCAAGTGGCCGGTCAGGGCGGCCTGAATGGCTATTTCGGCCGTTTCCAGGTCCCTGATCTCGCCGATCATAATCACGTCGGGATCATGGCGGAGGACCGAGCGCAGGCCGCGAGCGAAACTCAGGCCGACTTTGGGATTGACGTGGATCTGGGCCACGCCGGGCAGGCGGTATTCCACGGGGTCTTCGATGGTGATGATATTCCGTTCCCTGGAGTTGAGGCGGGTCAGGGCGGCGTACAGGGTGGTGGTTTTGCCGCTGCCGGTGGGGCCGGTGGCCAGGATGATGCCGTGGGGCCGTGAGATAAGCCGGGCCAAGATTTCGAGATTTTGCCGGTCGAGGCCCAGGTCTTCCAGGCCGAGCAGGCCCGAGCTTTTATCCAGGAGGCGCAGAACCACCCTTTCTCCGTCGGCGGTGGGAATGATCGAGACCCGGACGTCAATGTTTCGTTCGGCCACGGTGAACTGGAAGCGGCCGTCCTGGGGGACTCTTTTTTCAGCGATGTCCAGACCGGCCATGACCTTGATCCGGGAGGAAAGAAAGGGCAGATAGTTCTTGGGCGGGCTAAGCCGGTCGTAGAGAAGGCCGTCGATGCGGAAGCGGATTTCCACGGCCTCGGTCCCGGCTTCGATGTGAATGTCGCTGGCCCGTTCGGAGACGGCCTGGAAAAGGACGCGGTTGAGCAGCCTGATGATCGGGGCTGAATCGCTGGAATCGATCAGGTCCGGAGCGGCTTCCAGCTCGGCGGACCAGGGGTCCTTTTCGTTTTCGGCCATTTCCCGGAGAAGGTCGTCGGTCGAGTCCAGGCTTTCGGAGAAAAGCAGGTTGAGGGCCTTGAGGATTTCGTTTTCGGGGGCGCAGACGAGTTCGAGGCGGCGGCCCAGGGTGAAGGCCAGTTCATCGGGCGGTTCGAGGGCCAAGGGGTTTGAGGCGGCCACAACCACTTTGTCCTGGTCAATGGAGATGGGGGCGAGCCGGTGGCGTCGGGCCCAGGCCACGTTAAGTCCGGCGACCAGGTCGCGGGGGGCTTGGGGCGGGGGCAGACGGTCGAGGAAAGGCACGCCGAGATCGGCGCATAATTTCCTTAAGGGCTCGGTTTCGGCCGTGCGGTTTTGAGAGACCGATTTGGCGGCGGAGCCAAGGTTGGGGTCCGGCATTTATTCACCTTCCGGCGTCTCCGGCGGGACCGGACGACCTAAAGCGTCAGTCTTGGGCGGCCGGCCGGCTTCTTCGGTTTCGGTCCGCTTTTTTTCGGTCAGTTCTCGAAGTTGCTCCGGGGTGCGGACGATGGTCGGGCTGATCAAGATCAGGAGGTTGGTCTTGTCGCCCGATTCAGCCTGTTGTTTGAAAGCCCAGCCCAAAACGGGGATGTTGCCCAGGCAAGGCACCTGGGTTTTGGATTGCCGGGTGTCGTCCCGGATCAACCCGCCGATGACCACGGTCTCCCGGTTGCGGACCTGGACAGTGGTCTCGGTCTCCCGCTTGGTGGCGCTGATGGCCCCGGTTTCGGCCTCGGCGATAAAATTCTTGATCTGCTGGAAGATCTTGAGCTTGATGTAGTCGTCCTGGGTGATATGGGGGGTCATCTTCAGGGTCAGTCCGAGGTCCTTGAAATCGTAAGTCCGGGTGACCGTGGGCGTGACGGCCCCGGTTTCGGTGACCATGGAGGATTTCAGGAAAGGACGCTCTTCGCCCACCACGATCCGGGCCTCTTCGTTGTCCATGGTCAGGAGGTGGGGGGTGGACAGGATGTTCACCTCGGAATCCTGCTGAAGGGCCTGGATGAGCAGGCCCAAATTCAGGTAAGTGGTGCCGCCGTAAGTGATGGTCCCTTCGGCCGCGCCCAGGACCAGACCGGCCGGACCGGCGAAAGGCTGGGCGGCCATCTGATTGATCAGGCCGGTCCCTACCCCGGCCGCTGGCAGATTGGTCCCGCCAAAGCCGACCGTTTCCCCGGCTTCGGTGGGGAAGTTCAGCAGCCGCCACTCCGCGCCCAGGGCCAGGGCCTTTTTAAAGGAGGTTTCCATGATGACGGCCTCGACCAGGACCTGGGCCCGCTGGATGTCCAATTTTTCAATGATGTCCTTGAGGACCAAGTAGTCCTGGCGTTCGGCCCGGATAATCAAGGAGTTGGTGGCCTTATCCGCGGTGATGAACACGTTTTCCTGAAGAAGGAGCTTCCGGGGGCCGCTGGCTTCCTGGGGTTGAGGGGTTGCCCCCGGACCGGCCAGATCGGTCAAGACCTTGGCCAGTTCTTCGGCCACGGCGTTTTGAAGAAAATAGACATGGACCCGGTCCGAGCCTCGGGGAGAAGGCACGTCCAGTTTGGCCGCCAGGCTGCGGATGGTTTCCAGTTCGGCGGTCCTGGCCAAGACGATCAGGCTGTTGGTCCGCTCATCAGGCACAACCGTGTAGGACATCTGGGTCTTGGTCGGCGGCTGTTGACCCCGGGTCGGCGGGGTCTTGAGCACTTCCTGCAGGGAGACGGCCAGGTCCCGGGCCGAAGCGTATTCCAGCTTGATGACCGAAAGCTGGACGTCCTTTCTGTCCACGTCCAGAATCCTGATTATTTTCAGGAGTCTGTCTATATTGGAAGCGTAATCGGTGACGATCAGGGTGTTGCCGCTTTCGTAAGCCAGGACCACGCCGGTTTTTTCGAGAAGCGGGGTCAGCAGGACTTTCATTTCGGAAGCTTCGGCGTATTCGAGGCGAATAAGCTGGGTGACGACCCGGTCTTCGGGGGCGACCCCCGGCGGCGGCGGAACCGCCCGGGTTTCCACTTTCATCGAGCGGGCCTCCTGACTGGGTACGATCATGATCAGGCCGTCGGCCGGGACGGTGGTGAAGCCATGGACTTTGAGCACGGCCTCGAAGAGCCGATAGGCTTCATCAGGCGTGACTTTGGTCGGTGAAAAGACGGTGACCTTGTCCCGAACCCTTTTATCGAAGACGAAATTTTTGCCGGTCAGGTCGCTGATGAATTTGGCCACCACCCTCAGGTCCACCTCCCGGAAATCGATGGTCACTTCGGTTTGGACGTTTTCGGCGGCCGGGTTCTGGAGGACCTCGGCGTCGGACAGCCGGGCGGCTTGGACCGGAGAGGCGGGCAAGAAAGTGCAGAGGCCCAAAAAGATGACGGCGAAAATGGTTTTTTTCATGTAGTCCCTTGGGAGCATTATTCGACCTGGGCCTCCTGAAGGAGCTTTTGGAACCGAGGCAGGCGGCGCAGGCTTTTCAGGTCTTCGTCCCCCGCGGCCCAGACCACGGTTTCGGGCTGAAGGGCGGCGGCCCGGGCCAAGTAGTCCAGGGCCGTCTCGGCCTCGTTTTTAAGGGCGGCCAAACAAGCCAGATTATACAAAGCGTCCACGTACCCCGGATTCTCCTGGAGGGCGGCATAAAACTCGGTTTCGGCCTGGTCGGTCAGGCCCCGGCGCAAAAAGAGCACACCCAGATTGTTATGGGCCATTTCGTGGTTCGGGTCAAGTTTAAGCACTTGGGTATACATTTCCAGGGCCTTTTCCAGAGCCCGGTGCCGGTAGAAATAGATGTTGCCCAGATTAAGATAGGCTTCGGTCAGATTGGGGTCCAGAAGCAAGGCCTGGCGATAGTGATGGACGGCCTGGCTGTCCCGGCCCTGTTCCTGGGCGGCGCGGGCTTTTCGAAAGTGGTTCCGGGCCGTGAGCGGTTGGTCCGTTTCTCCTGGGCTTTCTTCAGGTTGGTCTGCTTCGGCCTGGGCCGCGGCCAAGGCCTCTCGAACGGATGGTTCGGTTTCTTGGGGCCGGACCGTATCTTCCGCCGGCGGGGATTGGTTCTCGGCTAAGGGTTCTTCCTCTGGCGGCCCGCCGGCGGCGGATGGGGTCTGTTCCGGAAGCGAGGCCTGGTTTAGGTCTTCCCTGGAAACATCGGGGGGTGCAGATTTTGTTTGGGGCTGATCCAAGGCGGCGGTTTTTGCTTCAGTTGGAGCCGCCGGAGTCTCGGACGGCCGGTCCGGCCCCGGGTCCGACCTGACCGCTGGTTTTATTTCGGTTGACAGGCCTTCAGTTTTTTTGACGGCGGCCGTTAGAGGGCTGTCCGGCCGGAAGGCCCGGAGTCCGATGAATATCAGAAGGGCGACCAGGCCCAAGACTAGCCACAGGGTCAGGGACCGCCGGCCGGAAGGCGGCCGGTCCCAGGACCGGCCCGGTTGGGCGGCGGCGGCCGCGTCGGGGCGGCCGGCGGCCTTTCTAAGGGCTTCGTTGATGGAGCTCATCGAAACAGCCCCTCCGTCCTGATCAGGCTGAAGTAGGCGGCGAGAACGAGGCCCAGGGCGATCAAGGCGGCCGGGATGAGGGGCCTGGATTTGAGCCGGGTCAGCCAGGCGGGTGCGGACTCGAACATCCCGCGGCCTTCAATCTCATCCTTGGCTTGCCGGATGAAAGAGGGCTTGATGCGGTGGGCGCCCCGGGCATAGGCCGTCAGGAGAGCCCGGTCGCAAATGGCGTTGATCCGGCGGGGTATGCCTTGGGAGTAACGGTGAATCAGTCGGTAGGTTCGAGGATCGAAGCGGACCAGGGCCTGGGGTCCGGCGATGGACAGGCGGTGATGGATATAGCGGATCGTGTCTTCCAGGTTTAAAGGCCTCAAGGTGCAGCGGACGTTGATCCGCTGATTGAGCTGAGCCAAATCCGGCCTGGCCAGGGTCCTGGCCAGTTCAGGCTGTCCGACCAAAATGATCTGGATAAGTTTTTGGGCGTCGGTCTCGAGATTGGAAAGCATGCGCACCTGTTCGAGAACCGGCACGGACAGGTTTTGGGCTTCGTCCAAGATCAAGACGGCGTTGCCGCCGGTGTCCAATTGTTGAATCAAAAAAGCGTTCAAGGCGTCGATCAGGACCTGGCGGCTGGAACTGTCGGCCGGGAGGCCGAATTCCCGGTTCACGGCCCGGAGCAGTTCGATTTCATTAAGAAAGGTGTTGAAGATCAAAGCGGTTTGGGCTTGGTCTTCCAGGCGGTCCAGGAAGAGTCTGGTCAAAGTGGTCTTGCCGGCGCCGATATGGCCGGTGATCAAGATGAAGCCCATGCGCTGGTCCACGCCGTAGATCATATGTTCGAGGACCGCTTGATGGCCGGCGCTCAAATAGACAAACTTGGGGTCCGGAGTGATGTTGAAGGGCTGTTCTTTGAATCCGAAAAAACTGGTGTACACAATATAATCCTAACGGAGGGCGTAAAAAATGGTCGCGGTCTTGCCCTGGCGTTCGATTTCCAGGGTGACCGAATCGAGCTGCTGGACCTGGCGATAAAGATTGACCAAGTCCTCGGGGTTGCGGGCCGAGACGCCGTTGACGCTGACGATCACGTCGCCGCGCCTGAGGCCCAGTTCGTAAAGCGGGCTTTCCCGCTGCAAAGAGGCGACTCTGAAGCCATGAGGCTGACCTTCCTTGAAATAAGGCGCGATCCTGACCTTGGCCATAAAGGCGTTCAGGTTTTCCATGTGTTCGGCCAGGGTGTCGCGGCTGACGATAAACCGATTCGGTCCGACGGCGCGGGCGATCTCTGTCTCTTTACCGGCTTCTTCGGTCTTGGCCTGACCCCAGGGCAGTTCGGTCAGTTCCTCCTGATAAATATGCAATTTTATCGTTCGGCCGCCTTGGCGCAAGATGACCGAATCGCCCTCGATCTGAATTATTTCAGCCTCGCCGATTTGGTCGCCGGTCCGATAAAGGTCTTGCTCCTGAGACTTGACGTCCTCGAGAATGACCGCGGCGAACCCGGTGTCGGGATCGATTATTGTTCCCCTCAGGCGAAGGCCGCCGGTTTCAGTCCGGGCCGGGAGGCCCTCCGTTTCCGAAGTTGACGACGATTCCTCGGGCCCGGCCCCGAAAATGTTCTGCCGGGCGATGGTCTCATAATAGGCCAAGGGACGAAGCGTCGGGCCGGCTTGTTCATTGATTTCAAACGTCCGGCGTCCGTGTAAGCCGGCTTCCAAACGGTGAGTCAACACGGAAAGCCCCAGGCTGACGGCCGACCAGACCATCAGGCCCAAGACCAGAAGATTGCCCAGCCAGAGATAATGTTTTGGGGCCAAAGACATGGCTTGGTCATTTTCCTTTTTTCTATCCGCAGGGTCAAGCCGTTTCCCGCTGATCTTTCCGGCCGGGAAAAAGAGTGGAACCCGGCTAGGAAAAATCTCTGAGATTCGATTGAACTATTGTACCACAAACAGCGGCCAAGGCAAGAAGGGAGCATTGCCCCCCAGGGTAATCGCATTTGGAAATCAAGGATGAAGTAGATTGGCGAGAAAGTGGTTGTCCCAGGCGGCTATGAGTCTTTTCCTTTTGATGCTTTTTTTTGAGGGTTCCCCTTTCAAGAGATTTAAGGCGATATGCCTAAGGACGGCGCAGTTTTGGGGGGCATGGTTCTTGCGGATACGGCTGTCATCCTCGCGAAAGACGACGTCCAGGACCCAATGAAGGCTTTTTCAATGCCCCAATGCCCCCGGCGCTCGAGCGATCTTCCTGGGGTCGTTATCGAGGGAGCTGATGCGATAGCTGGTCTCCGAGGAGACGACCCCGTTGAGGTCTCTTTCCCTTTGGACCATGACCACGCTTTTGAGACCTTTCCACTTTTGCCGATCGGGCAGCCAATCAATATCGGAGGTGATCCAGTAGCGCCGGGTTTCTATACGTCCATGATCTCCATCCACTGTTTGATGGTAACCATGCTCCACGTCACGAAAATCAGATTTCAAGGCGTCTTGAAAAAACAGTTCGATCTCCTCATGGAGTTGGCTTTGATTCCCTTTGAGTGCCAGCAGGTAGTCGGCCCCTTGGTCGATAATCTGGGCGGCGATCTTTTTCTGGCATCCCATGGCGTCGATGGTGACAATACAGCCGGAAAGGTCCAGCAGACGAAGCAACTTGGGAATGGCTTTGATCTGATTGGATTTGGCCTCTGTCTTGACCTGGCCGAGCACCATCTGGTTTTCGCCGGCCCAGGCGCTGACCATGTGGATGGGCGCTTGACCAAGGCCGGGATCATGGGAGCGCCGCAAGGTCTTTCCATCAATCGCCACGACCTCGCCGGCCGTGGCCTGTTGGATGGCCTTCATCCAATTCACGAAGGAGGCCTGAAATTCCTCGGGATCGATTAGGGCGAACACCCGGCCGAAGGTGTCATGAGAGGGGATGCCATGAGGCAGTTCCAGAAAGGTCTTGAACCAGTCGTATTTGACTTGGCCAAAGTCCTCCACTTGTTCCCAACCGTCACCGCGGCAAATGATGGCGCACAAAGCAATAGTAATGATATCCAGCAGTTTATGACGCTTGTTGGGTTTTCTCGGATCCCTGATGATGGAGAAATGCTCTTTGATGCCGCTGCCCTTTCCATCCATGAAGACACCGCCTGATATTGTGTTAAATATCAGGTCCATACAACATATCACCGTAAATGTCTAGATTTTTTTGTATTTTCCAAATGCGATTGCACTGGGGTGGATCACCAGACCATAGAGATGTTCGAGAGAGACCTGGAAGAGAACCTGGAGCGTCTGCAGCAAGAGCTGAAGGAGGGAAGCTATCGCCCGCAGGCGATTCGGCGGGTGGAGGTTCCCAAGCCCGGCAGCAAGGAGAGGCGCCCACTGGGCATCCCTAGCCCATAGGGCGGCCCGTCAATCCGCCCGGCGGTGAACCACCGACCGGAGAGCCGGGTGCGGGAGACCCGCACGCACGGTTCGGAGGGAGGTGGAACCGGGGTCGCAACCGGCTCTTCCTACCCCTATCGCAAACAGGTCGGGGTCCCCGGGTAGGGGCGACCGGCCGGTCGCCCTACAGATGATGGTTCTAGCGCCCAGGCTCGGCCGGCTTATTTCGGGGAATAGGTAACCACGCAAAATGCTCACTGGTAGGTTAGCATTGACAACCCGGCCGCCTTGAAATAGTTTTGGTTCCAAGGTTCCGGCCCATGGAGGGTCAAACGTGAAACTGCTGGCGACCGGGGGAGCCGGTTTTATCGGCTCGAATTTTATTCGTTATTTTTTGGCGGCCCATCCGGAGGCCGAGCTGGTCAATCTGGACCTGCTCACTTACGCCGGCAACCTGGAAAACCTGGCCGGCGTCGAAGGGGATGCGGCCGGGCGCTATGCCTTTATCCAGGGCGACATCGCCGATCCGGACCTGGTCCAAAGGGTCATGGACCAAGGGATCACCCACGTGATCAATTTCGCCGCCGAGTCCCATGTGGACCGGAGCATCGTTTCGGCGGCCCCTTTTGTCCGGACCAACATTGCAGGCGTTCAGGTCCTTCTGGACGCGGCCCGGGGGGCTAGCGTCAAACTTTTCCTACAAGTATCCACCGACGAGGTTTACGGCCACTTGGGGCCGGATGACCCGCCTTTCACTGAGGAGACGCCCCTGGCCCCCCGCAGTCCGTATTCGGCTTCCAAAGCGGCCGCCGATCTTTTGGCCCTGGCCGCCTATCAAACTTACGGGTTCCCGGTGATCATCACCCGTTGTTCCAACAACTACGGGCCTTGCCAGTTTCCGGAAAAGCTGCTCCCGCTGATGATCACCAACGCCTTGGAGGGGAAGCCCCTGCCGATATACGGCGACGGTCTGAACGTCAGGGACTGGATTTTCGTGACCGACCACTGCCGGGCTCTGGACCTAGTGCTGCAGCGGGGAGAGCCGGGCCGGATTTACAATATCGGCGGGCGGGCGGAGCGGACCAACCTGGAACTGGTCGAGGCCATGCTGGAAGAACTGGCCCAGGTCGTGGGCCGGCCAGCGGCCGAATACCGGCGACTGATCACCTTTGTTCAAGACCGGCCGGGTCATGACCGGCGGTACGCCATCGACGACCGCCGCCTGCGCTTGGAACTGGGCTTCGAACCGCTGGTGGACCTGGAGACGGGCCTGAGCCGGACCGTGGCCTGGTATCTGGACCACCGGACCTGGTGGGAAAGGATCAAGAGCGGGGCGTACCGCCAGTATTATCAGGAGATGTATGGGGTCGGCTAGGCCGATCGCGGTCCTGGGCGCCGGGGGGTTGGTCGGTGCGGCTCTGATGAAGGCCTTGGGTGAGGAAAATCCGGTTCCTCTGGGCCGGGCCGAATGCGATCTGACCAACCCCGACCAGATACTCAGGGTCATAGACAAATTACGGCCCTGCATCTTTTTCAACGCCGCGGCTTTCACCGATGTGGACCGTTGTGAATTCGAACCGGAAGCGGCTTACCGGCTCAACGCCCTGGGCCCGGGGTATCTGGCCCAGGCGGCCCGCGAGATCGGGTGCTTGCTGGTGCATTTCAGCACCGACTATGTTTTCAACGGGCATTCCAACCAGCCGTATCGGGAAGATGACCGGCCTGAGCCTCTGTCCGTTTACGGCCGGACCAAGCTGGCCGGGGAAAAGGCCGTGCAATCCGCCGGTGGCGATTGGCTCATTATCCGCACGGCCGGGGTTTACGGCCACCCCCGGCGGGGCTTTGTCTGGCGCATCCTGGACCTGGCCAGGCAGAATCAAGTCATTCGGGTGGTGGGCGACCAGACCGGCTCGCCCACCTACGCCCCGGATTTGGCTGAGGGTGCTGCGTCCCTGATCGAGGTCGGGGCCAAGGGGCTGGTCCACCTGGCCGGGGGTGGCCGGGCCACCTGGTGGGAACTGGCCCGCCGGACCCTGGACCTGGCCGGGCTGAAGCAAGTGCCGGTGGAAAGAATCAAAAGCGCGGACTTGAACCGTCCGGCCCCGAGACCGCTGTTTTCGGTCCTGGATACGGCCCGTTTTCAAACTTTGACCGGCCGGTCGCTCAGACCCTGGCCGGAAGCCCTGGCTTCGGCCCTCAAGGCGGAAGGCGAAGCGACCGGTGAATCAACCGATTGAAATAAAGCAGCCAACCCAGCCGAATGAAGGAGAAAAACATGGAGGATCGGGCGGTTAAAAGCTGGTATTACGAAAAACAGGCCGAAGGTTTGATCAAGAAGCTGGAAAAGAAGGGTTTCAAGGCCCAGTATGCGGCCACGGCCGACCAGGCCCGGGAGGCCGTGCTGGCCCTGATCCCCGAAGGCGCGACCGTGGCCCTGACCGGCAGCCAGACCCTGGAGCAGATCGGGGTCAAGCCCTATTTACGCGACAGCGGCAAGTATCAAACCATCGACCCCTATGAACCGGGTCTCAGTCCGGCCGAAGGCCTGGCCCGGCGCAAAAGGGGCCTGACCGCCCAGGTCATGGTCTCCGGCACCAATGCCCTGACCAGGGACGGGGCCCTGGTCAACCTGGACGGCATGGGCAACCGAGTGGCCGGGATGATCTTCGGGCCGGACCAGGTCATTCTGGCCGTGAGCATGAACAAGGTGGTCCAGGACCTGGACGAGGCCTGGGCCCGCATCCGGCAGAAGGTTTCGCCGATGAACAACAAGCGGTTGGGGCTGCCCAATCCCTGCACCGAGACGGGCTTTTGCGCGGACTGCGCCAACCAGACCCGCATCTGCAACTATTTCACCGTGATCGAGCGTTCCTTCATCCCCGGCCGCATCCACATCGTCTTGATCGGTGAAGACCTGGGCTACTGACATGGGCCGGGAATACCCCCGCCGTCCCATCCTGGGGGTGGCCGGGCTGGTCTTTGAGGGGCGGTCGGCCTTGCTGGTCAAGCGGGGCAAGGAGCCGGGCCTGGGCCGCTGGTCCATTCCGGGCGGGGCGGTCCGGGTCGGCGAGACTTTGACCCAGGCCCTGGTGCGGGAAATGGCCGAGGAAGTGGGGCTGGAGGTCGAGGTCGGGCCGCTGGTCGAGGTGATCGAGCGCATTTTTCCCGACCCCGACGGCCGGGTGCTCTATCATTATGTGGTCCTGGACTATCTTTGTTCGGCCGGGCCGGGCCGGCCCAGGCCGGGATCGGACGCGGCCGAGGCCCGCTATGTCCCCCAGGATGAATGGCCGGCCTACGGCTTACCCTCGATCACCGTCCGGGTCCTCAACCAGGGCCTGGCCCTGGCCGCGGCCTTAAAGGAAGGGACAAGGCCGATAGATTAAGGAGGAACCGTTTTGTCGGAACAGACTGGGTCTTCGGAACGGGATGAAGCCAGACGCCAGCAGGACGTGGTCATCCGGGCCGTCCTGTCTCAGATCAAGAAGAAATATCTGGTCATGAGCGGCAAGGGCGGGGTGGGCAAATCCTGCCTGGCCGTCAATCTGGCTGCGGCCCTGGCCGAATCCGGGGCCAAGGTCGGGCTGATGGACGTGGACCTGCACGGGCCGAGCGCGCCGCGGATGCTGGGCTTGAGCGGGCAGCTGGAAGCGGCGTCGGACCGGACCATTCAGCCTAGGCCGTATAACGCCAACCTGGCCGTGGTCTCCATCGACAGCATGCTGTCCGACCGGGACGACGCGGTCATCTGGCGCGGGCCCAAGAAACTCAACGCCATTAGGCAGTTCATCGCCGACGTCTCCTGGGGACCGCTGGATTATCTGCTGATCGACAGCCCGCCCGGCACCGGCGACGAACCTTTGGCCGTGGCTCAGAACATCCCCGGCGCCAAAGCCGTGGTGGTGACCACGCCCCAGGAGGTTTCGGTGGCCGACGTGCGCAAGGCCATCCGTTTTTTGAAAAAAGTCGGGCTGGACATCGCCGGCTTGGTGGAGAACATGAGCGGCTTTGTCTGTCCTCATTGCGGGCAAACCACGGACCTGTTCGGCCGGGGCGGCGGCCGCCTGCTGGCCGAGGCCCTGGGCCTGCCCTTTCTGGGGACCGTGCCTCTGGACCCCGGCGTAGTCCCAGCTTCGGACCAGGGCCGGCCTTTTGTGTTGGAAAGGCCGGAGTCGGATTTCGCCCGGGCCGTCAAGTCCATCGCCGCCCGGTTGTAACTTCACCAAATGTTTTTCTTCTCTTGGCCGCCGAAACGGAGAAAAAGATGAAATTCGAAGCCGTTCCCAAAGAAACCATCTATTTGGACCCCAGGGACAATCTGGCCCGCAAGTCCATCGTCAGCCAAGTCCGCCGGGACCCGCTGACCGGAAAGACCGCCCGCATCCGGACTTCCATGACCCTGAAATGGGAAAAACCCGACTTTGATAAATTAGTGGGCGGGACTGAAAAAACCTGCCCCTTTTGTCCGGACAAGGTGTTGAGAGCGACTCCCTCGTTTCCGGAAGACCTTTTCCCGGAAGGCCGGCTGGTTTCGGGAGACCTGGTCCTTTTCCCCAACCTGGCTCCCTATGACGGCCTCAGCGCGGTGGTCACCCTGGGCGGCCGGCATTTCAGGCCCATGACCGAATTCGAACCGGAACTGTTGGTCCGGGGCTTCAGTTTAGCTATGGAGTATTTCCGCCGCCTGCAAGCCCTGGGGCATCCGGAGTCGGTTTACCATTTGATCACCTGGAACTACATGCCCCCGGCCGGCAGTTCGATCATCCATCCCCACCTTCAGGTCTTCGCCACTTCGACCCCGCCGAACCTGCTGCGGGAGGAACTGGCCGCGGCCAAGGCTTATCAGGAAAGCACCAGGGCCAATTATTGGGACGAGTTGGTGAAAGCTGAACAAGAGCTGGGGGAAAGATTCATCGGGGAGATCGGCCGGACGGCTTGGCTGGCGGTCTACGCCCCGCAAGGGGTGGCCGGCGACGTGCTGGCCGTGGTTCCGGGGATTCGGACCACCTTGGAACTGACCGGCCAGGACCTGTTGCATCTGGCTGACGGGTTGGCCAGGTGCATGAAATACTTCGACCGGCTGGGGCTTTTCGGTTTCAACGCCGGTTTTTTCACCGGCGCGGCCGGAGAAGATCAGGCCCGCCTCCACGTGCTGTTTTCTCCGCGGTCTTATTTCAACCAGGCCTTGGGGGCTTCGGACACGGCTGCGCTCCGGGGGCTGTACCAGGAAAGCATCTGCCTGACTTATCCTGAAGATTTGGCCCAGGGACTGCAAAACGAATTCCAGGTCCAGGCGGGATGAGCATGACTGAAAGACCCTGGGTGACGCCGTACGGCGGCCGGGCGCCTCTCCTTCATCCCGAAGCCTTTGTGGACGTCTCGGCCCGGATCATCGGAGCGGTGGAGCTGGCGCAAGGTTGCAGCGTCTGGCCCCTGGCCGTGCTGCGGGCCGATGCGGCCGAAATCAGGCTGGGCGCAAGGTCGGCCGTTTTGGACTTGGCCCTCATTGAAGCGCCGGAGGGCTGCCCGGTGGTCATCGGCGAGGAAGCCATTGTCAGTCACGGAGCCATGATCCACGGGGCCAGGATCGAGGCCCGATCCTTGGTGGGCATTGGAGCCGTGGTCCTGGACAGAGCGGTCATTGGCCGCGGATCACTGATCGGGGCCGGGTGCCTGGTCACGCCGGGCGCGGTCATTCCGCCCGATTCCCTGGTGTTGGGCTCGCCGGGCAAAGTGATCCGGTCAACCAGGCCCGAAGAAAGGCAGACCATACTGGATCAGGTCGACGAGTTATTCCGCAAGTCCAGGGTGTATATGGCTGGATGATTTTCCGTCCGGCTAGACCCAGCCTCTGAGTTTCATGGCTTCCACCACCCGGCTGACCGCAACCAGGTAGGCGGCGGCTCGCATATGAACCTTGCGTCCCACGCTCATTTCATAGACCGTCTGGAAAGCATGAACCATCTTTTCTTCCAGGCGCCGATGGACTTCGTCAATCGGCCAGTAAAAATTCCCCCCGTTCTGAACCTGCTCGAAGTACGACACCGTCACTCCTCCGGCGTTGGCCAGGAAGTCGGGCAGAACGAACACGCCTTTTTCATAAAGAATTTTATCCGCTTCGGGCGTGGTCGGGCCGTTGGCCAGCTCGCAGGAAATGCGAGCCCGGATTCGGTCCGCGTTGGCTTCGTTGATGGCGTTCTCCAGGGCTGAAGGAAAAAGAACCGTCGCTTCCAGCTCCAAAAGCTCTTCGTTGCTGATGGCCTCGCTGTCGGGGAAACCCAGGACCTGCCCGGTGGTCAGCTTGTGCTCGACCAGGGCCTTGACGTTGAGGCCCTTGGGGTTGTAGACCCCGCCTTTGCTGTCCGAAGCGGCGATCAGCTTGAGGCCTAGGATTTCTTCGCCCAGCAAGGCGGCGAACTGGCCGGCATTGCCGAAGCCCTGGATGGCCATGGTTCCTCCTTGCAGGTCTATCCCTCGGACTTGAGCCGCGGCCCGGGTCACGTAGACGCCGCCCCGGGCGGTGGCGTCGTGCCGCCCCAGGCTGCCCCCGAGCTGGACCGGTTTGCCCGTGATTACGCCGGGGTGTTTTTCTTGCCGGACGGCTTCAAACTCGTCCATCATCCAGGCCATGATCTGGGCGTTGGTGTACACGTCCGGGGCCGGGACGTCCTTGGTCAAGCCCAGGTCCGAAGCCAAGGCCCGGATATACCCGCGGGCCAGACGTTCCTGCTCGGTCGGGGTCATCTGCTTGGGACTGCAGACCACCCCGCCTTTGGCTCCGCCCAGGGGGATGTCCACCACGGCCGTCTTCCAGGTCATCCAGGCGGCCAAAGCCCGGACCGTGTCGATGGTCTCGTCCGGATGCCAGCGGATGCCCCCCTTGGTCGGTCCCCGGGCGTCGTTGTATTGGACCCGGAAGCCCTGGAAGACGCGGACGGCCCCGTCGTCCATCCTGACCGGGATGCGCACCCAGATTTCACGTTTCGGCCACCGGAGCATCTCGGCCGTGGCCCCGTCCAAACCCAAGGCTTCGGCCGCTTCGTCCACCTGGGCTTGAGCGATTTGGAAAGGATTAAAATGGGACATATTGTGGCCACCTCCTTTTATTCAGCTTTTCGGGAATAAATGATTCGCCCCAAAGAAATCAATGTTTTTTTTCACCAAAAAATAAATAATCAAAATAATAGGACTAATAGTCCGAAGGAAAAGCTTGCCTAAATTGGATAATTTGGTTTAGTAGAATTTCATCGAAGCGTTTTGGGAGAGATATTCAAGCTACAAACGAGAGCGAATCAGGGCTGAAGAATGACCGGCTGGCCATAGGGCTAGCATTTTCCCATGGGTCAAACCCCAAAATATATAAACATGAACCCCAAGCACGATGTCATCATTGTCGGCGCAGGCCCTGGCGGCTCCCTGCTCGCTTATTATCTGGCTCGGTCCGGCCTGAAGACCCTGGTGATCGAGAAACAAAGGCTCCCCCGCTACAAGGCCTGCGGCGGGGGTTTGACCTGGCGGGCGGTCGAGCTTCTGCCTTTTTCGGTGCAGGAAGTGATCGAGGATTACACTTATTCCGCCGCGGTGAGTCTGAATTATCAGACCATATTCGAGAAGACCTGGGACCGGCCGGTCCTGGTCATGGTCATGCGGGACAAGTTCGATCATTTCCTGACGGAAAAAGCCTTGGCGGCCGGGGCTCATCTGCAAACCCAAGCGACTTTCCGTTCAGTAACCGGAGAGGCGGGCGATCTTCGCGTCGAGACCTCCGCGGGGTCATTTGCGGCCAGGGTGCTGGTCGGGGCCGACGGAGTAAACAGCCGGGCGGCGCGAAGTCTGGGCCTGACGGTGCGGCGGGACGTGATGCTGGGACTGGAAGGAGAAGTCTATTTCCGCGAGCCCCGGATATTATCCGCCCTGAAAAATACGGTCTTTTTCGATTTCGAGGCCGCGCCGCAAGGTTACGGCTGGGTATTTCCCAAGATGGACCATCTGTCCATCGGCGTGGGTTCCACTTCCCACAAGGTCAAAAATTTAAGGCGGTATTTTTATAATTATCTCAAGATGAAAAACCTGGAAGCCGGAGCTGAAATCAGGAGTCTCAAACCTCATCTGGTCCCTTTGGGGCTGGACCGGCGCAACGTCTTGGCCAATGAAAAAGGCTTGTTGGTGGGCGACGCCGCCGGCCTGACCGACCCGGTCACCGGAGAAGGCGTCTATTTTGCTCTTAAAGAAGCGCAGATGGCGGCGGAGGTCATCGTTTCCGCCTTCCGCAACGGCCGGTTTGAACTCCTGACCGAATACAATGAACTTTTTCACCAAAATTTTTCGGACGAAATCACCTGCGCCCGGCGGATGAATATTGCTTTGTATAAACTGCCTTTTCTCAGCCGCCGCGTTTTGAGGGTTCACGGTCAGAGACTGGGCGAAAGTCTGGGCCGCCTGGCTTTAAACCAAAACTCTTATCGGGCCATGTATAAAAAGATGTTCGGTCTGTCCTGGCTCTTTCCCCTGCTGCTTCCTGGGTTCGGCCGTCACCGGACGGCCAAGACCGCAGGCCCGAACCCTGACTTATCCGGCCTCGGCCGTCTGGGCCGGTCTTGAAACCTCCGCCAGCCATTCTTCAATTCGTTTCCGGAGGCCGTCCCGGATGGCCCGCATGCCCTTAAGCCTCTCCCGATAAGTCCCCCAAAGAATATCCGGATCGGGAGTGCTCCAGTAAATATAGCCTTGGTGACCCGGGTAGATCGGACCTCTTTCCGCCATGGTTTGATCGCATAATACAATGATATAATTGAAAAATATTCCTTGCTTATAAAGGTTGAAGGCCGTCTTGACGGTGTTACCGGATATGTCCAGACCTATTTCTTTCATAACCTTGACCGCCAAGGGATTAAGCTTCCCGGCCCTGTACCCCGCACTCATGGCTTCAAATTCACCACCAGCCAAGTGGTTTAGTAGGGCTTCGGCCATTTGGCTCCTTGATCCGTTCACCGACCCCACGAAAAGGACGCGGGTCTTGCTCATTATCTTGTCACCTCCCGGATTTTTCAGAAATATAGATAGAATCACAAATCATGCCAAACTTGGGCCGGCCCCCGGTCCTCCAGGCCTTATAATAATTCAAGATTGACAAGGAAAAAACTTTTAACTCTGGCTGGGCGGGCTGGGTGGTGTCAGAAATATTTACAAAATATAAATTTTCCGGCCTTGTTTCTATTCAAGTTAAGCTCCTGGCCGCTTGCAGCCGGAAGCTTCATTTGGACCAATGGTCTGGCCCTTGAGGATTCAAAAGCCATTGAAAAACCAACTTGTCAAAGACCTCGTAAGGTTTGGTGCTTTGAGACACCTTCATTTGCATGAGGGTCCCCTGCCAGGCGCTGAAGATGAATTCGGCCGTTTCACCGGCGTCCAGGGCCGGGGGCAATTCCCCATCCCCGACGGCCTGGACCAGGCAGTCGGCGAACCTCCGGCCCATGCCGGAAATCACCTCCTCCAGCTTCCGCCGGAATCTTTCGTTCTGGTCTCCCATCTCCAGGGAGAGATTACCAATGGGTCAGCCGCCTTTATAATGACTTTGGGCAAAAGCTTCGGCCATCCAGGAAAAAAAGCGGCGGAGTCTTTGGAGGGGAGGCCGGGCGGGGTCTTGGAGAAATCTATCGGCCCGGGCAAACAAGGCTTCGGCGTAATAATCGATGCACTGGAGTCCGAAATCTTCCTTGCTCTGAAAATAAAAATAGAAGGATCCTTTGGGGACCTCCGCCGCTTTCAGCACTTCCTGGAGGCCGGTGTGGTTGAAGCCATGCTCGAGCATGATCCTGGCCCCGGCCTTTAAAATCCTGTTTTTGGTTTCCGACTTCATGGCCTTAAATTGGTTTACGGTGACTTTAAGATCTCCGTGGTCCGGACCGGCACATCCGAACCGGAGCCATCACCCGGCCGTGGGAGAAGGTCAGTTCACCCGTTCGTACAAAGCCCGTCGGTCCGGGCTCATGGCGGCCAAATGTTTCAGGGCTTCCTCGGGGGAAACGGCCTTCAAAGTCCCGTCGTCCAACTGGATAACCACGCCGGATTCGGTCACCATTTTGTAACGTTTCTTGCGGACCTCCTTATCGGGATGGCAGACGAACTGGCAATGGCCGCAAGTCATCTGGCCCTTGTTGCCCGGCAGGTTGGGATTGTAAAAGCCGACGCCCGGTTTGGGGCGATAGACGTAGGGCTTGATCGTGGCGCGGATGGCGTCCAGAAACTCTTCGTCATTTTCCGGTATGGGGAACCGGGCCGGAGACCAAGTGGACCACCGGCCGGACTTATGCAGTCCGGTAAAGCCTCCGCAGACGTAGTCGCAGCGGCTGTAGTTTCTCCTTTTGGCGTAGGAGAATTCGATTCCGCCCAAGGTGACGGCGGCTTTTTCGCTGGGGTGGATCATGTCCGAAGCGCAGGCGGCCAGACACAGCCGGCACTCGTCGCAGTAGTTATCTTCGGCCGGCAGGGGGTCCGTGGGGGTCAGTTCGGCGTCGGTGACCACGGAGCCGAAAATGACGGCCGCGCCTTCTTTTTTCCGGATGACGTTGCCGGAGAATCCGAAGTGGCCGAGTCCGGCGCGCACGGCCAGGTAACGGTGGGCAATGGGAGGTTTCTCGTCCAAGGGACCACGCGGCGTGTCTTTGCGGTAGACCTGGTTCGCTTCGACCGGCGCCGCGGCCTGTCCCTTCATTTTCAGAAAGGCGGCCAATTCCAGGGCGATGCCGCTGGCCAGGGTGTTGACCCGGGCATTGTCCTGGTTGTGGGCGTAAAAGTCCTCTTTCTTGAGGTAGCGTTCGATCTTTTCCTGGTCCAGGGGCAGGGCGAAAACGACGGCCGACCTGGCGCCGGGCAATACGTAGGTCAGATCGGTCGAGGGCGGCCCGCCGGCCAGGGTCTCGGTCGTGGCTACGCCCACGTCGATGGCCCCGGCGTTCAAGACCAGGTCTTTGACCGTCTGGTTAAAGTCTTCATAACGCTTCTTTTGTGACATTTTCAAACCTCCTTAACGCCCGGCGGAGATATAAAGGTGCAGCGCCGGGTCTCCAACCGTTTTTTCGGCGACCCGCCCCATAATCCAGGCTTAAAGTCCGGTCTTTTCCGTGTCCAGGTAAACCGGGTCCTCTTCGTCCATGATCCGAAGAATCTCTTTGTAAGCGACCTTCTTCATGGTCAGCAGGATTTGGCGATCCTTGTTGTGACTTTTGGCAAAAGCCATGACCTCGTTCATCAGATCGTCACCGTGGCAGGCCTTCAGGACGATCTGATGGGCTTCGCACTCCTGGGCCGTCAGTCTTTTGGCGGTGTACTGCATTTCTAGGAACTTGGGCAAAGGCACGGCCTTCTTTACTACGGCGGCCATGCCCGGCATTAAGGGAACATGAATATCGACCTCGGGCAGGCAGAAATAGCCCCGATCCGAGCGCATGAACCGGAAATCAAAGGCGCTGGCCAGAATAGCCCCGCCGGCGAAGGCATGACCGTTGACCGCGGCGATGGTGATCATGGGGTACATGAGGATGCGGCGTAAAAGCTCCATGATTTTAAGCGGAAAGGCCTTGGCCGCTTCCCGGCCCTCTTTCTGGATGGTCGGAAGCAGCCAGTCCAGGTCGATGCCGTTGGACCAGATCTTTTCATGGGCCGAACGGACCACCAGCACGCCGGCCGAGGTTTCCCGTTCGATCCGGTCCAAAACATGCAGAAAAGCCTCAAGAAAAGTGTAGTTGAACCGATTTTCCCCGCTGTTCATGGTGACGACGGCCACGTGTTCGTCCAAAGTGAAATCGATCATGCCTTGCCCTCGCTTAATATCTTTTCGATCAGGATGGTTCAGGGTCCTTTATCTGAAAGTCCATACTGAATGCCCTTTTTTACCTGACCCGAAGCTCCACTCGTCACCCCTGCGCAAGCAGGGGTCCAGAAAAGGATCAGACCAAAGAGTGGGTTCCCGCTTTCGCGGGAATGACGGCCGGGAGGTCTCGGGCGGGAAAGACAACCACGCCTCAGGTAACCGGAGTTTCATTTCGCGGTTGGGCCTTAAAGGACATGACGGTTCCTGGTCAAAGGGGTTGACGGCCATCAATCTCTCCAAAAGCCTCCAACCAAGGGCGGCCTAGAGGCTGGCGACCAGTTTTTCAATTTCCCCGGGGTCTTTTTCGGCGATTATGGATGAGATTTCGGCAAAACTGATCCTCTTCATGGTCCCCAGAGTTTTGCGGTCCTTGTTCATCTTTTTGGCAAAAGCCAGCACTTCGGTCATCAGATCATCGAGGTGGCAGGCTTTGGCGACGATCTGGAGTCGCTCACATTCCTGGGCCGTGAGTCTGGCCCCGGAGAACTGCAACTCCAAATATTTGGTCGGCATGGCTTTCTTCAATATGGCGTCCATTCCGGGTAAAAAGGGGAACTTCAAATCAATCTCCGGCAAGCAAAAAAACCCGCGGTCCGAACGCATGAACCGGAAATCAAAGGCGCAGGCCAAGAGGGCTCCGCCGGCAAAGGCGTGGCCGTTTATGGCGGCGATGGTGATCATGGGGTAAGTGACCAGCCGTTGCAAAAAGGCCATCAACTCGGTGAAAAAGGTCCGGCCCACCTGCGGGCCCTCGTTTTTGACGGCCGGGAGCAGCCAGTCCAGGTCAATGCCGTTGGACCAGATTTTTACATCAGCGCTTTTAACCGCCAGGACCCCGGCGGCGGTTTCTTTCTCGATTCTGTCCAGCACTTCCATGAAGGCTCTGACGAAATTGAGGTTTAACCGGTTTTCCCCGCTATTCATGGTAAGCACGGCCACGTGTTCGTCCAGAGTGAAATCGATCATGTTCGGCATATCTCTCGGTTCCTTTCGGGTCAGGCGACCATTTCGGCAATAATTTCCCGGACCGATTTGATCTCTCTGATCAAGGCCGCCGACTGGCCGGCTCCAGCCGGGAACAGATCGAAATCGCCGGTCATCCAGGCTTTGGGCGCGTTGGCCAAACTGTATTCCTTGGTCAGGTCCACACCAGGTTTGGTCATAAGTTCCTGAAGTTTAGTATTGATAATGGTCCGGACGCTCATATTGCCTTGGGGCAACAGGGTAGTGCCGCCGTCGCTGCACTGAAGAATGGCCTGTTTCCAAGCTTCCGAGGCCGGGGACTCTTTGGAAGCGATGAACCTAGTCCCAAGCTGGACGCCTTGGGCGCCGAGGGCCAAAGCCGCCCGATACCCGCGGGCGTCGGCGATGCCGCCGGCGGCCACCACAGGAACCTGAACATGATCGGCCACCAGCGGGATAAGAATCATATTGCTCGATTCCGGGCTGAGGGAACGAAGGCCGCCGGATTCGAGACCGGAGACGACGACCCCGTCGGCCCCGGCTTCGGCGGCCTTGAGGGCGAAGGGAAAGCTGAGGACCACGTGGAGGCCCTTCATGTTCAACTCGTGGATTTTGGAATAGATTTTTGCCGGCGATCCGGCCGAGGTGGTCACGGTCTTGACCCCGGACTGGGCCAGGGCTTCCAGCAGTTGATCGTTGTTCGGGTTGATCCCCATTAAGTTGGCCCCAAAGGGTTTATCGGTCAATTCCTGGATTTGACCGGCCAGGCGCTTGACTTCTTCCGGGTTGCTGACATAGCCCAGTGCCAGCATGCCGAAGCCGCCGGCTTCGCAGATGGCCGCGGTCAGCTTGGGGCTGTTCATGGCCCCGACCGGGCCCTGAATGATCGGATAACGGCTCCCCAACATTTCCAGCAGTTTGGACATGCAAATTACCTCCCCGTTTCTGTTGCAATCAGCTTCTTGGTTGCGATCAACTTCTTATAAGGACCGTCTCGGTTCAGGCCGTCAGCTTGAGACCTGTTGACGTTTGAACCTCAATTTCAAAAGTTCCGCCAATTCCGGCGGCGGACTGATCTCGGAGCGCAAGACCAGCCGGACGGCCTCCGTCGGGCAGGTCGGGGTGCAGACGCCGCAACCCAGGCAGAGGCGTTCGTTGACCCTGGCCGAGTCTTCGTCGCCGACGACGATCGCTCCGACCGGGCAGCGGGCTTCGCACTCGCCGCAGGCCGCGCAGACTTCACTGTCCACTTGGGCCACATAGTTGGAATTGGAAATGGTGTGGAGGCCGGCCTTCTTTTTGGTCTCCAGAAAGACGCAACAGCAGCCGCAGCAATTGCAGATGGTCGACAGATGGCCCTCGATGTTGTCGGCGGCGTGAACCAGGCCTTCCTCATTGGCCTGGGCCAGTATCTTCAGGGTCTCGGCCTGGGTTATCTCCCGGGCCAGGCCCTGTTCGACCATGTACCGGCCCATGGTCCCGAAATGGAGGCAGTTTTCCAAGGTGTGATCGCAGCCCTGGCCGACGTAACGCTTCATCTGCCGGCAGGGACAATGAGCCACGGCGCAAAAGGTCATTTGTTCGATGATCGGCTTGAGGGCGTCGAAGGGTAAAATCTGGGACTCGTCCTTAAGCGAGCGGCCGAGAGGAACCACTCTCATGGCCGGCGTCCCCCGGGCCAGTTCCACGCCAAAAGCCTCCTCCCGGTATTTGAGCCAGAGCGGGGCCAGTCGCCGGGCTTCGGGGGTGTCCCGTCCGGCCCAGAAAGGCGTTTCGGCCCAGCCGACCACCGAGGGCAGCAGCCGGTAACGCCGCTCCTTGCCGGCGGGCTGGTCGGTGAAAACTGTGCCTCGTCGGACCATCCGGTCCAGAATCTCACCCAAGGCCTCGCCCTTTTCGGGAAATAGTTTTTTCAGTTCGGACAAGGGCGTGTTCTGCATGGGCAACTTAAGGGCGATCTCGGCTTCTTCCACGGGAAAGAGAATCTTGATGATTTCCATAAGGGCCGGGGATGGGGGCGAGGCAATGATCCCCTGGTCCAGCCGGCGGGCCAGTTCCTGGTAAAGCTTGTCCACGTCCATAAAAGGCCTCCTTTAAACTTCAAGCGATGAGCACAGACCGGGGAAATCCCGAGACAGACCGCCCTCTTCCAGCTTGGCCAGATGGTGGTCGAACATATAGGCGTCCCACATGACCAGAAAGGTCCTCATCGGTTCGCGGACCTTGTCCTTGCTGGTGAAATAGATGCCGTCCTCGACGATGTCCTGTTTGGACCACCCGGCCTCGATCCTTTGTTTGACGGACTCTTCCCGGATAAAAAAGGCCTGGAGACAACGGTCGAAGACGGCGTCGATGTCTTTACGGATGACGCCCTCGTGGCTGGTCAAGAGCAGGCGCGGTTTCAGGGCTTTCAAGGTCAGGATCGAATCGATGTATTGAACCATGTCGCTGTCCGGCCAGCCGTACCAAGGTCCGAAACGGTTCAACCCCAAGTCGCTGGTGAACAGGATGCGTTCCTGCGGGAAATAGACGCCCATGTGCCCCCGGGAATGACCCGGCGCGGCCGTGAATTCCATTTTGAGGCCGTTGATCCTCAGGCTGAAAGAGCCGTCATAGCGGCTGAAATCCCGGACTTCGGTGTAGCCGAACATTTTTAAAGAGACTTCCCGCCAGAGGTCGCTCAGGCCGAAAGGTCCGGCGGTGTTTTGGACGAAAAAATCGTGACTGGTGAAATAAGGCTCTTCGCCCGCCGGAATGAACAATTCGGTTTGAGCCTGTTCCTGGACCAAGCCGGCCCAGGCCGAATGGTCGAGATGGAAGTGGGAGACAAAGGCCAGCTCGGGTTTTTCTTCTCGCAGGAGAGCCTTGGTTTGTTCGCGGCCCATGTTGGCGTCGAAAAAGACCTTGGGCGAACCATTGACCATGGTCCCGGCGCAGCAGGTGTTGTCGCCGTTGTTTCCGGGCTCCAGATAGTAAATCCGGTCGGTGATCCGGGTTCGTCTGATGGCCTCCGTCATTTTCAACCTTTTCTTCCGTTGTTGATTAGGGGTATAGTAGACCGGTCGACTACCAATGTCAAGCAAATGAGCATTTTGCGTTGTTAAATATTCCCAGAAATAAGCCGGCCGAGTCTGGGAACGAGAACCATCATCGGTAGGGGCGCACGGCCGTGCGCCCCTACGAACGACGAATCATGGCTCGTTTGACCACGAAAAAACCCCATTCGCCCACGTAGGGGCAGCCTAGGCGCCTGCCCTTTAGCCCTCCCCTCGATTCATAAAAGATCTCCGGACCAAGATACAAAGAAGGAGCAAAATAAATATAACCCCACCCCGGCCCTCCCCGTCAACGGGGAGGGAGCAAGAGGAGTCCTCTCCGCTTCTTCTTTCCCCCCGTTGACGGGGGGATGAAGGGGGGCTTCTTCCCCCTTGACTCCGGTCTGTAAAGGGGATTAAGGGGGTATGCGGCGATGGCGGCAGATTTTTTTCCTTTTCGGGGTAAATTATTTTGCCCCCTCCAGAAACAAAACAATTTCAAGTCTTAAAGTACATCGCAATCGGCTCAACAAATAAAACCCATCGAGTCTGCTGCCGGCTGCATCTGTCGGCCAAGCTGTCCGGGAATGGTATAATGATTTTGATCTGCGGGGGTGCTGACAATTTTAACACCTAATAATTGGTAATACGGAACAATGACCTTGCTTGCAGAAAGGCGCTATGGCACTGCTGTCCCACAATTATATAAGGGATAACTGTTGTTTATCTGGGTGAGGATGGGGATAGGCATCGGGTTTGAGGAGTTTGATGAGATCTCGTCGTTCGAAAAGATTGAGTTGGAGCAAGCGTAG
>Ga0209164_1001366_pt1 | contig 32492 bp, 19 predicted proteins | sample MTBNYHSulfiMetaG_FD_187458 | JGI IMG/M metagenome (GOLD analysis project Ga0209164, IMG submission 187458) | Enrichment culture microbial communities from rom New York Harbor, USA that are MTBE-degrading - MTBE-NYH (New York Harbor Sulfidogenic)... | ecosystem: Environmental > Aquatic > Marine >... | reverse complement strand
TAAAGGTCTTCTTGTAATGACACCGGGTCGATTTTATCTAGGCGTACTGATTGTTCGTGCATGGGTGAGTCGGTTGGTAATTGTTCCTGTAACTCGTCGAAGGTGTTCTGTAGAGTATCTATGGATTTGTTAATCGTTGCAAGACGCGTGATTTGATGTTGAGCATGTTCTATTTGAGATGCGATGGAGAGCATGTCGTCTTTGGAATATTGTGATGTGGATATCTTTTCGATGTGCTGTTGTATAAGGCGTTCGAATTGTGATTTTGTGTTCTTTCGATGTCCTTGATGTCCCATACGAACAAGGAGCGTATACGGGAGAAGATCGTTTAATTTTTTGATTACCACATCGACTGCTTTGTTGTTCTTACTTGCGAAGAGAACGGTGCGGTTACGAAAGACAGCATTGGCGATGATGTTTAGGACGACCTGGGATTTTCCTGTGCCTGGTGGTCCGGTGATGACGGTAAGAGGGCTATGCAGCGATTGGTGCACTGCGTTTTCCTGGGCTTTGTTTAAAGCAAATATTTCCAAGAGCGGAAGATCGTCCTTTGTTGTTTTTTCTTTGGAATAACAGCCGGTGAGAAGAAGAAACAGGGCGGTGGATGCAAGCTCATCGAATGGTTTGTTTTTCAGCTGAGTTAGTTCTACAATTACGTTATGTGTTATTTCAGTTCGTTCTGCGAAATAGAGGATTGCTTTATTAACGAGTTTCTGGTCGATGGTTCGTTTGAATGGTTTATCATCAAGGGTTTTTGTACAATCCTCGATTTTAAAATGCAGGATTTCACAAATCGATGAAAGAGCAGAATTAAACTCTTCTTCTTCGATTTCTTGTTGGATTTTTTTTATCTCCTCAGGAGAAAATTGTTGGTGGAGGAGGATATAGTGGTTTAACTTGTGGTGCGGTGAGGATTTTTCTAGGATACACGCGTCATTGTGTTGCTGGTAGTGCAGTTCTATGAAGAATAATGGGCTGATGGTTCCTTGTGGACCTATTACTAATGGATAGCCGTAAAATAGTGTTTTGTTTTTCTGCTGAAGCAAAGAGGTCTGGAAAAACTTTTGTACTTCGTCTGCGTTCTGGATCATCACCTGTTTGTTGTTTGTGTGGAACAACATTTCCGTTTGGAAGAGGGTGGACAAGAACGCGGTACCTTCCGAGGAGACATTGAAGGTGACGGACAGCATATCTTCTTGCTGCAGGCAAGCGATATAGTAGTCAAGAAGATTGCTGAAAGTTTTCCCAGACATTTGCTTCAGCATTGTCCTCCCAGACACTTTTGTTCATCCGAGGTTGTTACCTCCCCCGTTGAACGGAGATGTAATATCGTATGACTATATAAATTTATTTTTTTTATTAAATTAGAAACATATTAATATACCTACGAAAAAAAAAGGGTCTATATCTCCTTAAGAAGACCGCCCTTTATCGCCCATTTATACATACTGCGGTTATGGTCACCGATGTAAATCTCCTCACCCACGACATGCTTCTTTTTGATAGTCCAGATCGTAAACCCTTTCATGACCTTATACTTGATAAGGGGAGAGGTGGAAAGATACGCAAGATCTCTGTACGTATAGTCTGTCAGCTCTTTTTGGCGCTGCAGACGAAACATTGAATAGTTACCGGTGTAGGTCCGAAGGTCCGTGTCGGTAATAAAAAAAATCGTATCAGTCACCGTATCAAGGAATCTACGGTCATGCGAAACGACAATGACCGTCCCGTCATAGGTGGTAAGCGCGGTTTCAATCGCGGCTTTCGATTCAATGTCCATATGGTTTGTCGGTTCATCGAGCAGGAGCAGATTATACGGTTCCATGATAAGTCGCAGGAACGCAAGACGAGCTCGTTCTCCACCAGAGAGATGCTCGACTTTTTTCTCCAGGTTTTCTCCTTTGAAATGAAACTGTCCGAGAAGCGCTTTGGCATCCTCCACACTAAGGTCTTTATGCCCACGGAGGACTTCCTCAACCAAGGTATTTTCAAGACATAGTGAAAGGTGCCCCTGGTCGAAGTACCCTGCTTTGACGCCCTGGCTGATTGAAAGGGTTCCCTGTGTTGGTGTTTCTTCTCTTGTAAGTAGCTTTAGGAAGGTTGTTTTCCCACAGCCGTTCGGACCGATAAGACCAATTTTTTGTCCGGCAAGGATCTCAAAACTGATATTCGAAAGAAGTTGTTTTTCACCAAAGTTTTTTGAAAGGCCGCCACTGTCTGCGATGTTTTTCCCTGACTTAAACGCGGTGTTGAAATGGAATCTGAAAAGATAGGTTTTCAGTACCGGGTTTTCTATGCGTTTAAGTTTTTCTAGTTGTTTGATGCGGCTGTTTATCTGGGTCGTGTAGCGGTTTCTCCTGGTGATCTTTTTGATAGAGGCGAGTTGTCGTTTCATCTCGATGGAGGCTTTCTGGTACTGCTGCTTCTTGATATGCTCTCGTATCTTTTTTTGCTCTTCATACTCTTCATAAGACGCTTCATAGAGCCAGAGATGTGTCCCTTGAAATTCAAAGACTCGGTCTATAAGACCACCAAGCAAGTACTGGTCATGGGAGATGATGACGACTGCACAGGGGATTTCCGCGATTTTCTGTTCCAGCCATTCGATGGTTTCAATGTCAAGATGGTTGGTTGGTTCGTCAAGGAGAAGCAAGTCGCAGTTTTGTGGCTGGGTGAGAACTGCGGCAAGTGCGATTTTTTGACGTTCACCACCTGAGAGCTGATGGAGCTCTACGTCTGTGGTGACCGGAAAAAGCCCAAGTTCTTTAAGCAGTGGTTGTGCGGCTTCAAGTCGCGCGGTGCTGCTTGCTTTGTTTGTCTGCATCTGCAGTGTTCTGATTTTTTCAAGGATTTCCTGATGCTCTGCTGTCTCGTAAATCACTGGGTCTTCAAGTTGTTGTTCTAATGTCCTAAGTTGATGGTGTATGGCTTCTGCATGCGTGGTCCGTGCAAAGAAATCGCAGACCGTGATGTCGGTGCGATGTATCGGTTCTTGTTCGAGGCAGCGGATTCGCAGTCCTTCTTTTTTCTGTACATCCCCGCTTGTCGGTCGTTCTTTTCCAAGGATGATGTTGAACAGGGTGGTTTTTCCACACCCGTTTGGTCCAAGCAGCCCGATACAGTCTTCCGGGGAGATGTCAAAGCAAGTGTCTTCGAAGAGTTGTTTTCCTGCGATGGCTTTGCTTAGGTTATTTACGCGTACAAATGATTCCATATCAGGGGTGGTAATACTATTCCAGGGTATATGGTTTTAGGTCTTGGTTTTTTAGAAGAACACAAACTCTGCCGCAAGAACGCCTAAGCAGACAAGCAAGGTTAAGGGAGTGACAAGAAACCCGTACATGACAAATTCCTTAAAGGTAATGGTTACATCCTTTTCGCGAAGAATGCTCATCCACATAATTCCAGCGAGTGCGCCGACCGGGGTGATGGTCGCCCCAAGGTTCGAGCCAATGGTTGTTGCAAGAACCGCTGGAAGTCGGTTTGCTTCAGAGGCTGCTGCTGCGATGGGGACGTAAGCGACCGTCATGGGGATGTTATTCAGGATGTTTGCCGCAAAGGCAGAGGAAATTCCATAGACAAAGGTGGTGGTTGTTGTCGAGGCATCAAGCATGCTGTTGAGAAATACACCGACATCTCTTGTGATGCCGTATACTCTGAGTGCTTCGACCGTGATAAACAGGGATAGGACAAACGGGATGATGCTCAGCGGTATTTTTCGTATCGTCCGTCCGACCGTGAAATGTTTTTTATCAAAATCTTCTTTCCTTACGATGACAGAGAAATCCCGAAAAAGAAGAATGATGAGCAATGCAAGTCCGAATCCAAGGGAGATGACCCACATGTCAATGCCAAGGGAAGGAGCGATCGCAAGGCCGAGGATGCAACCAATAAGGATGCTAAGCCCAAGAATCGTGCTTTTTTTGTCGGTGATCGCAGACCGTGGATTGATTCCATCTGTATGCCGCAGTGGCGTGTTGATGCGTTTTCGAAACAGGATGTATAAAAGGGTCATGCTCATCAGTCCTGCAGTAAGCGCCGGAAGGAACATCCATCTGGTGTACTCATCGAATCGCAAGTCAAACGCGACGGCAAGCATGATGTTGGTGGGGTTTCCGATGTACAGCATCATGCTCCAGGTGTTTGCTGCGAAAAATTCTGCGATGAGGTAGGGTTTAGGGTCGATACCTGCGTTTTTCGAGAAATAGTAGATAAAAGGGGTGAAGGTCAGGATGATGATGTCATTTGAGGTAAAGATGGTGAGGAGGGAGATTGTGATATACACGGTGAAGAAGAGTCGCCGTCCGTTGCCACCTGCGTATCGTAAAGCGATGCGTGCACAGTATTCGAAAAACCCGGTGATGTCAAGGAAGATGCTCATGAACACCATGGCTAGGAACAATACAAGAATCCCAAAGGGATTAAGACTGCCAACACCCCCAAGGCCTGTAAGAATCTGTGAGACGTTAAGGATGCCGAAGAGGACGATGAACAGAGGACCAAGCAGCGCTCCAAGGAAGTAGGTGTCAATCCGGATGTTCCTCATGCCAAGGCGAAGGTACAGGTATCGTCGTCGGAGGATAAGATAAAGGGTGATGAGCGATGAGGCAAGAAAGATCAGTTCCACAGCGAGTTTTGCAAGCATTTTGTGGCGGTATCTTTTTGCTGGTTTAATACTTTTAGAGGTGCTGCTATTCCGTGATGGTTTACCTGCTTTTTTTTCTCCTGATGGCTCTCCTTAAGGCTTTTTATAGAAATTTATATATATCTCACAAGTATTATGTAAATCGTCAAAAATAAATATTGGAGGAAAAACCATGACCATGAATAATCGAAAAATGAATACTGATTCATTTATGCGCATAAGCACCGTCTACGTCCTTACCTTTCTCCTGGTGGTCTCAACCTTCTCCATCCCCTTTGTACCAAGGACCGGCGCTGAGCCAATTGAAAACAACCCCCCAAATGTCCCTAGTGAGCCGACCCCTGCAAATGGGTCGATAAACGTCTCAGTCCTAGAGACTCTTAGCTGGGTTTGTGAAGACCCTGACGGGGACCCTGTCACCTTTGACGTCTACTTCGGGACGGAAAGCCCACCTGCCCTAGTCGCATCAAATCACACCAACACAAGCTACACCCCAGGGAAAATGAATTACAGCACTCGTTATTATTGGAAGATCATCGCCTGGGACAATCAAAGCCTATTCACTGAAGGACCAGATTGGGAGTTTATTACCGAAGAGAAAGTAAACAGCCCGCCTCACATGCCCAGCAACGAATCACCGGAAAACGGGTCAACCGGGGTAGCGATAGATGTCGCACTTTCTTGGGAGGGTGGTGATCCCGATGAGGAAGACACCGTTCGTTATGATGTATATTTTGGGAATACCAGTGATCCCGTACTGGTTGCAAACAATATAACAAATACAAGCTATCAACCTGACGAACCCCTAGAATACAACACCATGTATCACTGGCGTATTGTCGCTTGGGACGATCAGAACGCCTCGACTCAAGGGCCGTTGTGGGTGTTTACTACAAAATCAGAAACCGAGTTATCCGTGACCATCACCAAACCAGTAGAAAACAAATTCTACTTTAATGACGTGGAACGCTTCAACATCGGTAGAAACACCATTGTCTATGGCCCAATTACGATTACGGCGGATGTCGTCTCTGACATCAGCATCGACCGGGTCGAGTTTTATGCAGATGGTACTTTACTAGGCACGGTCAACGAAACACCCTATGAATGGTATTGGAAACCAATCATCCAGTTTAATGGAATGTCACTGACGCGGACCATTAAGGTCGTTGTCTACGATGTTGACGGAAAGAGCGCCTCTGATGAGATCAACATCACCAAATGGCGGTTCCATATCCTGCCCTGGCTTGTGGTGGGAGCTGCGTTTGCCTCACGATTGGTGCTGCATACCACGGTCACCGGCTTTTTCTACAACTTCCAACAGTCTCGATTCAGTGTCTCATTCTATGCGGTACGGGCGCACTATCGGACGGTCGGTCCGTTCAAGACACAGCGAGGCCTTATCAGTTTTAAGCAGTGTACCGGCGGTTTTCTTATCGGGCCGATGTCAATGTCCCGATTTGGCCCCTTCCATAGGTTTGCGTACGGGTCGTTTACCTTTGTTGGCAACATTAACATGGAAAAGATTGGGTTGGGGCAAGCACTCTTCTCAAGGATCTTCCAACGACGGGCAGACACTGGTGGTAATGCAGGAACGATCTTGTCCATCCTGCGTGCTCTCCGGTCGTAAGCCAAACCAGACCGCTCTATAATAAAAAAACAAAAGGTGATGAGGTGCCTTGCTGGCTCCTCCTCTGCATCTTTTTTTTTTATTGCGTTGATGTTCGGATACATCCCGATTGTAACCAACACCTGTTGAAACATATTTAGTGATCGTATCAATGAATTTGTTCTGCTCCTCTACCCTATCGGTTGTCAGGATTTTTTCTCCTCTCGCTTCATCTTTATTGTATGACTTTCTTTTTTCTGTCGATCTCTGGTTATTTGTACCAGAGCGTTTATATCGTTTTCTTTGTTATCCCCACGAGAACCAAACGAGGAAGCAGTATGGAGTTCATCGATGTGATTCACGCCAGGACAAGCATTCGTGAGTATAGTGAAAAACCTGTTGAAGATGAGAAGATCCTCTATGTTTTAGAATGTGCACGGCTTGCGCCATCCGCCGCTAATAAGCAATGCTGGCGGTTCATTGTCATTAAGAACACAGAAACCATCGCACACATCGCAAAGACAAGCGTGATTAACCGCTGGTTGAAAACAGCACCAGTCTTGATTGTATGTTGTGCTGACCCCACAGAGAGCGTGACGAAAAATTCCATCCAGTATTACACGGTGGATGCGGCGATTGCCGTTGAACATTTGATCCTTGCTGCAACTGACGTTGGCCTTGGCACCTGCTGGGTCGCAGGGTTTCATGAGGAGAAGCTAAAAAAACTTCTTGACATCCCTCGGAGGATCCGTATCGTGGCGCTGACACCACTTGGCTATCCGGTGGCTCAGAAAGGGATTGTCGAGCGATTCACCAAGACCCTGTTACAGTCAAAAAAAAGAAAGACGGTAAAGGAGATCATCCATCACGAACACTGGTGAATTTTTTCCATTGACTTTATATAACGAGTGTATTTTGTCCCCTGCCATCTATGTCAGCGACGCACGAAAAAAAATCATCGTTTGCATATCGATATTTTTATGTAGTGATTCTTCTTCCCATCGTTTTCTGGGCGTTTGCATTCCCGTTCATCAAAATCGGACTTGAGGAGCTTAGCCCGGTCAATCTGACGATTCTGCGTCTTTTTGTTGTCTGTATGGTATTCTTGCTGTTTCTGCTGGTCGCACCTACGAAATTTACTCCATTAAAGAAAAAGGACGTCATGCCGCTGTTTTTTTTAGGGTTTTTTGGGATTGTCGTGTATCATCTTGGGCTGAACTATGGTGAGGTGTATCTTTCTGCTTCTGCCGCAAGCCTGATCATTGCAACCATTCCGATTTTCACGGTCATTTTCGCAACCATTCTATTAAAAGAGAAGCTTACGAAGAACATCGCGGTTGGTGTGCCACTTTCACTTGCCGGTGTCATAATTATCTCAGTAACCGGTAATGGTAGTGACCCACTTGAGGTACGGTATCTGGCAGCTGCGTTAGCAGTGTTGATTTCTGCGATTGTGGGTGCAGGATACACGATTGCGGGAAAAAAGTTGTTGCAGCGCTATTCCGCGTTGTCGCTTACTGTGTATGCGGTGCTGCTTGGGTGCCTTGGCCTTCTGCCGTTTGTTTCTCCGTCGTTGATTGCTGAAATGACAGAACTTTCGCTGCGCGGATGGGGTGCAGTGTTATTCCTAGCGTTGTTGCCGACCGTTGTGGGGTATGTCCTGTGGTATGTCGCCCTTGAGGTGAGGTCCGCCTCTGAGATCAGCGTGTTTCTATATTTCATCCCCGTGCTTTCTACAATCATTAGTGCAGTGTTGTTCGGGGAGCAGATCACCGGGATGTTTGTCTGTGGTGGTGTGCTTGTTATCGGTGGGTTGTTGATGGTGCATATGGGGAAATCTGCGAATGTACAGTAATTCCAATGAAAACTTAATTTTGTTTTTCGCATTTAGTTAAAGCAATAAATCATTGGTTTGTTTGTGTTTTTCTTACTTTTTTTAATACTGTCTTAATTTTATATCCTAATATAATCAGCACTATGTTATATAATTTCATTAAATAAATTTTTTTTAAATTTAAAAAATTTATAAATAAGAAATATAAGTATCATATTCATAGTAAGAAAGAAATTATTTTTCTTAACATTTGTTACAAGAAACATTAATCATGTTTTTATATATGGACGATGATAACAACACAAGCGGAGGAATCTATTATGAAAAAGCAACTTATTTCCATACTAATTTTAATGCTACTGCTTACCTCAAGCACCGTTGCGGTCATCGCATGGAACAGCACACAGAAACAAAGCCAAAATCACCCCTTTGGAGACTACCGTGATTACGGTGACGCCCCCGAGGGTGTCAATCATCTCGCATATCCACCAACTGGTGTTACTGGTGCATTTCCAACCTGCGTGGGATGTGGACCAGCTGCCTGGATTCAACACAATAATTTCGGCGCATGGTTCGGTCAAACAGTCGATTTTGAATTTGAAGGCAACGCAGGATGGTGCCCTGGAGGATTTCCACCCTACGACCAAGACGAAACATTCCAGGATAACGACGCTGGTCTGCTCATGCCCCAACCTTACACGATTAATGCGACACTTGCAATCGTTCCCTTCCCTGGATACTCAGGCACCGCTTTAGGTACTACAGGACAAACCGCTGTTTGGGGTATGAACGTGGACATCTGGGTGCATAACACTATGCCAGGACATCCAGAGTACCTTCCAGCGTATGTCAACGTGCTTATGGACTGGAATCAGAACGGAGCTTGGGGAAACCCAGGAGAACATGTCTTAGTCAATTTCATCGTACCACCACTGTACATCGGCCCTCTCTCAGCACTTGCACCACCAAATTTCACCATCGGACCAAACCCTGGGCACGTCTGGACGCGTTTCTCCATTACCGAAATACCGGTGATGATGAATTGGACTGGCGAGGGCTCGTTTGAAGATGGGGAATCAGAGGATTATCTGCTTCGGGTGGACCCGACCCAGGAACCAGGTTGGTACTACAAACCAGCGTATCCAAACTATGCGCCGAAAGGGATGCCTGACTTCGACCAACGACAAGACCAATGGAAAAGCATCGTCGATGGAGGCAACGGCATTGCCGATACCGCTGCCGCGGGAGACGACATCCAGGTAGTCCCCGTCGGAAGTGCAGTAAACCCCGGGGAGATTATTATAGCACCTGGTCCAAACCGTGCGCTTAACACAGCCCAGACGGGAGATGATATCGCCAAATGGGCGTACTGCGGTCCGTCAGCCGTGGCGAACTGTTTCTGGTGGTTTGACTCGAAATTTGATGACCCCACCGGACAACCAGGCGATGGTGTCGACAACTTCACGCTCGTGCAAAACTACGGGGTCGGTGATGACCATCTGAAAACTAACGTTCCGTTCCTCATCGAAGATCTTGCTGTGCAGATGAATACGACTACAAAAGGGACAACGAACATCACAGACATGAGAAACGCGATTCAAAACTGGCTCATCAACAAGGGACTTTCCCCGATATTCACGGTCAACAAATATTTCGCACCGAACTTCTCGTTTATCGAGGATCAAATTGAGCAATGCCAAGATGTGATCCTCTTATTGGGCTTTTACAATGAGACAGAAAAACTCCCTGATCAGATGCAGATGTTATTTGGATCGGCAAATGATAACCTACAGCCACAAAGCTGGTGGGATTACCAAAGCTTTCGGCCAACTGTCAATAAACTTGATGCTATCAACATCACCTTAGTCAGCAACGGCCCTCCCTGCCCGGTTTTGATAAACGTCTACAGCCAGCTTGGTGGTCAACCAATCGCAAGTTCTACGCTCATCCCCGGAGTTTTAAATGTTCCCACCTGGGTCCAGTTTCACTTTACCCCCTCTGTACTCCTTGTTCCAAATCAACTCTACTATTTCGATGTCCAGGAAGTCACCCCACCTCCTGACGCGGCTCACTATGAATGGTTCTACTTCTCGACATTTGATAACTATCTCCCAGGCCAGGGGTGGATGAACAGCGCCCCGTTTAATTTCGACTGGGCGTTTAGAACGGAATATTACCCTGAACAAACGCGATTGAAAGGCCATTATGTCACCTGTGCGGGCGTCAACTCCAATCTTTCAAAAATCGCTATCAGCGACCCGGAGGCAAATGTTCAGAACCCAGCCGCAACCGACCATAATGACGCAAACAACGTCTCCCATGATATCTACAGCGTCGGCTTCGGGTCCCCAATAGCCTCGCTGCCTTATCAGTGGTATCTACAGAATTACTCCTCAGTCTATCAGCATACGATAGTCGAACAAGCGATTATTATCTGTCCGCGTGCCTACAACTCTCCACCAATCTTTGGTGTACCTTCTCCCGCGAACGGATCGATAAACAATCCACGGTCTTTTAGCTGGAGCATCCCCATAAATGACCCTGAAGGGGACCCATTCTCCTGGACTATCCAATGTAGCAATGGACAAAGCAGTAGTGGCTCTGCTGCTTCGAACGGGACCAAAACACTCGCACTCACCGGATTATCGTACTCAACCACCTACACCGTCTGGGTCAATGCAACGGACCCTCCTGCAGGAAGTGGTATCTACAACAGAAAATGGTTCACGTTAACGACCAAAGCAAGCCTTCCACCGACCTTTGGGGTACCATCCCCGGCGAATGCCTCAACAAACCAGCCGTTAAGCCTCACCTGGAGCATCCCGATCAACGACCCTGAAGGCGACAGCTTCTCCTGGACCATCCAGTGCAGCAATGGACAAACCAACAGCGGAACAGGAGCATCAAACGGAACAAAATCACTTATACTCTCTGGTCTTATCTATGGAACACAGTACAAAATCTGGGTGAATGCAACGGACTCAAGTGGTAGCGGTCTGTATACCAGACGGTGGTATACCTTCACGACAAAAACAAACCTTCCCCCGGTATTCGGAACGCCTTCACCAGCAAATGGCTCAACCAATCAACCTTTGAGCGTTACTTGGAGCATCCCCATCAACGACCCTGAGGGAAATACATTCTCATGGACTATCCAGTGTAGCAATGGACAGACCAACAGCGGAACAGGAGCGACGAATGGGACCAAGACACTCGTACTCTCTGGTCTGACGTATACAACCAATTATAAAATATGGGTGAATGCGACCGATCCTACAGGAAGTGCTCAGTATACCAGACGATGGTACATCTTCACGACCAAAACAAGCCTCCCACCGGTCTTTGGTACACCCACCCCAGGAAACGGTTCTACCAACCAACCTCTAAGCCTTATCTGGAGCATCCCGATCAACGACCCTGAAGGCGACAGCTTCTCCTGGACCATCCAGTGCAGCAATGGACAAACCAACAGCGGAACAGGAGCATCAAACGGAACAAAAACACTCTCACTGTCCGGACTTGCACCACTCACATCCTACAAAGTCTGGGTCAACGCCACAGACCCCACCGGCAGTGGCACCATCACCCAAGCCTGGTACACCTTTACCACCCAACAACAGCAAAACCAACCACCAAACAAACCAAACAAACCATCAGGGGAGACATCAGGGAAACTCAACACTCCCTACATCTATTCGACCAGCACCACAGACCCAGATGGCGACCAAGTGTACTACCAATGGGACTGGGGAGACGGCTCGACAAGCAGCTGGCTTGGGCCGTACAATTCAGGTACGACTATTAACACGACCCACGCCTGGACCGTTAAATCATCTTCAGTCAAAGTCAAGGCAAAGGATAGTTCTGGTGCAGAAAGCCCCTGGTCAGACCCCCTCCCCATCACTATGCCAAAGAACATCATCTCCCCATTACGACTGCTATGTATGCAAATCCTTGAATGGATCTTGGTACGATTCCCTTCTGCATTTCCGATACTACAACATCTCATCACACACTAACCTTTTCTCTTTTTTCCTCTATTTTAGTCCGTTTCATAATTTTATTTCCCTCCATAATCTTATAATCTTATATAGTCACAAAAACAATATAAATAAGAACATCATTAACTATATAACAGGGGAATAATCTATGAAGAAAATAATTTCGCTATGCATCATAGCAATAGTAGTCCTAGGTGGACTTGGGGCTGTAGCACAAGCAACATCAGAGAACACACAGAAGAAAGCCACGTTTCGTTTTTCAGAACCACTGCTTCAAAAAGGGAACATCTATGCGACTGTTTCTCTAAAGGAAGCTAACTCATTTGTAATGACGCAAGGAAAACCGATGCTTCCCAGTCATGTGGAACTATATACGTTTCCGTTCGGGACGACCATCCATAGCGTCATGGTCACCCCAAAAAACATCTACACAAAGGCAACGCTGAACGATATAGAACCGACCCCTCAGTATGCTGCCGTGAGTAAAACGACAAAGATAGAAAATGAAGCACCGATTAATTACGGGGTGGACCCGTATCCATCAACTTGGTTTGATTATCGCCTTGGTTGCGGTATTTACAATGGGGAAATCCAAGTAATCGTCAATGTGGAGATCTTTCCAGTTCAGTACCATCCGGTAGAAAAAACAATCAGATGGATAGACGAGGCAGATGTTGTCATTGAGTATGAAGAGACATCACCGCAGACGACCTCGAACCGTGAAGAGTATCAATTTGTCGCAATCGGCCCTGCTGAATACAGTGGGCAGGTCGCGCCGCTGATCACTCATAAAATCAATAAAGGGATATCATCCAAATTCGTTAGTCTTGAGGATATCTATTCAGGCGTTTATTTCCCTGCAACTGGTCGGGATAACCAAGAGAAAATAAAATATTTCATTAAAAATGCCATTGAAAACTGGCTGACAGGCAGCGTTCTTCTCGTTGGTGGGAGTTCGAAGGTCCCTACCAGAGACACACATGTCTACATCTCTAGTGAAGATCCTAACCCAGAAATCTTTGTTAGTGATTTGTACTATGCAGATATCTATCACGCGAATGGAACGTTCTGCAGTTGGGACTCCAATGGCAATGATATCTTTGGAGAGTACAGATGGCAAGGCAGAACCGACGCCGTGGATCTCTACCCCGATGTGTATCTCACACGTATACCTGCGACAGGCGGAAGTCAAGTCACCGCGACGGTGAATAAATTTATGGGCTATGAGAACACGCCAGGATACCAGCAGAGCTGGTTCCCAAAACTTGTGGTCGTCGGGGGGGATTCCTTCGAAGACTCCGGGAAGATCGATGAGGGCGAATATGCAAATCAGAAGGTCATCGATGTTATGACCGGGTTTGTTGCAGAGAAACTCTGGGTGACGAACGGGAAACTTACGACTCTCGCACCGACTGGTGTTGCGAATATCAAGGCCGCTATTAACAGTGGATGTGGTTTTGTTGATCTCAACGGACATGGGAACACGAACATTTGGGCCACTCATCCCCATGATACATATGGACAATGGGTGCCGACTCCCGCGGGAGGTATTCGAACCTCTGATATCGTCACGTTGTCCAATGGAAATAAATTACCCATTGTGACGGTCGAAGCGTGTTCGACTGCGAAGTTCGCAGTTGACTCGAACTGTTTCAACTGGGGGTTTGTGTATATCTCAAACGGTGGTGCTATCGGAACCTTTGGGTGCACAGCACTAGGGTACAGTTACATTGGAACAGGGGTCACACAGGGGCTGATTGGAAAGATCGGGTTAGACACCTACAGGGCATATAAGCTGGACCAGGCGGAAACCTTTGGCGAACTATGGTCACGAGCACTGAATCGTTACATAAAAACCACTATGGAACCTACGGATTATAAAACCGTGGAGGAATGGATAGCGTTTGGTGACCCTACGTTACGGATCGGTGAGCAGTCACAACCACCAGCAAAACCAAGTATTCCAGATGGACCAACGTCCGGCTCTGTGAACACGGAATACTCCTACACCACCTCGACGACTGACCCGGAGGGCAATAAGATCTCCTATATGTTCGAGTGGGGCGATGGCACCTACAGCAGTTGGATTGGACCTCTGAACAGTGGGGCGACTGCGACAGGGAAGAAGACCTGGACGACAAAAGGAGATTATATGGTAAGAGTCGTCGCAAAGGACGATCATGGTGTCCTGAGTGAATGGTCAGACCCATTGCCGATAAGCATGCCGCTCTCCTATCAGCTGCCGTTTTTCCAGCTGCTAGAACGACTGCTTGAACGGTTCCCACAGGCGTTCCCGTTGCTACGCCAGCTCTTGGGATACTAAGCACTCCCCTCCTTTTTTTTCTTTTCTTTTTTTCCACTATACCTGTTTTACGATAATAAAAGCATGCTTGACATATCTGGAAGAACTCTTATTGTTCAAGGAATCGTTTTTTATTTGATGATTGTGGAGGGTAGCGAAGTGATCGGTACACATAGACGTTGTAATGGTGTTTCATCTGGTCTGTTAGAGACGTCTTTGTTTTCTGCTGGTTGTAGCCGAGGTCATCAAGGACATCAAAAATGGACCCAGCGACAACAAAGCCTTGTACCTGTGAGAAGTGCTCCCTGCCTATTCGTTCTTTAAACTTCCTTTTCCAGGCATCCATTCTTTCGGTTTGTAACGTGTTGTCCCTCTCTTCCATCGCCCTATTTATTAAGACGTTACTGTATATAAATATTATTATTTTTAGATTTTAAGGGATGGGTCCCCCAAACCACGCCTCCGTTTTATTCATGACCAGACTGTTTGTAGTCAACGCACGTTCATTCCATTAGAAGGAACAGAGCGGATGTCAACAGGGCTGTTTGTTCCTTTAATATCCAGTCCAATATCCTACGGTTTTCATAAGGACGTAATAGTTCTAGACATATATCTTTTTAAATACCCAAGCATTAAGAAAATCTATCGCAGGAAAGGGAACCATGGTAAAAACAAGTAAAAAACAAATTAAGATCGATGAAAAAAAGGTTATCGATCAGCTCCAAAAAAACTGCATGGAGAACCTCGATGTATTTGCACAGACCTGTGGTTTCTCACGACAGAAGGTTTGGAGAATCATAAAAAACCTTGAAAAAAACAGAATGGTTTGGGGGTACACCGCAATCATCGACCCTGAGTCAATCCAACAAAAGCATTACATACTCCTCATGAAACGAAATACGCAAAGGATCAACGAGAGAACCACAAACCTCCTGCTTTCCAGGCAATTCGAAGAAGTGGTCTCAAACCTGGGTATAACCATTCAAACAAGCTCGTACACACATGGGGAGTATGACTGGATAGCGACATTCCTTGCGCCCAACATCATCTATGCAAAAAAATTCAGCGAGCTGGTAAAAACAACCTACCCAGAAATCTTTCAAAAAATCGATCTTCTTGAGACGCTCTTTGACATAAAAAGGCAAAACATACCAAATCCCAATGCAAAAAAAATCAAAGAAATACTCTAGACAACGGCCTTCTGACCCAACAAATGCACAGACGACCATTGGTGTATTTCGCGCTGTCATCGTGTTCTTTTCAGGATATGCTGTTCGATTGTGTAAAAGAAGGGAAAACCACGTTCATCGACGTACGAGCCAGGGATACAAGCAGCTACAGTTTCAAGAGGTTTAAGCCAACCAGTTCATCATGGTCTCTAGTGACTTGCCCGTCGATGATATCAACGACGCCTTCAAATGTCGCGCTGATCACCGCGGAGGACAGATGGCCGCCTAGTGCCGCATGCTCGGCATTGCAGAGAGTGACATGCAGATGAAGGTACACCTCACCATCCATACGGGAAATATTCCCAACCAGTGGCGCAATCTCATGATCACCGGTGAATTTCTTTGACTGATACGTCCTTGTTTTCGTATTAAAGAGACCGACTGTGACGACATCTGTTGCACCAATCCCGATGATCGACCCAAGCTTGATATCAAGGGTTTTACAGACGGTCATCAGAGACTCCACAAGCTCTTCCCCTTTGTCAACACGGACAACTACCTTATTGTTGAATTGTTTATAGCGCATATCGCCGGTCACATCCCTGTAATGTATATAAAGATTTATCGTTTCTTGCTCTGTCCTCAATGAAAAAGGATTACAAGAGAGGGTCGTTATCGTCTGGTACTGGTCTTTTCCATGTTTCAGGAGATATATTTTTAAGCAAATAGACGCTATCACCTGTTACAGCGAGGAGAAGGGGTAATAAAATGAAGGTAAATGTCATATATGAGATTGATTTTAAGGATTTTCTAGATGAATACTAAAACCAATCATTACAGGAGGAGTCTCAGGGGAAGATATGAAGAAATATGTCCTGATAAATAGCCTTGTGCTATTGGCCGGTATTCTGATAATTATTATCATGCGGCAGGATAGTAGTGTCCTTGGTGGTTTTATCAAATTAATCGGATTGTCCTTTACCCTCATTAGCGGGTTTTTACTGATTCTTAGTTTCTTTGGCCTTAAACTGAATCGCTTACCATAATGGTACATACGAAGGTATTGGGTTTTTACGGTACATAAGGAAGTTTTGAGGCGCTCATGGGATAAGTTTTTATAGATAATCGTCTATTATTTTTATTGGGAGTCTGGCTATTTTTCGTAAAGAAGAGATTCTTTACCTCCCAGACTTAACCAGACTCCCACTTTTATCACATGCTTTTAGCCGACAAATAATTCACAACCATTTCTCAATTATTTCTAACACATCCTTTGAGAGGATATGCCAGGCTACGAGAGAGGCCATAGCGGTAGGTAAGAAAAAAAAACGTAGTAGGAAAAAATGAACAACTCATAGATGTCTCAGAGGAAAGCGTACAACAACCCAAAGGACGTTCAAAATATTCCAAAGAGAAAATACGATTTTCGTTTCTCTTGACATGGATGTATGTCCTTCTGTTTTCTACCAATCAACGACCAGTCTGCGAAAATTAACTTTGAAAGAAGGTGAGGTCTACTCTGCCCCAATCATCAAAATCGTTTTTTCCTCGTGACCCATCCGAGTAATCCACAAGCTCAGAGTAGATGTATCGATAATTCATGACGCTTTTATATGGGGCATATTTCCAGTAATTAAACCGCCAGGGGTTCGTTGTCTTTGAATCATCGCACCCAGGCGTGTTTCCATGAAAGATGCCAAGCGTATGTCCAAGCTCATGCATAAGCACGGCAGCGTACACCATCTCTCGTTGATCACGGATGTTGAGGGTGTACCTCCGTAGCGTATTATACACCGGGTTTTTAAAGGTGTACATCTCATGGTATTTGGACGATATCTGAAGAGAATCCAGATGGTCTGTATAGCCGTTATCAAAGACGTATCCAGCCCATCCCGCATCGTAGACATGAAGCGCGTAATGGAACACTCCGACACGCCAGTTGTCGATATCACCATGCAGGAAATAGTTGAAATAGTAGTCATGCAGGTCATCTCTGGTCAGTGGTTCCTTGATAAAGGGGATACGCTCGCCTCCACCCAGACATCCATCATCAAGATGGAACACGATATTCCTTGAATGATATGCTGTCCGAAGCAGCTCCTTTGAATCTTCTGGGAACAGCACCATGCGGCCGAGAGGGCCTTCCTCCATTTCATCTAGCTCGACAAACAAGTCTCTTCGAAAGGGATCAGATCCCCATTGAGACGTCCAGTACTCCTCAATGTTCTCAAGGCCATCCCGATCAGGGTCAAGCGTTGAATGATTATCATAGGTGGCGACGGGGTCATATATCCACCAATGATACGTTATTTGGTCTTGGGGGTCATACCACATCTGATGCCCCCATGTATGTTCCCATTCGATAGGGCAGCCGTCCATGTCGAAATCCTCACCAGTGTTGTCACTCTCAGGGTCAGTCTTATAAATGTTCACCTCAGTCCAATACGGAATACCATCACCGTCAGGGTCTGTTAGGGTCACATCAAACCACAGCTCACAGTCACGTTCAGAGTCATAATAGCTACGGTCATCACACCCGTTAAGCCGACCATAGCCGCTGAGGTCTGTAAACCAGGACCCTGCGTTGACCAAATCGTCACCGTTCCAATGGCCGGTTGCGATGTTATATAAGATGTCAGCATCATAGTTACGAAGTATTTTATCATGGTACAGGCTGCTGATATCACACTGTGCATCGAATCCTGCATCCTTATCCCACAGTTGGATGCGTATGGCGACCCATTCTTGGTCATCTGGGACATCTGCGGTTATCGACCAGTTTACATCATACAGATACCGTGTGTTTTTCCAAACAGGGCTGGTGAACTTCTCATTGTTAATCCATACGACCATGTAAAAATCAGGGTCGCTGAACCGATCTATTTTTTTGTTTATGTTGGTGTGATGCTGCGTTCGTTCAAGCGACCGTATGCTGATGAGGGTAAACGTCACTTCGATATCACATAACGGGTCGTAATCCTCCACAGATCCCGCCTGGATATCTGCTGAAAGGATAGCTTCCTGTGGTACGGTAAAATCGATGGATGTGCTTGCTTTTACGCCAAGAGGCATGGTACTGATGGTTATGAGTACGAGTATTATGATTATGTGATATTTTTTTGTCTTCATAGTATCCCCTTCGATGTTAGTCCTTCTTCATTGTATGGTCTGAAGCCGTATATATATCTTCTCATCATATAAAAATACTTTCGCCTGAGCGAAAAAAAAAGAAAGGAGTATCGTCAAGCATTTTCTCACCTGAACCAGGTGAGATTAAAAACCATCGAGCTGAGGGAAAGCTTTCTTGATTTGATATCTTTTTTCTGTCGTGAAACCTTTGGGCAGCAAGCATGTCAATCCTGATGATTGCAGGGTTCCTTATGAACGGAGCATTACAAATGAAACAAACGACAAAAAAAAACTGATACGCCTTGTTCAGTAACCATGATGCTCCCCACATTATACCAAAACAGATGTTCTGTATATCATGCTATTCATAGACCATTAAATCCACTGTCTTTAATCTATGAAAGAAGGAGAGGTGCCTGTTTAGTACCCCAAGACATGTCGAAGGAGAGGGAACAGGCGTGGGAATGTTTCAAAGAGGTGCTGCAGGAACACACTGAGAGAGAGCCGGGACTTTATTGGCATTACAACGGTGATTGTACCCCAGTCGCTTTCAGATCCTAGACTGTCCTTTGCCTTGACCCGTACAGTATAACTGCCTTTTTCATCCCACATGTGAGTCACATGAATCTCTGTATCTGAGAGATAAGGGCCAAACCAATCACTCGTAGTAGTATCACCCCAGTCGATGAAATAGTAAATCTCCTGGTCCTGTGCATCCGATGTCACGATATTGAACAGATATGGTTTTCCAGGTTTCCCCTCAGCAGGCCCGGTTATCTGTGGAACCTCTGGCGGCGTATTGTCTGTTATCGTGATGACTAACGAATCTGAACGGGTGCTTGTCGCACCCCAGATGTCCTTTGCGATGACCGTGACGTTGTACGTCCCAAGTTCCGTCCAAAAATAAGACCCGGTTGCGATCTGCCCGGAGCTATACGGTCCAAGCCAGGTGCTCGTACTTCCATCACCCCAGTTAAATTGGTAGTAGATCTGTTCATTGTCAGGCTCCGTGGTTGAAGTAGTGAAGGCGTACTCCTCATACCAGATCCCAAGGCTCGGTCCAGCTGGTCTTGATGGTTTTGCCGGCGGGTCACTGGTCACCCAAAGGGAGATGACCGAACCACTATCTTCCGGGTATTCTCCGTACTGGGGGTTTTCCGATTGCACATCATGCGCTTCCGCATAGATATAAGCCTCATCCATGGTGACAAACCCGTCTTGATTGATATCGGCATTAACAGGGTTTCCATACGCATCTTGTCCTTTCACTGCAGCGGTCCAATGAAACACGTACTCATCATACATAAGATTGCTCATCGCCCAGGAATATTCGTCATGCCGACAGGCTGATGATGCCACGATTGGGCCTGGGGGGACGACCACATCGTCCAAAAACCCTCCTGAGAAACAAGGCTCAAAGGTACAGATTTTTTCAAACGCAGGGACTGCTCCTAAAAGAGATGCGAAATGGGCATCGGTAAGTGTTTCATGATTCCACAAGTTTTGAACAGTGTTCCATCCACCTAAGCTGCTCCCATGGTCTGTCGTAAACACAAATAACTTCTCGTTGCCTGTGAAGTTCTGCGCAAGGCTGGCAAACACCATATCAACGTTTGCTAACGTACACGCATACATGATGTCATTATCGCCGTCGCCGTCGAGGTCAGGATTTGAATTCTGACCGTTGGATTGATCAGCAGCGGGGTTTAACCCATCTGAGCAGAGCACGATGATGTTCTCATCAGCAAACTCATATGCTGTGGTAAGCGCGATGTAGATGTTAGACAGGTCGTTCCAGTACCGAACGTGGTTGTTGCTCTGGTCGTACCCACCGTTCATCAGAACCGCCCAGCGGCTGTCTCGCCCGGTTGTTTTCACCACAGATTCGGTTTTCTCGGATGCAGACGCTCGTCTGTTCTCAAGGGAATAGAAGAATTGGGAAAACACCGTGTCAACACACTGGTACACGTTGAAGTTCAACGGCGGGCTTTCCGCATCAAAGACAAAAAGTTCATAGGAATGTTCAGCAAGGAATACAAATCGTACAGGATGGAACAGGTTCGCCTGCGGATAGAGATCAATGTACATCACATACCCCTGGCAGGGAATATCAAAAAGAATCTCTCGGGTTGTACGGATCTGCTCTCCTTCATACACAGGTCCCCAGACATAGTACAGCAGCGATTCCTCCTCTTTCAGCGATAAGCGATTAAGGATATACGATGCGATTTCTTCATGTGTTTTTTTTGGTTTGGTTGCTGCAATCAAGGTTGAACAGGTAGCAGCAAGCAAGACACCAGCTACCAAGCATGTTTTAAGAATAATTGTCTTTCTTGTGTTATTCACGTGTCGTATCCCCCTTACTCTGATACATACTATTAATCAGTGAACTGGTTCTTAAGTGTTTCACTTAGGCTGTTTTTACTAAAATCATGATTTTGTCTGTTTTTTTAAAAAAAAATAGAGGCTGATTGAACAAGTATGTTCCTACCAGTATTGCAGAGGTTTTTTAAAAAAAACGTAGAAAATGTCAGCGGAGAGCCAAACAATATATACGTCTTTTTTGTTAACATGACTAGGTGAGATATCAATATGGGAGATGAAAAATGTAGTAAATGTGGGGCTGATATACCAATGGACTCGAAGTTTTGTTTGAACTGCGGCACAAAAGTCATCAAAGAAACACATCAGGTTAGTGAACCTATCCATCAAGTGTTTCATTTCCTGTTCTCGAAGAATATTATTACCGCAGCGATCTTACTTGGAATCCTTTTCATCTGGATTGGTGTTATTATTGTGACTTTTAGCACGGATCTTACCGGTATGCGGGCTGCTCAAACCATGAACTCCTTAGGATTCTTTGTCGTAGGAATATTTCTGATTGGCGGTGGAATTGCAAACGACAAGATGGACCGATTCGTACGGCTCGGTATGATTGTGATAGGCGTCTATATGATTACTGCGGTTCTCGCGCTTTCCTCTCTGATCCGTAATTTTTATTAACACCAAGTCTCGCACCACTACAATGAAACATAGTAGAGGTACATACAAATAAGACCTATTCGATCAAGAAATAAATCCTTACATGAACCTGACTCATACTGTACCTCTACCGTTGAACATTTACCGTTTAAAGAGAATAGTACCAATCTACACTAGATTAGCATCACAGGTCATCTTGATTAAAAAAAAGTACTCCTAAAAGCATCATTACACACACGACGCGATCACCATACTAATGCATCACCGAGAAACGAGGCTCCATAGTATAGGAGAATAATTCCAAACACAGAGACTAACGCACGATACCATCTCGAACCAAGCGCGTTTACTCCTCTTTTTGCAAAATATGCAACAGCGGTCAACCAGACATAATCCATCCAGACATGACAGAGAAACATAAAAATTACCCCAGCCAGTGCTGCAATCTCAAAGGCAAGGAGAATCAAGTTTGACCCGACCGTTAACCACCATATGATGAAATACGGGTTGAACGCAGTAAAAACTATCCCTATCAAAAAAAGACGATGTGATGATACCGTGTGTTTCTGCAGTATATCCTTCTTTCTTAGAGAGTTGATGATTTGATACAAACCGAACGCGATTAGAACGACTCCACCAAGCACACCAATCAAAGTTCGAATCACTACCTCGTCTTTCACGGCAAGCAGACCAACGGCAAGAAGCATGATCAATGAGAACTCGACGATGGTATGTGCGATTGAAAAAATTAGACCACTGCGAGCACCTGTTCTTGACCCTTGAGAAAGTGTCTGAAAGAACAAGGGACCAGGCGCCAATGCACCTGAAGCGGTAAGAAGGATAACAGTCACGACGAACGCAAGAAGATCCATACGGAGAGGAAGTACCACCTTAGTCTATAAGAAGCTTCTTTTGGTAGTGCGCACATAAAAAAAATGTGTAAAGGAATCCAGGGATCATTTGAAAAGAACGGTTCTCTGCATAAAAAATGAAAAAGTTTTTTTCTGAGTGTTTTTTTATGGTTTGTTTGGAAGAAGATCCTCCCCGCTGATATGCATCTGTTTGAACATCCAGGAGGTATACAGTGGAAGCTGATCATAGGCAAACACAGAAGCAATCCCCTCAGAGTCCACAAAACCACTTTGACCAGGTGGAAGCACACTTTCTGCGATAAGTTCGTTCGTAGAGCCATGAATCCATAGTGGAAGTTCGACAATAAGGTTATAGGTCCCTCGATTCATATAGGGCATCGATGGTGGCTCAAGGCTCCCAAGCCTTTTGAAACCCTGTATTTTTACTGGTGTCAACCATGCTGAGACCTCTGCGGTATGATACTGATTCTCAAGTACATCGAGTGCTTGATAAAGGGAATCAATGATCACGGTTTCCAGCGTATCATTAAGATAGTTTTGATATCGAAGCTGAAGTTTCGAGGAGTCACCCTGCAATATATGCAACAGCAGACTATGTGAATACTCCTTGACAAGCATGCTGAGTTCATCAAGAAGGATGTGTTCAAAAAGGGCGTCGTACCACGCATGAAAGATCGTCAGACCTGGGTCATCATACAACCCGTTCGAATCTACATCGTTTTCATAACAGTCCCATGATTCCAGCGCGTGTACCACATCAGAAGGGATCCCGCTGGTATTATACATCGCACTGAGAAGGAATGGTTTGAAATACGTACCATACGCATCATGGTAGGCGACGTTTTCACATATGTCCTTCATGTCCTGGAAACTCACTGCTTCGTCTGCCGCTAGAAGCTCCTGAATGCGGTTCACGATATGACCTTCACCCCAGAGCGGACCAACCTCTGCTTCCGCATGAGTCCAACTAATTTCCGGTTTGTTGTTCCAATTCGCAAAAAAACCTGCGGGAGGATTACGTTGCTGTGGGAGATCCTCAAAAGGTACAATCCCACGCCATTCTTCTTTACCGGTGCCAAGCAAGGGAAACCGGTCATCGAGACGTCGATGAAACACCCCATAGGTCGGACGTATCGGATAATACCCGGAATGATAATAGCCGATATCCCCGTTTCTATCAGCCCAGAACCAATTATGGGAGGAGACTATTTGACTGACACCCTGTTCGAATTCCGTGATGTTTGTGCATTGTTGAAAACTCATGACACCCTCGATGGTATGATGCTCCTGCTTCCAGAAGGCCATCCGGGAGGATACCGCTATCCCACCGATGAAAGGCCTCCAGCGGATATCAAGCACAGGACCATGTATCGTTCGATAGCAGAAAAATTCGGATGAGTCCCCGTGTTTATCATAGACAATCTCAGTGCGGTTTTCCATCTTCTGCCAGCTTCCATTGAAAAAATACCGGGTCTTATCGAGTGGATGGAGAATCTCGATGTAGGTATCCACCCCATCGGAAAGCCCAGAAGTAGTCGTCCAAGCCCCATAGGTATTTGCACCAATTGCGATTGCAGGGCCAACCCCTGGGAAAGTCATGCCACTTGCATTGATCCCTGCGCCGTGCATTCCGATCTCAGCGACGATCTGAGGAATCGAATGGCCCATTTGAGGACCCCCTAATAAAAGGGCGTTCCCTGTTTCTGATCTCTCTGGTGCAACCACCCATCCGTTGCTACCGAAATGATACAGCAGCCCATGGGATTCACAAAAAAGTTGCTCTTGCTGCTTCATGCGTACAATATACTGTGCGGATTCACGCAGGACCCATGGAAAAAACGGAGGACAAAACAAAGGTATCAACGGCGGTTCTGTATCATTCGATTGGATGGTCGTTGTTGCTCCAGGGTCTACCTGAGGGCAGGCGTCATTGAATATTTTCCATCCCTTAAGTATTCCATTTCGCTGCATCAGCTGCTGCAGGACAAGGGTAAAGATAAGCTCCATGCCCCCTCCTTCCCCCCAGCGTCTGACCATAAGCTGGCCGATGGAGAGAGAATCCTCAACCGTCCACAGCTTCGGGGTGATGTTTCTCGCAATGTACTCGTGAGGCATTTTTTCAGTCGGGTTTGCAATCGCTTCTGTGATGTACAGGTTGATGCCTTCGGCATAGGAGGCAATCATCTCCTTATATGGTGACTGAATGGTTGAAAACAATTCGGTGTTCTCCTCAGTGGTATATCCATAGATACGTGTCCAATGGTCATTACTGGCGTTACCGATGCCAATCTCACTGAGTCGGCCTGTTGCTTCTCTGCGGAACACATCAGCCTGCCAGAGGCGATCTTCTGCGATAGCGTATCCGACGCCAAAGGCAATCTCCTCGTGCGTGTCCGCGTAGACATGCGGAACCCCATAGTCGTCGCGGATGATTATGCAACTCCCGTTTTGATATGATAGCGTCTTTTGATTTGAACCGGTATGTGATACTGGGTTTGGTATGAAGAGTGTTTTTTCTTGATCTTCTGCTTGGAGAGGTATCGCTGGCAAGACCAGCAGGATAACGATGAGAAACACGCTACAGGTTTTCATAGGAAAATCCACCTTTTAAAAATATACAATGAGCCATATTTATAGTATTGGTTGATGAACAGGCAAAAGAAACACACAAACATGGTTGTTGCCTCTAGAGAGAAACCATATGCAATCGTTACGCTGTCATCAGTTCTCCGATACAATGCTGAAGTAATTGAATCAGATCGTCTTTGCTTAGAATATCCTTGCCTTTTTGCTTGATATCCCAGGTGCATTGCTCCTTTTCTTCATCATATTGAAAATCTATGACGACCTTTCCTTGTAACATTTTGAAGACCCCAAATCGATATAATAACGTATAATTCATATTAATAACCTCCCATTATTCATTTTCTTGCATAAAACTGATTTAAAATACCATGGAGAAACTTTGAAATTGGTATAGAAACATACTGGTAGTTCTGCTTAAGCGACATGCTTTCTTAAACCAAAAACCATTAGGTCATTCCATCCAGTAACCTTTTAATATAAAACACTATTCTCATTCGCTACAAAACAAAGCATTAATGCCGTCCTAGCTCAGTTGGTAGAGCACTCGGCTGTTAACCGAGCGGTCGCCGGTCCGAGTCCGGCGGACGGCGTTTATTTTAATACTATTTATAAACTAATACTCACCGGTAAAACACATTTTTCCATATTCGTGGAAAAAGAAAGAATCAGAAGAGAAGATATTTTAATATTCTAGAGACGAAAACGATGTACAAAATTTTTGATACATTACTGTATTTTATACTACGTCATATAAAAACAAAAAGAAAAAAAAAAGAGAAAGAGAGGGAGTGAAAAGAAACCTTCCACTCCTACCTATGCTGCCCTTAGATGATCCGTGGATAATACGACTGACTATTCGGGATATACTCCACAGAACTTGCGACCTCACTCATCGCAGAATTCCCCGCAGCATCATACGCGATCGCCTGCGAACTCGCCTCCGGCTTCCCCTCAAACAGGAACTCCCAAGGCGCAGACGTCACATTCCCAACCAACGCATCATCCACGTAGAACTCCACCAGCACGACACCACTCGTCAGATCCTCAACATCCGCGACACACAACCACTTATTCTTCAACGCATTCTGCGCCGTGAACGTATAGGAATTGAACACCGGACCAGTCTTATCGATCTTAAAGCTAAACGGGCCGTTCTCCTCTTCGATGTTACCCGCGTTATCGACCGAATAATACCAGAACTCATGCGTTCCATCCGTGCTCACCTTCACCGGGACCGTGTAATTCTCGTACTCCCCGTCGTCGATCTTAATCATCGTGTAATCAACGCCAGAAGGCCCCTTCCCGACAATAAACCGGAAGGGTGGATACGGATCTGTCGCAGTCAACGTGATCGTCACATCACTGCGATACCAATCATCGTTCCCCGTGGTCCCAGATAAGGTATGCTCCGTGACCGGCGGGAGGACATCCGGGATGACGATCGTGAACGTCTTCGTCTTCTTATCATTGCTCGTCTGATCATCATTCGGCAACATCGTCTTGATCTCCAGGCGATAATCACCCTCCCAAGCAGACAGGTTCTCAATGGTGAAATCCGGGAAGACCTCAACCACAAACTCACCAGGAGCCAACGTGGTGGTGACCGTGATGTTCTCCTCATAGACCACCGTGTCAGGCAGTTGAATCAACTTCGCATTCACATCAAAGCCGGTCTCCGGATACGTGAACCCGAAGTTGTTGATCACCGCGGACACCGGATACGTCCCCGGAGGCCACTCATCAGCCACTGGACCATTCAGAATCGCTTCCATGCACCAGTTCCGGTCGATACCAAAGGTGTACAGTTCCGCCCATGGTTGACCATCCCAGCTGACCCAGTCGCCCTTCTCCACAATCGCAGGACCAGCATCCGCGCCAGCAGGATACCCGTCGTAAGACGCGTAATAGACACTAATCCAGTATTCCGTCGCCGGGTCGATCTTCACCGGGTTACTTAACGGGACGGTGACCCAGAAGCTACCCTCGCCGACAGTCCATGCCTGAGTCGTCTCAAGCGTCGAGGCGTTCACACCACTGTAGATCTTGACCTGTCCAGAACACGCCGGGACAACAGTCGTGCCATACCCCTTATGGAACTTCACCGTGTTGATCTCCCAGTCAACATACCCTGCAAGGTCCGTCTCATTGAACCGGATAGCTCCCTCAAACGGAGTGCCACCAACACTGACCCCGCTGACCGCATCGCCTGAATACCAATCAAGCGTCGCAGTCTCAGCCGGGCCGATCGGCTCAACAATCATACTGACGCCGACATCATGCGCGTACGTCAACGTAATCCAGCTTTGCATCGAGTTATCACCAGGGTTCCCATCAGGCGTCGTGGAGACGCTTCGGAGGAGCACGTCATCGATATACCAGTAGTTGATGTTATAGGTGTACCCGTCGAAGGTGAACGCAAGTCGGAACGTAGATGACCCGATGCCATCAGACGCATCCAACATCAGATCCACAATCTCAGGACCAACATTACTAGTCGGGGAGACCTCCCAGACCGTGTTCCAGGTGGCTCCATCAGTGGATGTCTCCACTTTCAACGTGTACGGGGTGGTGTAATGGTTCACGTAATGTTTGAACTGCAGCCCAAGCTCCGTGAAGGCACTTGTGTCAATCGGCGCGGTATATATCCGTGTGACGCCCGTGATCGACGGTGAATAGTAGAACCGTAGCTCCGGCGCAGTGCCACCAGCGTTACTGCTTGCATACACTGACCAATGGACCGTATCTGGCGTCCAGCCAAAGGGACCCCACGAGGGTGGGACAAAATTATCCGCGAAATGCGTCCAATACCCGGTTCCTTCAAAGTTTTCCATCAGCACCGTTGTCGTGCCATCACCAACATACACGTCATCCAGATACCAATAATATCCATGAGATGCCGTGCTGTTATACCGGAATCGGATCTTCACGTTCGACTGACCCGCGGCCCATGAAGAGATATCATAGGCGTACGGAGCGGAGCTATATGACTGAGTCGAGTTGTAATGCGCGATCGGGTACGCCCAGGTTACGCCACCATCGATACTTCCGTCGATAAACCCATCACCTGGATACGTCGTCGAATAATAGAAGTACTGCCAGAAGACCAAGTCCACCGTGGATAATGCACCACAGTTCAAGGTCGGCGTCACCAGCCATTCTTCCATGGATTCATACGGACTGTAGTACACCCGTGCAGTATTCATTTGTTGAGCACCGTAACTTGTACTGGTGTAATACTTATGCCAGTCGTTGCTATTCCAGATGTTAGGGGTCTCACTGCCGTAGTTCAGAATCGTCCATCCAGATGGTGGATTATCCCCATACGGACCCCACGGTGTGCCGACAAAGAAATCATCGACGTAGAAGTAATCAAGCAACCCGGTGTCATTCGTGCTGACAAACCGATACGCGATCTTCACGTTCGCCTGACCAGCCGCCCATGCGGAGATATCGAAATCCTCAGGAGTACTTGAGGTTGATGATGCCGTGTAGTTCGTGATCAGATACGGCCATGTGGCTCCACCATCAATACTACCCAAAACCTGCGTATACGTGTCTCCACTGGTTGTCGACTCATAATAGTACTTCCTATAGATCAGATGCACGTTCGTAAGCCCAGAGCAGTCAACAGCCGTGCTTTTCAGCCATTCATCCTGCGCGTTCCCATCAGATCCGGACTCTTGAACCCGTGCGTAAATATAGGTGGTCCCAGAAACATACATAAACCATGCTCCTGTAGGGTTCGTCGTCTGCGTCGTCCACCCAGTCGGGAAATTATAGTAGCCAGCAGTATAGTTATCAAACGTCTCAGTGGCCACATCATTCCATCCTGCAATAGTAGCAGTCGCGGTCACACGGTAATCAATGTTCACCGCTAAACTCATATCAGAAGGCGTCCAGTCCGCTAACGTGACATTAACGGTCTCACCAACAGCAAGATCAACAGAAACCGTGTCACTATACTCAGGGATAAACGCTGATGGATCCGCGAACAACACATCATCGATATACCACCCAGGATAATGAACACTGGAATCAGACCCGAAATGCCAGCGGACAATAACCGATTGACCCGCATACGCATTCAAATTAATCGTCTCTTTCTCCCAGTATTTCTGCACATGACCCGTAAAGATCGGTTCACCACTCAACGGGTTCGCCGTGTTCCCTGTTCCGGTGTATCCACCCTCAGGCATCAGAATCGTCCACGTGCTTCCATTGTCCGTGGAAATCTTCACATTCCCACCATCATACGACGCCTCCGTGTCATACCAATGCCAAAAGATCAAACTGACAGACCCGGAGGGCAAGGTGACTGCTTTATCTAACTTCACGTCACATCCGCCGTAATTCCCTGCAAGGCCGGTCGCCCAGAGTTTACTACCAGAATGTGCACCACCAGGTCCAGAGGTTGGCGTACCCCATTCCCAGAGGCCTACACCAGTCCCAGAGGAAACATATCCACCGTTGCTTGCTTCGAAATCCTCACCGGTTGCGTTGAATTTCTCAATGACGACATTGACAAAGATGCTTTCATCATTCTGCCCATTGTTCGCAACAGCAACCTTCACGGGTTGTGTCTGCGCAGGGCCACTCACTGGTGAGAAGATATCGGTCACTGCGACATCATGCATCCAGGGATAATGGAGAATAATGTCTTTTCCAACGACATCATTGGCGCTGTTGTTGTCAAGGGTGAGCTGTGACTCCGCAAGGACCGTGTAAAGGATATCTGCGTTCTCTGCTATTCCCAGATCAGAAGGTGTCCAGTCAGGGTAGATAAGGTTCAGGGTATCCCCAGCGTTGACATTCACATATAAGGTGTGATCATATTCTGTTGTGTCAAGTTGATACATGGTAATATTATCAAGATACCAGTACATTATACCCGCCGAGGTCCCGCTGAATTCGAAGCGCACCTGGGTCGCATTGCCAACAAACGCAGACGCGTTAAGGACATATTTTGCTGCGGCCACATTGGCAGTTATCGGATTTGCCCAGGGGGTGACATCAGTCCAGTTCCCCGTAGAACTTCCTCGCATCAGGACTTTACAGTTGGCACCACCATAGTTGTTCTGAATCATGCTTCTAAATTCAATGACTAGTTCTGTGTTTCCGGTTGTGTCAACCGCAGGGCTTTGCAGATAGGCATAGTTACCCACGATATACGAGTAATACAGTCGTGCCTCGGGGGATTTTCCTCCAGCGTTCGCGGTAGTCACCCGTCTCCATTCGTTGTATTCTTCTTGAGTCCAGCCAGCGGGTGGGAACGTAGTCGAATCAAAGTTCTCCACAAAGTACGGTTTGCTGATGACCAGGCGAATTGGGACATTGGTCTCATCGTTCTGCCCAACGTTCTGCACAACCACCTCAGGGGTGAATACTTGTGCATCGCCGCTGACTGGCGAAACGATGTTTTGCACCGCGATATCATGGTGATATCCAAAGTGAAGGGTGACGAATTGTGTTTTGTAATCGTTTGCTGTGTAGTTATCACCAGTAAGCATTGTTTCAGCTTCAACCATGTAGTCGACATCGACATTCTCTGCAACACCATAATCAGCAGGTGTCCAAGTCGGGAACAATACGTTCTGAACAGCCCCAGAGGCAATGCTGCTGATCGTCACCGTCTGGTTGTATTCCAGAATCTCGGCGACTAACCGGATCATACAATCATCCACGTACCAGTAGTTGATGTTGTAACTGTATCCAGAGAACGTCCAGCTGATATACAGCGTCGATGATCCCACACCATGTGTTGTGTTTAATGGGACGGTGACCATCTGCGCAGGAACGCTACCGGTTGGGTTTATCGACCAGGCGGTAGTCCAGGTTGCTGCGTCGGTTGAGGTTTCAACCTTTAAGGTATAGGGTGTCGTATAGTGGTTTACCATGTGTCGGAACTGTAGATTTAAATTGGTATACCCGGTCGTGTTAATCGCATAGGTGTACAAGCGGAAATCACCGGTTTCCGATGGCGAATAATAAAACCGTGCCTCAGGAGCAGTGCCACCCGCATTGGCTGAGTTGTACTGAGCCCATTTGGTGTTTGTTAGTGTCCATCCCGTTGGTGGGAACACACCTAATGGTGCAAAGTGTTCCTCGAGAAGAGTTGTGTACTGATACTTGGTGATTTTCAGGTTCACAGGGACATTGGTCTCATTGTTCAACCCATAGTTTTTCACGGCCACTTCAGGGACCATGACGGACCCAGGACCACTGACGGGTTTCACAATCTCTTGAACACCGACATCATGATCATACTGGGTGGTCATGTCAATGACGGTTTCAATGACCCAGTTGCTGTTAAAACCAGCTCCAGAGAGTGTCTGCCATCCGCTGCCATACTCAATCCAGTCTCCTTTCCCAGCAACAGCAGGGCCACTGTCAATACCAATCGGGTATTGGCCTGCGGTATGGGTGATCTGCACAGAGACCCAGATATCAGCGGTGATGGGCAGAGGAATAAAAGAGGTTAAATCGATACGTTTCATTCCAGATCCGGTCACAGTATACGGGATAGAAGCAATCTCAGCTCCAGGAGACGATGCTGTCCCAGCTGCATACACTTTAATGTTCCCAGAGTGTTCCCCTGCTTCCCAGTGATGCCAGTTCACCGCAACGATACTATACCCTGAATACGCAGATTGCTCCGTGGGGGTAATTCTCATTGCTGCCTGATACGTTCCACCAGCAGTAAGACCAATGGCATCCGTTGCAGGACCAATATGATAATATATAAGCTGCTCGAACGGATTTAAAGGAGTTGGCTCTTCCACGGCCACCTGTAATTGCTCATTTTTTTCAAAAAGGCCAGTGGGTGCATTAGCCCTTGCTAATGGACTTTGTGATTGAACGGCTTGCAAATCCTGAATCTCAGGAGTGGTTGTATTCATTGTCGTTGTGCTATTGGGGACAAATCCTGCAGAGGCTGCACTGCCCAAAAACAGAGCAGAAACGAGGATTGCCATCAATAGAGACATTGTTTTCGCTAGCTTAGATTTTCCTAAACTATGTTTTGTTTTCATAAAATATTACCTCGCCTTACTCTTCTTTAATGCATTTGGTATTAATAAACGTTTCGCATTCAATATATATATTAATATTTAAAATTAAATACCGATTCTTGAGTCATCACTTCTAAAAAAACAACCCAATGTTTAAAGATTCCAACCGTTCATACCATCATTATATAATATCCCATTTAGAAATCACTGCAGAAGAACCAAATGACTCGACAGATTTCTCATACGCTTCTCAATTTCCGTTTATCGTTTATAGTACATATATTAATTATATAGCACCGTAAAGCACCGTAAAAAGAAAAAAAAGAAAAGAGAGAGTTACCGTAGGTTTAGGACAA
>Ga0209164_1001365_pt1 | contig 32542 bp, 33 predicted proteins | sample MTBNYHSulfiMetaG_FD_187458 | JGI IMG/M metagenome (GOLD analysis project Ga0209164, IMG submission 187458) | Enrichment culture microbial communities from rom New York Harbor, USA that are MTBE-degrading - MTBE-NYH (New York Harbor Sulfidogenic)... | ecosystem: Environmental > Aquatic > Marine >... | reverse complement strand
AGCCGCCTTTATTTCCAATCCGGATGAGGAGCGCATGCTGCGTACCCCCGGCAGTCAATCTCGCATGGCCAGCGCCATCATGAGCGGGATCCGCAGCTACTTCATCGAGAACCCGCCCCCCGGAACCATCCTCGCCCAGGCCAAACGCAACCACATCATCGCCCGCGGCGACACCCTCTCCGGCATTGCCCGCACCTACCGGGTCAGCCTCGATACCCTGCGCGACTACAACGGGCTGAGCAGCAACGATTTGCGCGTCGGGCAGGTACTGCGGATCCCGAGCGGCAGCTGAAGAAAAGCAGTGACAAGTTGCAAGTTGCAAGTCATACTCACGCCTCACGCCTCACGCCTCACGCCTCACGCCTCACGCCTCACGCCTCACGCCTCACGCCTTCTCACTCGTGCCACGTTCGTGCTTTTGTTAAGCTAGCGGTCTGAGCAAACCACTGATCCCAGCCTGTGCAACGACGCATCCAGCCCCTCTCCCAGCAACTGGCCAACCAGATCGCCGCCGGTGAGGTGGTCGAACGCCCCGCCTCGGTGGTCAAGGAGTTGCTGGAGAACAGCATCGATGCCGGTGCCACGCGCATCGAGCTGGAGCTCGAGCAGGGGGGGAGCAAGCGCATTCTCGTGCTGGATGACGGGGCCGGCATCCACCGCGACGATCTGCCTCTTGCCGTCCGCCCGCATGCCACCAGCAAGATTTACAGCCAGCAGGAGCTGGAGCAGGTCGCCAGCCTGGGATTTCGTGGCGAGGCGCTGGCGAGTATCGCCTCGGTCTGCCGCTTTTCCCTCAGTAGCCGACAGCAGGGGGAGGAGGGGGGCTGGCAGATCAGCAACGACGGCAAGGGCGAGCTGAGCGCTGCGATGCCCTGCGCGCTGCCGCCCGGCACCCGTATCGAGGTGCGTGACCTCTTCTTCAATACCCCCGCCAGGCGCAAATTCCTGCGTAGCGAGCGCACCGAGTTCCTGCACGTGGAGGAGGTCCTGCGGCGTATCGCCCTGAGCCGTTTCGATATCGCCTTTTCCCTGCAGCATAACGGCAGGCAGGTTCTTCGCCTCGGCGCTGCGCGGGACGATGCGCAGAGAACCAAGCGCGTCGCCGATGTGCTGGGCAAGGGCTTCGTGCAACATGCCATGACCCTGGAGTTCGAGGCGGCGGGGATGCGCCTGTGGGGCTGGCTGGCCACTGCCGATTACTCCCGCAGCCAGGCCGACAGCCAGTACTTCTATCTCAATGGCCGTATCATTCGCGACAAGCTGATCAGCCATGCGGTGCGCCAGGCATACCAGGGGGTACTGGAGGCGGGGCGCCACCCGGCCTATCTGCTCTATCTCGAACTGGATCCGCAGCAGGTGGACGTCAACGTCCATCCGACCAAGCATGAGGTGCGTTTTCGCGAATCGCGCCTGGTGCACGACTTTGTCTTTCGCGCCCTGCTCAACGCCCTTGCCGGGCTGGAGCCGGGAATTGTCCTCTCAGGCGAGGCCGAACCGGTCGCGGCTGCCGCTCATACCCAGAGCCGCAGGAAGGAATCTTTCCCATCGAATCAGGTTCAACCGGTGCCGGCAAACGCCGCCAGGGTAGCCGAGCAGTCAGCCTTCTATCGCCAGGCGAGAGGTGCACCGGCACGGGAACGATATCCCGAAACGGTTGCAGAAGGCCCGCTGGGCAAGGCACTGGCCCTGCTCTATGAACGTTATCTGCTAGCGCAAAACAGCGACGGTCCGCTGCTGCTCGATCTCGATGCGGCGAGGAAGCATCTGCTGACCCGACGCTTGCAGGCGATGCTCGCCGATGGCGAGGTGCAGAGTCAGCCGCTGCTGATTCCCGTGACGCTCGAGCTGGATGAGGCGGCGATCGCCTCCGTCGAAGCGGCTTGCGGCGAGCTGTTGCGGCTGGGCTTTGTGGTGGAGCGGCTGGGAGCCGGCTCGCTGGTGGCAAGGGAGGTGCCGCTCATTGCACGCGGCGCTGATGTCGAGCGCATACTCCATGCCCTGCTCGGGTTGCTGGCGGGTGCGGGCGAACCCCTGTCGGCGGAGAGTCCCGAACTGATTGGGACGCTGGTAGGAAAAATCGTCGAGTCGAGCAGGCTCGAGCGTCCTGCCGAGACGGGGCGTCTGCTGCGGGAGCTGGAGGCGCTGGAGGACGGGGGACGACGCTTTTGCCGTCCATTGTCGCAGGCACAACTGCAGCAGTGGCTGGGAACTGCAGGCTGAGACACTGCCGGTTTGTTACACTGGTGCCTCCATGGCCATTCAGATAAACGGTTTGCTCGTTGACTCGCTCTAGTTCATACCCGCCGGCGGTCTGCCTGATGGGGCCGACCGCCTCCGGCAAGACCGATCTGGCGGTCAGCCTGGTCGAGCGGCTGCCGTTTGAGATCATCAGCGTCGATTCGGCCCTGGTCTATCGCGGCATGGACATCGGCACCGCCAAGCCGGATGCCGAGACCCTGGCCCGTGCGCCGCATCGCCTGATCGACATCCTCGATCCGGCCGAGGCCTACTCCGCCTCGCGTTTTCGCGAGGACGCCCTGCGCGAGATGGCTGAGATCACCACAGCCGGACGCATTCCGCTGCTGGTCGGCGGCACCATGCTCTACTACCGGGCCCTCGAGCAGGGGCTGTCGCGCCTGCCCCACGCCGATGCGCCGACGCGGGCACGTATCGAGGCCGAGGCGGCAGCGCTGGGCTGGCAGGCTATGCATGATAAGCTGGCAAAGGTGGATCCGGCCGCAGCGGAACGGATACACCCCAACGATCCGCAGCGTCTTTCCCGCGCGCTGGAGGTCTACGAACTGACCGGTCGGCCGATGAGCGAGCTGTGGCAGGAGAAAGGCTCGCCGGCGCTGCCCTATCGCCTGCTCAAGCTGGCGGTGGCGCCGACGGATCGGGCGGAGCTGCATGAGCGCATTGCCCGCCGTTTTCGGCTGATGCTGGAGCAGGGACTGGTCGAGGAGGTCGAGACCCTGTACCGCCGTGGCGACCTTGGACCCGAACTGCCCTCGATACGCTGTGTCGGCTACCGCCAGGTGTGGCAATATCTCGCGGGGGAACTTTCCTATGCCGAAATGTCTGAAAGGGGGATTGTTGCAACCCGCCAACTGGCCAAACGGCAATTCACCTGGCTGCGCAGTGAGCAGAGGCTGCACTGGTTTGCTACATTTGAGCAGAGATTATTGGAAAAAATATTGAAATTACTGGATGATAGCGCCATAAATTAGGGTAGCGGCAGGATGCGGGAGTTGCGGTCACGCAAAACCATACCTGATTTTAATATTAACCAATTGAAATTTATCGAGTTATGCGATTTTTAGGGGCGCGTGTTGCGCCACATAATAACAAAAGGAGTAATCTGATGAGCAAAGGGCAAGCACTGCAAGACCCGTTTTTGAATGCCCTGAGAAAGGAACGGATCCCGGTCTCCATCTACCTGGTCAACGGCATCAAGTTGCAGGGTCAAGTCGAGTCCTTCGATCAATTTGTCGTGCTGCTGAAGAATTCTGTCAGCCAGATGGTATACAAGCATGCCATCTCTACTGTGGTCCCGGCGCGAAACGTCCGCCTGAACTTTGCCGAGCCGGTCCCCGGCGAGACAGGACCCAGCCATAATTTCTAAGCCCTCCATCTTGGCTGTTGCCGCCGGGGGTGGTCTTGTTTGATCGCCCCCGGAGCGGCGAGCGCGCCGTTTTGGTCCACCTCGATCTGCAGCAGGTGAACGAGCGTGAGGATCTCGAGGAGTTCCGCGATCTGGCCGTCTCTGCGGGAGCCGTCCCGGTTGCCGTGGCGACCGGTGCGCGGCGACTCCCTGAACCGAAGTATTTTGTCGGCAGCGGCAAGGCCGAGGAAATACGCCAGCTGGTGGAGGCCGAACAGGCCGAGCTGGTACTGGTCAACCACTCCCTGAGTCCGGCGCAGGAGCGTAACCTGGAGAGGCTGCTCAACTGCCGGGTGCTTGATCGCACCGGACTGATCCTCGATATCTTCGCCCAGCGGGCCCGTTCGCACGAGGGTAAACTGCAGGTGGAACTGGCGCAGTTGCGCCACCTCTCTACCCGACTGGTGCGCGGCTGGACCCACCTGGAGAGACAGAAGGGGGGGATCGGCCTGCGCGGTCCCGGTGAAACCCAGCTCGAATCGGACCGTCGGCTCATCGGCGGTCGCATCAAGAGCCTCAACCGGCGCCTGGAGAAGGTGCGGCGGCAGCGCGAGCAGGGGCGCCGCTCTCGCCAGCGGGCGGAGTTGCCGACGGTCTCCCTGGTCGGCTATACCAACGCCGGCAAATCGACCCTGTTCAACCGTCTGACCGAAGATGCGGTGTATGCCGCTGACCAGCTCTTTGCCACCCTCGATCCGACCCTGCGGCGACTGGAGCTGGAGCAGGGAAATGCGCTTATCCTCGCCGATACAGTCGGTTTCATTCGTCATCTTCCGCATGATCTGGTGGAAGCCTTCAAGTCTACGCTGCAGGAAACGAGGGAGGCGGATCTGTTGCTGCATGTAATTGATGCCAGCGACGAGGAGCGCGACGCCAAGATCGGCCAGGTCGACGAGGTGCTGACCGAGATTGGTGCGGAGAAGGTGCCGCAGATCGCCATCTACAACAAGATCGATCACTGCGAGGGCACCGCAGCACACGTGGAACGGGACGCCGAAGGCAAGGTGAGCAGGGTCTATCTCTCTGCTGCCACCGGCGAAGGGTGCGAGCTGCTGCAGCAGGTGCTGCGCGACTGGCTTGGCGTCAAGCGTCGCCGCTATTGCCTGCACCTGCCGCCTAACGCATCCAGACTGCGGGCACGGTTGTACGAACTGGGTGCCGTGGTGGATGAACGCATTGCCGATGATGGCACCAGCGATCTTGATATCAGTATCGAACCTCAATACCTGGAGTCTTTGCGCAAGCAGGGAGAGTTTGCCTCGCTACTGCCGCCTGCCTGAGTGATGCTCCTTGCGGTGGCCGGGCAAGAACCCTAAAATTTGCACAGAGTTTTAGTCGTTTATTGCGATATGATTCGCAAAACAATCTGTTTGGAGTGTTTACATGGCCTGGAATGAACCGGGTGGCTCCGGGGGTAAAGACCCCTGGGGTGGCCGCAACGATGAGCAGGGACCGCCGGATCTCGATGAAGTGGTCCGCAAACTGCAGAACAAGTTAGGTGGCCTGTTCGGAGGCCGTGGCGGTGACGGTAGCGGCAGTGCGCCGAGTGCCGGTGGAATGGGAGCCGGTGGAGTTGGCCTGGTGCTGGGCATCGCCTTCCTGGTCTGGCTCTTCTCCGGGATCTACATCATCGACGAAGGCAAACGTGGGGTGGTGCTGCAGTTCGGCGCCTACAAGGACACCACCATGCCGGGCCCACACTGGTATCCACGCTTCATCCAGAGCATCGAAAAGGTCGACGTGAGCGGGGTGCGCAGCATCGAGCTTGGCATGCGTGCCGATGAGTCGCTGATGTTGACCCAGGACGAGAACATCGTCGATGTGAAGTTTGCGGTACAGTACCAGGTCAGGGATGCGCAGAATTACCTGTTCAATGTCCGTGACCCGGACCTGACCATGCGCGATGCCATGGAGAGTGCGGTGCGCGAAATCATCGGCAAGCGCGAGATGGATTTCATCATTACAGGCGGCCGTGGCGAGGTGGTCAATATTGCCCAGCAACTGACCCAGGAGATCCTCGACCAGTACCAGACCGGCCTGGTGATTTCACAGCTGACCATGCAGGATGCCCAGGCGCCGCAGCAGGTGCAGGCGGCGTTCGCCGATGCGGTCAAGGCGCGCGAGGACGAGCAGCGCCTGAAGAATGAGGCCGAGGCCTACTCCAATGACGTCTTGCCCAAGGCGCGTGGCCGTGCGGCGCGGCTTATCGAGGAGGCCAATGCCTACAAGGAGCAGGTGATCGCCGAAGCCGAGGGTGAAACCAGCCGCTTCCTCAGCGTGCTGGAGCAGTACCGCAAGGCTCCTGATGTTACCCGCAAGCGCCTCTACCTGGATGCTATCGAATCGGTGCTGCACCGCAGTAGCAAGGTGGTGGTCGATACCAAGGGCAGCAACAACCTGCTGTACCTGCCGCTCGACAAGCTGATGGAGCGTTCTTCTTCTTCCGCAGCCTCTATCGGTGCGCCAGGCTCACGTAGCTATGAGGCGGAGCGCCCTGAATTGAATACCCAGTTGCAGCCGCCGACGCTGCGCGATGATCGCCGTACACGGGAGGTGCGCTAATGTCCCCTGCAAAGAGCATGTCCCTTATCCTGGCCGTAGTGCTGCTGTGGCTCGGTTCCATGTCGATCTTCATTGTCGATGAACGTGAACTGGCGGTGAAATTCCGTCTGGGTGAATTCGACCGCGCAGACTACACCCCTGGCCTCTATTTCAAGATCCCGTTCATCAATAACGTGCGCAAGTTCGACCGACGCATCATGACTCTGGATGCGGAGCCCGAGCGCTACCTGACCTTCGAAAAGAAGAACGTTATCGTCGATGCCTTCATCAAGTGGCGCATCAATAATGTCGAGAGCTACTACCGAACCATGGGTGGTGATGAGCGTCGCGCCGGCATGCGTCTCTCCCAGGTGATCAAGAACGGCCTGCGCGATGAGTTCGGCAAGCGCACAATCCAGGAGGCGATCTCGGGCGAACGCGCCCAGATCATGAATGTGATTACCGCGCAGATCGAAGAGCAGGCCAAGCAGTTCGGTATCGAGGTGGTGGATGTACGCATCAAGCGCATCGAACTGCCGCCGGAGGTCTCCAGTTCGGTCTATGACCGCATGGAGGCCGAGCGCAGCCGCGTCGCCAAGGACCTGCGCTCGCGCGGCGCCGAGGCGGCGGAACGTATCCGCGCCGACGCCGATCGCCAGCGCACCGTCATTCTGGCCGAGGCCTATCGCGATGCCGAGCGCCTTCGCGGTGAGGGTGACGGCCGGTCAGCGGAGATCTACGCACAGGCATTCAGCAAGGACGCGAAATTCTACGAGTTCTATCGCAGCCTTGATGCCTACAAGAACGTCTTTACCTCCTCGGAGGATGTGCTGGTGCTCGACCCGGGATCGGAGTTCTTCAAGTACTTCAAGGACGCTTCCGGGCAAGGCAAGTAGGTTAGTCGAGTACACCACCGGGTAACGGCTGCCGTTACCCGGATTTTTTTTTGTCAGGAGAAATCAATCCATGCTGTCTGATCTGTGGGCTGCCCTGGCCCTGGTACTGGTCATCGAGGGGCTGCTTCCGGCGCTCTCTCCCCGTACCTACCGCAAGGTGATGTTTGCGGTGATGCAGATGGATGAACGCTCCATTCGAATGACGGGCCTGGTCAGCATGATTGCCGGTGCCCTGTTTCTCTATCTGGTGAAGCACTGAATACCATGAAAAATGATCGCTGGTTGTTGCCTGAAGGTATCGAAGAGATTCTGCCACCGCGGGCCGAGCAGCTCGACGCCACCCTGCGGCGCCTGCTCGATCTGTTCAAAAGTTGGGGCTACGAGCTGGTCATGCCCCCGTTTATCGAATATCTGGAGTCGCTGCTGACCGGTACCGGCAACGATCTCGACCTGCAAACCTTTAAACTGACCGATCAGCTGACCGGCCGTCTGATGGGACTGCGTGCGGATATGACCCCGCAGGTGGCGCGCATCGACGCCCATTGTCTCAAACGCGACGTGCCGACACGGCTCTGCTATATGGGCACGGTGCTCAAGACCCTGCCGCCCACCCATGGCGGCAACCGCAGCCCGATGCAGGTCGGCGCCGAGCTCTATGGCCATGCCGGTATCGAGAGTGACGTCGAGGTGCTGCGCCTGATGGTGCGGACCTTGCAGTGCGCAGGTATCGAACACGTCTACCTGGACCTGGGGCATGTCGGGATCTTCCGCGGCCTGGCCCAGCAGGCCAACCTCGACAGCGAGTGCGAGGCCCGGCTGTTCGATGCCCTGCAGCGCAAGGCCAAGCCGGAGATTGCCTCGCTGCTCGCCGAACGGGCGCTGCCGGAGTCGTTGCACCGCATGCTCGATGCACTAGCCGACCTGCACGGCGACGAGACGGTTCTCGACAGGGCGGCCTCGGTGCTCGCCGGCGCCGACGCCACGGTGCTCGCACCCCTGGATAACCTGCGGCAGATCGCCGCGGCGATCAGTAACCTGGATGGGGTGTCGCTGCACTTCGACCTGGCAGAGTTGCGCGGCTACCACTACCACACCGGTGCGGTGTTTGCCGCATTCGTTCCGGGCCAGGGGCAGGCGATAGCCCAGGGGGGGCGCTATGACGACATCGGCAAGGTCTTCGGGCACGCCCGTCCCGCCACCGGTTTCAGCACCGATTTGAAGAATGTTTTGTCCCTGGTGGCTGCCAAAGCACCCGAGGTTCATGGTATCTTTGCACCCTGCGACGGCGATGCTGCGCTGGCCCGGCAAATCGATACATTGCGCGAGGCGGGTGAGCGGGTGATCCAGGCCTTGCCCGGGCAACAGGGCGGCGCCGCGGAAATGGGGTGTGATCGGGAGCTGGTGCTGCATGGCGGCAGCTGGCAAACGGTAACGGTCAATAAATAAGTTTATCCCGCACAAGGTTTTTTTTACTTTTCACTGAGACATTCACGCAGCAGTATTGTGCCTGCGCCAACTGCAAGGCAGGCGATGGGCCGGCTTGCGTCTGAACAGAGAGCATGAATATGGGTAAGAACGTTGTCGTTATCGGGACCCAGTGGGGTGATGAGGGCAAGGGCAAAGTGGTCGATCTGCTCACCGAGCAGGTCCATGCCGTGGTCCGTTTCCAGGGCGGGCACAATGCCGGTCACACCCTGGTTATCGACGGCAAGAAGACCGTGCTGCACCTGATCCCCTCGGGAATCCTGCATGATGGGGTAGAGTGTCTTATTGGTAACGGTGTGGTGCTCTCTCCCGAAGCGCTGCTCCATGAGCTCGACATGCTGGAGCAGAATGGCGTACCGGCCAGGGAGCGCCTCAAGATCAGCGAGGCCTGCACCCTCATTCTGCCCTATCACATCGCCCTGGATCAGGCCCGCGAGCTGGCCCGTGGCAAGAAGGCCATCGGCACCACCGGTCGCGGTATCGGTCCGGCTTACGAGGACAAGATCTCCCGCCGCGGCCTCAAGGTGGGCGATATGCTGCATCGCGAGCGCTTTGCCGCGCGCCTCGGTGAGGTGCTCGATTACCACAACTTCGCCCTGAAGCACTACTTCAAGACGGACATCGTCGATTTCCAGAAGGTGCTGGACGAGGGACTGGAGATGGCCGAGCGCATCCGCCCGATGGTCGCCGATGTCACCGGTCTGCTGCACCGCTACCGCAGCGAAGGCCGTAACATCATGTTCGAGGGCGCGCAGGGCACCCTGCTCGATATCGACCACGGCACCTATCCCTATGTGACCAGCTCCAACCCGACCGCCGGCGGCGCCTGCACCGGCACCGGCGTCGGCCCGCGCGACATCGACTACGTGCTCGGCATCACCAAGGCCTACACCACCCGCGTCGGTGCCGGCCCGTTCCCCACCGAGCTGTACGATGGCGTCGGCCTGAACGACCCGATCGGCAAGCACATGGCCGACCAGGGGCACGAATTCGGCTCCACCACCGGCCGGCCGCGCCGCTGCGGCTGGCTCGACGCGGTCTCGCTGCGTCGCTCGGTACAGATCAACAGCCTCACCGGTATCTGCCTGACCAAGATGGATGTGCTCGATGGCCTCGAGAGCCTGCGCATTGCCACCGGTTACAACTGCGACGGCAAGAGCCTCGAGGCACCGCCCATCGGTGCCGACGCCTATGAGCTGTGCAAACCCGAATACATCGAAGTCCCCGGCTGGAAGGAGAGCACCGTTGGGGTACGCAGCTACGAGGGGCTACCGGAGAACGCCAAGGCCTATATCCGGAAGATCGAAGAGGTGGTCGGTATCCCGGTAGACATCATCTCCACCGGCCCGGACCGGGCCGACACCATCGTGTTGCGTGACCCCTACGTCTGAGCCGGCAAAGGCGGGCGGTGAAAGGGCCTCTTCGGAGGCCCTTTTTTTGTCTTCGGAATCGGTGAATTGCCTGCATGACACTGCGCACCGGGGTATTGCATGCTAAATATATGAGGTAAGGAATGGTAACTGCTCGCCCCACCCGCAAACCAAGCCCAGACAGGGTATGGCGGTGCCGGGCACGCTGTGAATACGTCCCTGTACACTCGGCAGCCGCATCCCTGCGGCTGACGGCCCGGCACCACCATACCCTGTCCGAGCCTTTAAGTACGTACAGGGGGGCGAGTAATTACAAGGAATGTATGAATGCCGCGACAACTGCCGTTTCGCGCCAGTGGTGAGTTCAAGGAACAGAGGGGGAGAGCATGGCTCGGGATAATCGGTCGAAACAGTTATTGGGGGGCGCCACGCTCGTGGAATACGTGCTGCTTGTGTCCTTCATCGCCATAGCTGTAATCATTACGGTGGCGGCGGTAGGGGAGCAGCTGGAAGAAAGCTACTCACGCTTCGCCACCTGTATCCAAAACCTGCCTGAGCCATGCGAAGAGGATTAGAAAACCGCGTCAGATAGTTTCCGCGGAGGGCGCCCGCAGGCGAGACAGCTCCACGGTGCCGTGGAGGTGAGAGTGCCAATAAAAAACCCGCACCAGATAACTGTATGCGAGTTCTTTGGAGTTTGGTGCCGAGGAGAGGACTCGACCACCCGTTAGGGTGGGACGCACGAAGTGCGCCCGGAGGGCGAGCCGCAGGCGAGTCAGCCTCCACGTTGTGTGGAGGTGAGAGTGCCAATAAAAAACCCGCACCAGATAACTGTATGCGGGTTCTTTGGAGTTTGGTGCCGAGGAGAGGACTCGAACCTCCACGGAGTTTCCCCCACTAGCACCTGAAGCTAGCGTGTCTACCAATTTCACCACCTCGGCTTTCTCTCGTGTCTAACGACTCGAGGACGCGAACTTTACAGCGCCTTTTGTCCCTTGTCAACGGGGTGTTGAATCAGTCCCGCATTTTTTCTTTAATTGAGCTAGAATGCTCAGCAAATTGTTATGCCCGGCAGGGCCACCCAGAAAAAGAGATTACATGTCAAAACGCATACCCAAGAAAGACCCCTATCAGACGCGCGAAGCGCAAAAATACGAAAATCCGATCCCCAGCCGGGAATTCATCATGCTCCTGCTGGAGCAGTCCGAGACACCCCTGAGCCGCCAACAGATCGCCGAAAGCCTGAAGATCGAGAGCGAGGAGCAGCACGAGGCCCTGCGCCGGCGCCTGCGCGCCATGGAGCGAGACGGCCAGGTGCATTTCAACCGCCGCGGCGGCTATGGCCTGGTGAGCAAAATGAACCTGGTCCGCGGGCGGGTCATCGGCCATGCGGACGGGTTCGGTTTTCTGGTGCCTGACGAAGGGGGGGACGACATCTTCCTCTCCGCCCGGCAGATGCATGCCTGCCTGCACGGCGATCGGGTGGTGGCGCGGATCTCCGGCGTGGACCGGCGGGGCCGGCGCGAGGGCTCGATCGTCGAGGTGCTGGAGCACGCCAACCACCATGTGGCCGGCCGCTACTACTTCGAAAAGGGCGTGGGCTTTGTCGTCGCCGACAACAAACGCATCAACCAGGACATCCTGGTGCCGAACGACCAGGCCTACGGTGCCGAAGACGGCCAACTGGTGGTGGTCGAGATTCAGGAGTATCCCAGCCAGCGTCACCAGGCGGTTGGCCGCATTATCGAGATCCTTGGCGACCACATGGCACCGGGCATGGAGATCGATGTAGCGATCCGCAGCCATGACCTGCCGCAGGAATGGTCGCCCCTGGTGGCGGCGGAGTGCAAAACGTTGCCAGTGGAGGTGCCGGAGGAGGCCAAGCAGGGGCGTACCGATCTGCGCGAGATGCCGCTGGTGACCATCGACGGCGAGGACTCGATGGACTTCGATGACGCGGTCTACTGTGAGCCGCGCGGCAAGGGCTGGCGCCTGCTGGTGGCCATCGCCGATGTCTCCCATTATGTGCAGCCGGGGTCCGCCCTCGATGCCGAAGCGCGCCAGCGCGGCAACTCGACCTATTTCCCGGGGAGGGTGATTCCGATGCTGCCGGAGGAGCTGTCCAACGGCCTCTGTTCGATCAACCCGCAGGTCGACCGCCTGTGTATGGTCTGCGACATGGAGGTGAGCGAGAAGGGCAAGCTTGGCAAGTACCGCTTTTACCCGGCGGTGATGCGCTCCCATGCGCGGCTGACCTATACCAAAGTGGCTGCGATGCTGGTCGACAACGACCAGGCGCTGCGCGAGGAGTATCGCGAGGTGGTGCCGCACCTGGAGCACCTTTATCAGGTATACAACATCCTGCTGGCACAGCGCGAGAAGCGCGGTGCTATCGACTTCGATACCACCGAGACCCGGATCGTCTTCGGCGAGGGCAGGAAGATCGACAGCATCGTGCCGGTGGTGCGTAACGATGCCCACAAGCTGATTGAGGAGTGCATGCTGCTGGCCAACACGGCCACCGCCGATTACCTCAGCAGTCACAAGATCCCGATCCTCTACCGTGTGCATGACAAGCCAAAGCTGGAGAAACTGACCGCGTTGCGGGAGTTCCTCGGCGAACTGGGCCTCTCGCTCGGGGGGGGCGACAAACCCGAGGCCAAGGATTACGGCGAGCTGCTTGGCCAGATCAAGGAGCGCCCGGATGCCCACCTGATCCAGACCGTGCTGCTGCGCAGCATGAACCAGGCGGTCTACAGCCCCGACAATCATGGCCATTTCGGCCTCGCCTATGAGGCATACACCCACTTCACCTCGCCCATCCGCCGCTACCCCGACCTGTTGGTGCACCGCGCGATCCGCCATCTCCTCTCCGGTCAGCCGGTCGACGAGTTCCGCTACGGCATGGAGGATATGCTGATCCTGGGCGAGCACTGTTCGATGACTGAGCGGCGCTCGGACGATGCCACCCGTGATGCGATGGACTGGCTCAAGTGCGAATACATGATGGACAAGGTGGGCCAGGATTTCGACGGCATCATCACCAGCGTTACCGGCTTTGGCCTGTTCATCGAGTTGAGCGACATCTATGTCGAGGGGCTGGTGCATGTGACCGGGCTGGGTGACGACTACTTCCAGTTCGATCCCAGCCACCACCGCATGATCGGCGAGCGCACCCGCAAGATCTACCGTCTGGGCGACAGGGTCCGGGTACAGGTGGCGCGGGTCGACCTCGATGACCGCAAGATCGACTTCGATATGATCTTCGAGGAACCGCCGAAAAAGAGCCGCAAGAAGAAGAGCAAGCATCATTGAGCAGCAACCTGATTTTCGGCCTCCACGCGGTGGAGGCTGCGCTCAGACGTGACCCGGGCAGTATCGAGCAGCTCTGGTGCGATCCGCAGCGCAAGGACCGGCGGCTGCAGGAACTGCTCGCCCTGGCGCAAAACCAGGGGGTACGCCAGCAGTCGGTACACAAGGGCGAACTGGAGAAGATGCTGCCGGCCGGGGCACGCCACCAGGGCGTGGTGGCGCAGGTCGCCGGCGGACGCGCCGAGCACAACGAGAGCTTTCTGGAGCAACTGCTGGTCGAGTTGACGGAGCCCGCGTTGCTGCTGGTTCTCGACGGGGTGACCGATCCGCACAACGTCGGCGCCTGTCTGCGCAGCGCCGATGCCGCCGGGGTGCATGCGGTGATCGCCCCGCGCGACCGCGCCTGCGGCCTCACCCCGGTGGTGCGCAAGGTGGCCAGCGGCGCTGCCGAGAGCGTGCCCTTCATCCAGGTCACCAATCTCGCCCGTACCCTGAAGAGCCTGCGCGATGCCGGTATCTGGGTCATCGGCACGGCACTGGAGGTGGGCGCCGCCTCCCTGTTCCAGACCCGCCTGACCGGCCCGGTGGCCCTGGTGCTCGGCGCCGAAGGCAAGGGGATACGCCGGCTCACCCGCGACAACTGCGATGAGCTGGTCTATATCCCCATGGTCGGCACGGTGCAAAGCCTCAACGTCTCTGTCGCCACCGGGGTGTGCCTGTTCGAGGCCCTGCGTCAAAGAAGCTCGCCTTGACATCAGATACGAGGAAAAAGAGACGAGAGACGAGGGGAGGAGCGCACTGCGTGCGCAGGTTTTTATCAGATAGCCGTCGCGCAGCGACACCGGCCCTCGTCCCTTTCCCCTCGTCTCTCGTATCTTCTCGCACCAGCTCCCGCTAATCCCCAGGGGCGCCAGGCTTGTTATAAAGGGGTAATTGCGCTTCGTCGGCGCATCCGGTAGAATGCCCGGTCTTTTACAACCCCCCGCGTCGCCGTGGGGGCTACAATCTGTTTTCTCCTTGCTCCGGGCATTGGGTCCGGGGCTGCTGAAACCGAAAGGAGCTTTTGATGAAGCACTATGAAGTCGTGTTTCTGGTCCATCCTGATCAGAGCGAACAAGTCCCTGCCATGATCGAGCGCTACCGCTCGACCATCGAATCCCAGGGCGGCGCCATCCACCGACTGGAAGACTGGGGCCGCCGCCAGCTGGCCTACCCGATCAACAAGGTGCACAAGGCACACTATGTGCTGATGAACGTTGAGTGCCCCGTCGAGGCGATGCAGGAGATCGAGTCTGCCTTCCGCTTCAATGATGCGGTCATCCGCAACCTGATCCTGACCACCAAGGAAGCCGTCACCGAGGCCTCCCCGCTGGTCAAGAGCAAGGACGAGCGTCGCGAAGAGTTCTCTGACGATGCTCCCGTCGCTGCCGACAAGGACGAAGAGTCCGAAGAGGCTGCTGCCGAGTAAACGTTGAAGCGCGGTGGAGAACCGTCTGGTCATGGCCGGTGTCGTGGGCAATGAGCCCGAGACCCGCTACAGCCCCGCCGGAATCGCCATCACGCGTTTTACGCTGAAGCACAACTCGCAACAGCTCGAAGCGGGGATGAAACGCCAGGTGATATGCAATATCGGCGTTGTCGCCAGCGGAGAGGAACTGCTGCGAACCGTGCAACAGCTGAAGACAGGAGAGGGGATAAGGGTGACCGGTTTTCTGGCCCGTGCCAACAACCGGCAAGGTGAGAACCGACTTATCCTCCATGCGGAGCAGATTGAAAGGTTTGCGATCTGACCGCAATACCCGATACCAGGATTGATTAGGAGACCGAAATGGCCCGTTATTTTCGTCGCAAGAAGTACTGCCGCTTTACCGCGGAAGGTGTGAAGGAGATCGATTACAAGGATCTCGCCACCCTGAAGAACTATGTTACCGAGTCCGGCAAGATCGTACCCAGCCGTATCACCGGCACCAAGGCCAAGTACCAGCGCCAGCTGGCTACCGCGATCAAGCGTGCCCGTTACCTGGCACTGTTGCCGTACTCCGACTCCCATTAATCGGAGTGTGAACGCATGATGCGTTCATTCGCGGCCTTTGTCGTAAAAGGCCGCCTGCAGGCGATTGGGGTGGTGGCGGTTACCGCGCTACTGGCGCTGTTTCTGCCACCACTCGCTTATATCAGTGGTGGAACCGTTGCCCTGATCACCCTGCGGATGGGGCCCCGGCAGGGGCTGCAGCTGGTTTTCGGTGCCGTTCTCGCACTGGGCCTGTTGGGGCTGCTACTGATGCAGAATCCGTTGGCCGGAGTGGTATTTGCACTGCTCTTCTGGCTGCCGATATGGGCCCTGGCCAACAGTCTGCGGCGCACCATGCTGCCGGGACGAAGCGTTCTGCTGGCCGGATTGTTCGGCATGCTGGTGGTGGCAGGCTTCGGTTTTGGCAGCGGTGATCCGGTGGCGTGGTGGCAGCAGGCGATGCAGCACTCCATGGCACCTGTACTGGATGGTCTGCCGCAGGCCGAGCAGCAGCAGATGCTACAGCTCATTGGCGAGATCGCCCCGATCATGGCGGGGACGAGTGCCATGCTGCTAAGCCTGAGCCTGATCCTCAGCCTGTTCATCGGCCGCTGGTGGCAGGCGATGCTCTACAATCCGGGTGGATTCGGTGAGGAGTTTCGTCAGCTGCGGCTGGGGAAGAACCCTGCCATGCTGCTCCTGTTGCTGCTGTTGGCGGCAGGATTCAGTGGCAATGCGTTTCTGGCGCAGAATCTGCCACTGGTGGTTTTGCTGCCGTTTCTGCTGCAGGGGCTGGCGCTCCTCCATGGCCTGGTCAGGCAGCACAGGGCCAATGCCGGATGGCTGGTCGGGACCTATCTGCTGCTGTTCGTGACGGGGCCGATGGCACTGTTGCTGGCCGTAGCGGGGGTGGTTGATAACTGGTTTGATTTTCGAACATTCTTCGGCCCGAAGGGTGGGGCGGACGATGCTTGAATACCTGTCGGTATGGCCGCGGGTAAAATAGATAATGCTAACTCGAGGTAGGTAAGATGGAAGTTATTCTGTTGGAAAAGGTGCGTAACCTGGGTGGACTGGGCGACCAGGTCAAGGTGAAATCCGGCTACGGCCGCAACTACCTGATCCCCAGGGGTAAGGCTGTGATGGCAACCAAGGACAACGTTGCCCGATTTGAAGAGCGCCGTGCAGAGCTGGAAGCCAAGGCTGGTGAGCTGATGGCCGTTGCTCAGGGCCGTGCCGAGAAGCTGGCTGGCCTGGGTGTGGTGACCATCGTTGCCCGCGCCGGCGATGAAGGCAAGCTGTTCGGCTCCGTGACCGCCTCCGATGTGGCCGATGCGGTCACTGCGGCCGGCGTCGAGGTTGCCAAGAGCGAAGTGAGGATGCCCGAGGGTGCGCTTCGCCAGATCGGTGAGTTCGAACTGATGGTTCAGCTGCATACCGATGTGGCGCAGAACATCACCGTGCAGGTCGTCGCCGAGTAACAGGCAGCCCCGCGCCCCCGCCGTTCAGGAGGCGGGGCGGCACGGTTTTTGCGCCCTTTTACCGGGTGCCTGCCTGGGGCATGCTAGAGCCCGATGGTCCGCATGCGGACCATCGGGCTAGCTATTCTGCCCACCGCGGAAGCACGGAATTTGCACAGAAGGTGGATGTTTCCCGCATCCAGGCCTGGGATGGCGCCATCTCCGAGCCACTTACCCTCTGTGTACCCCCTGCCGTTGCGGTGAATACCTGTATTTCGAGGTGAAGAGTTATCTTTCGGGTTAGTGACGTTTCACGACGGCATTGCATAGCCAGATGAGCAATGGAGCACCATGCAGGATAACCTGGTTTCCCTGAATCGCGACGAGGCTACCGAGGCACTCAAGATGCCGCCGCACTCCATCGAGGCGGAACAGTCCGTACTCGGCGGGCTGATGCTCGATAACGGTGCCTGGGACAAGGTTGGCGATCTCGTCTCCGAGCCCGATTTCTACCGCCGCGATCACCGCCTGATCTTCAGCGCCATCAAATACCTGGCCGAAGAGGGCAGCCCCTTCGATGTGGTCACCCTCGCCGAATGGCTCGACAAAAAAGGCGAGCTGGATAACGTCGGCGGTATCAACTACATGGGCACGCTGGTCACCAACACCCCCAGCGCCGCCAACATCAAGTCCTACGCCAATATCGTTCGTGAACGCTCGGTACTGCGCCAGCTGATCCAGGTGGCCAATGCCATCGCCGATTCGGCCTACCACCCGGAGGGGCGCAAGATCGGCGAGCTGCTGGACGAGGCGGAGCGGCGCGTGTTCGAGATCGCCGACCAGGGGGCCCGCAACAACAAGGGCTTTGCCGGGATGAAGGAGCTCCTGACCAAGGCGGTGGAGAAGATCGACTACCTGTTCACCCAGGACAACGCGATCACCGGCGTACCCACCGGCTTCGACGACTTCGATGACAAGACCTCCGGCCTGCAGCGCTCCGACCTGGTCATCATCGCCGGCCGCCCCTCCATGGGCAAAACCACCTTCGCCATGAATATCGCCGAGAACGCGGCGATCAAGGGGCAGGTGCCGGTAGCGGTCTTCTCCATGGAGATGCCCGGCGAGCAGCTGGCGATGCGTATGATGTCCTCGCTCGGGCGCATCGATCAGCACCGGGTGCGCACCGGCAAGCTCAACGACGACGACTGGCCGCGCCTGACCTCGGCGGTGGGGATCCTCTCCGAGGCGCCGATCTACATCGACGACACCCCGGGACTGACCCCCACCGAGCTGCGCTCGCGCGCCCGCCGCCTGGCCCGCGAGCACGGCCTGGGGCTCATCGTCATCGACTACCTGCAGCTGATGCAGGGCTCGCCCGGCGCCTCCAAGGAGAACCGGGCGACCGAGATCTCGGAGATCTCCCGCTCGCTCAAGGGGCTGGCCAAGGAGCTCAACGTGCCGGTGGTCGCTCTGTCGCAGCTCAACCGCAGCCTCGAGCAGCGCCCCGACAAGCGCCCGGTGATGTCCGACCTGCGCGAATCGGGCGCCATCGAGCAGGATGCCGATGTCATCATCTTCATCTACCGCGATGAGGTCTACCACGAGGACAGCAACGCGAAGGGCACCGCGGAGATCCTGATCCGCAAGCAGCGCAACGGCCCCATCGGCATGACCCGGCTCGCCTTCCTCGGCCAGTTCACCCGCTTCGAGAATCTCGCCCACAACAACTATGGCGACGGTGATTTTGAATAATGGGCAGCATTAATGCGTCGTTGCCAGGTTAGTATCGACCTCGGCGCCCTGCGCCATAATCTGCAACGTGTTCGCCAGGCTGCCCCCGGTTGTCGTGTGATGGCGGCGATCAAGGCGAATGGCTACGGCCATGGGCTGGTGCGGGTAGCCAATGCGCTCGACGAGAGCGACAGTTTCGGGGTGGCCTGCATCGACGAGGCACTGGAGCTGCGCGCCGCAGGAGTCACCGCACCGATCATCCTGCTGGAAGGGTTCTTTCACCCCGACGAGATCCCGCTCGTCGAACAGCACCGGCTCGAGCTGTTGCTTCACCACCCCGCCCAGATCGCGGCCCTTGAGCAGGCCACTATCCACAAGCCCATTCGCGTCTGGCTGAAGGTCGATACCGGCATGCACCGCCTCGGCGTCCCCCCTGAGGAGACGGCTTCCCTGTGGCAGCGACTGGAGCGCCACCCCGGCCTGCATCCGCTGGGGCAGATGACCCACCTCGCCTGTGCCGATGAGCCGGACCATCCAGCTACCGCGCTCCAGCTGGAGCTGTTTCGCCGCGCCACCGAATCCCTGCCCGGCGAGCGAGCCATCGCCAACTCTGCCGGCGTCCTGGGTTGGCCCGAGACGCACGCCGAGTGGGTACGCCCGGGTATCATGCTCTACGGCGTCTCCCCATTTGTTGGTGGCCGTGCCGCCGAGCACGGCCTGAAACCGGTGATGACCCTGAGTTCAGAGCTCATCGCGGTCAATCGGTTGAGCGAGGGCGACACTGTCGGATACGGCGCCACCTGGCGCTGCCCGGAGGCAATGACCATCGGCGTGGTTGCCGTCGGCTATGGCGACGGCTACCCGCGCCACGCGGTCGCCGGCACACCGGTGCTGGTCAACGGCCGGCGGGTGCCGCTCATCGGACGTGTCTCGATGGACATGCTCTGCGTCGACCTGCGCAGTCAGTCCGATGCGCAAATCGGCGACCCGGTGGTGCTCTGGGGGGATGGCTTGCCGGTCGAGGAGGTCGCCGAGGCTTCCGGCACCATCGCCTACGAACTGCTGTGCAGTGTCACCGGACGCGTCGCACTGGTGGAGCGGGGCTAGGGACGCGATGCCGCACTGGCCGCAGCTTGGTGTCGGAGCGATTGTCTGCCATCAGGGGAAGATCCTGCTGGTGCTGCGCGGCAGGGAGCCGGCCAGGGGCCAGTGGGCGATACCCGGCGGCAAGGTGCAGCCCGGTGAGCCGCTTCATGCTGCGGTGGCGCGCGAGATCCTGGAGGAGACCGGAGTCGCCGTTCGCCCCGGTGAGCTTGCCTGCCGGTTCGAGTTCATCGAGCACGATGATCACGGTACGCTACGCTTCCACTATGTGGTCCTCGACTTTTTCGCCGATTATCTCAGCGGTGAGCCGCGTGCTGGCGATGATGCGGCCGAGGCTCGCTGGATCGATTTTGCCGAGCTGGAGGGCCTGCCCCTCAACACCGCGACGCGAGAGGCGTTGATGCAGCTCTTCCCGCAACGCTTTGCCGCAAAGGTAGAGAAGCGATGAAAATTTCCTCATACCAATGGGTCTTTTTGCCGGCCCTGCTGACGCTGCTCAGTGGCTGTACTTTCCAGGAAGCCAGGGTACGGGTCGGCGCGCTGGTATTGATACCCACCATGCTGGTGATCGCCGTGATGTGGCTGCTCAACCGGCGCAGCGGCGAGGAGAAGTGGGAGGAGGAGCACTACCCCGATTCCGACGAAGACGATGATCGTGAAGACCACCACTTGATGTAACCTTCAGCATTATCGAGAAAGGGTGAAAAAAAGCGCACCACGAAGCGCACGAAGAACACGAAGAGTGCTTGATGGTGAGCAGCCCGAGCCGAATTACTCGGATGGTCGTCCCTATCGTTTCTCACTGCGTGCATCTGGGTTCTGCTTGCATCTGTTTCTCTGTGACTTCCGTGCCTCTGTGGTGGATCCATTATCTTCGTGGCCTTCGTGTGCTTCGTGGTAAGATTTTTCTGTTATCAGTGACGCTTTTCTGACGAGGAACCCTTGGCCAAGCCGAAATTCAATTACAGCTGCAGCGCGTGCGGTGCCCAGACCTCCAAATGGGCCGGGCAGTGTCCGGACTGCGAGGCGTGGAACACGATGGTGGAGATCGCGGTGCCGAGTTCGGCCCGCTCGGGCCGTTTTGCCGGCTATGCGGGGAGTGCCGGCGCCGTGCAGGTGCAGCAGCTCTCCGAGGTGGACGCGGACGATGTGGCGCGCACCCCGACGGGGATCGGCGAGTTTGACCGGGTACTTGGCGGCGGCATGGTGCCCGGCTCGGTGGTACTCATCGGCGGCGATCCGGGGATCGGCAAATCGACCCTGCTGCTGCAGACCCTCGCCACCCTCGGCCAGCGCTATGCCACGCTCTATGTCAGCGGCGAGGAGTCGCCACAGCAGATTAGCCTGCGTGCCCACCGGCTGAAGCTGCCCACCGACACGATGCGCCTCCTGCCGGAGACGCGCGTGGAGGGTATCATCGAAACCGCCCTGCGGGAGCGGCCGCAGGTGCTGGTAATCGACTCGATTCAGACCATCTACACCGAACAGCTGCAGTCGGCACCCGGCTCGGTGGCCCAGGTGCGCGAGAGCGCCGCCCAGCTGGTGCGCTACGCCAAGCAGAGCGGCACTGCGCTGTTTATCGTCGGCCATGTCACCAAGGACGGGCAGCTCGCCGGTCCGCGCGTGCTCGAGCACATGGTCGATACGGTGCTCTATTTCGAGGGGGACAGCGGCAGCCGCTACCGGGTCATCCGCGCCTTCAAGAACCGCTTCGGCGCGATCAACGAGCTGGGCGTGTTCGCCATGACCGAACTGGGGCTAAAAGAGGTGAGCAATCCCTCCGCCATCTTCCTCTCTCACCATGAACAGGTGGTTTCCGGCAGCGCGGTGATGGTGACCGTGGAGGGGAGCCGTCCGCTACTGGTGGAGGTGCAGGCACTGGTCGACGAGAGCCACCTCGGCAACCCGCGCCGCGTGACCGTGGGGCTGGAGCACAACCGGCTGGCCATGCTGTTGGCGGTGCTGCACCGCCACGGCGGCATTGCCACCCACGACCAGGATGTCTTCGTCAATGTGGTCGGTGGGGTGCGGGTCACCGAGACCGGCGCCGATCTGGCGCTGCTGCTATCGGTGATCTCCAGCCTGCGCAATCGCCCCCTGCCGGAGCGGCTGGTGGTGTTTGGGGAGGTGGGTCTGGCCGGCGAGATCCGCCCGGTGCCCAACGGGCAGGAGCGGCTGAAAGAGGCGGCCAAGCACGGTTTCACCCGTGCCATCGTACCGGCGGCCAACCTTTCCCGGCGCAACATCGAGGGGCTCGAGGTGATCGGGGTGAACCGCCTCGATGAGGCGCTGGCGCACCTGTAGCCTTCAGATATCTGCCTAGGAGAGGGTGAACTGCATCCGGATGTTGCCGATCTGGATGACGTTGCCATCCTCCAGCTTCCAGCTTTTATCGCCAATCGGCTGGCCATCGACCAGGGGCGCACGCTCGCCTTCGAGGTGGGAGATAAAGAAGCCTTCGTCACGGCGGGTAATCACCGCGGTCTGCACGCCCGCCTTGCCGATATTGGTCATGTTGCGGGTGAGGCTGATGGTCTTGCCCACGTTGGCCCCGTTGAGCAGTTGCAGCCAGGCGTGTTTTGGCGGCGTCTTCGGCACCAGCTTGAGTTCGCTGCCGTCGGGATCGATGAGCTCATTGCCCTCTTCAGCCAGCTCGTCGGCCGGTTCGGTGGTGAAGAGCAGGGTGTGCTTGCCGACCCGGATCACCTCATCGTGCTTGAGCGCATGGGGGGCGCTAATCCGTTTGTCGTCAACGAAGGTGCCGTCCGCAGTCCCGAGGTCGCGTAGCACCGATTTGTGGTGCTCGGTGGTGATGGAGGCGTGGTGTGGCTGCAGGGCAAGGCTGTCGATGTGGATCTGGCAGGAGGGGTCGCTGCCTATCACCAGCTCGCCTGGCTCGACATAGTAGACCTTCAGAACTTTGTCCTTGAACGACAAGGTCAGTTTTGCCACGAAATTCGCTCCAAAATACCTGATTTAATTAAACATTATAGTCGTAGAGTTTGCCGACTTGTACAGCGTTTTTTTAATGAAATCCAAAGCCTGTAGCGATCTATTAAAGAAGATTAGTCGCTGGCGGCCGCTCGCTTCTTGAAAGACGGGTCGATACGGACGGTTTTCACCGTGTTATTGCCGGCCTGCAGGATCTCGATGGGGTAGCCCTCGAGCAGCAGGCTGGTGCCCGCCTCGGGGATGGTTTCCAGGTATTCGGTGATCATGCCGTTGAGGGTCTTGGGACCGTCGGTGGGCAGATCCCAGTGCATGATGCGGTTGAGTTCGCGGATATTGGCGCTGCCGTCGACCAGAAAGGTGCCGTCCTCCTGCGGGTGGATATCCTTGCTGCTGTGGGACGGATCGGTGGTGAACTCACCGACGATCTCCTCGAGGATGTCGTCCAGGGTGACCAGTCCCTGGATGTCGCCGTATTCGTCGACCACCAGGCCGATGCGGCGGCGCTGGCGCTGGAAGTGGAGCAACTGGGTGTTCAGCGCAGTGCCCTCGGGGATGAAATAGGTCTCGCGGATCAGCGATTCGAGGTCCTCCCGGGAGAGTTCATGCTGCCGGCGCAGGGCAAGGACGTTGCGCAGATGGATGAAGCCCAGCACATTGTGGATATCGCCGCGGTACACCGGCAGGCGCGTGTGCTGGCTGGTGCGCAACTGGGTTTCGATGGTGTCCCAGTCATCATCCAGGTCGATGCCGACGATCTCGCTGCGCGGCACCATGATGTCTTCCACCGTCACCTTCTCCAGGTCGAGGATACTCAGCAGCATCTTCTGGTGGCGTCGGGGGATCATCGCCCCGGCTTCATTGACCACGGTGCGCAGCTCCTCGCTGCTGAGGCTGTGCGAAGCCATGTCCTCCTGTGAGACACGCAACAGGCGCAGCAGGGCATTGGGGATGGTGTTGAGCAGCCACACCACCGGGTAGAGCGCGCGCAGCAGCGGCTTCAGGAACAGGGTGGCCGGGAAGGCGAAGCGTTCAGGATTCAGGGCGGCCAGGGTCTTGGGGGTAATCTCTGCAAAGATCAGCACCACCACCGTCAGCAGCATCGTGGCGACCATGATGCCGTCGTCGCCCAGCAGGCGCAGCGCAATGATGGTGGCGATGGCGGAGGCAAGGATGTTGACGAAATTGTTGCCGAGCAATATCAGCCCGATCAGCCGATCCGGGCGCTGCAGCAGGTCGCTGGCGCGGATGGCGCCGGCGTGGCCCCCTTTGGCCATGTGGCGCAGGCGATAGCGATTGAGGCTGATCAGGCCGGTCTCTGAACCGGAGAAGAAAGCGGATAGAAGAATCAGTACAACAAGGATGCCGAGCAGCACCCATATGGGAATGTCGTTTAGCAAAAAGGGTCAGTCCTTAGCGAGAGGCATTGAACGGTAATTACAGGGAGTCGAAGCAAATCTGTCAAGTCGGCCTGCTTCCCTGCAGGGGAGCGACAATGCTGGAACGGTGTCAGGCGACGATGAACTCCAGCACCAGCTTGCTGCCGAAATAGGCCACCATCAGGACGACAAATCCGCTCAGGGTCCAGCGCACTGCGGTGCGGCCGCGCCAGCCAAAGCGCCAGCGGCCCCACAACAGGGTGGCAAATACGACCCAGGCGGCAATGGAGAGCACCGTTTTGTGTACCAGGTGCTGGGCGAAGATGTCCTCGATGTAGGTGGCACCTGTCAGCAGCGACAGGCTGAGCAGGATATAGCCCAGGCCGATCATCCTAAACAGCAACACCTCCATGGTCTGCAGCGGCGGCAGGGCACGGATGAAGCCGCCGGGGTGGCGGTTTCGCAGGTGGCGGGTCTGTATCGCCAGCAGCAGTGCCTGCAGGGCGGCAATGGTCAGCAGGCTGTAGGAGAATATGGAGAGCAGGATATGGGCCTTGAGACCGACCCCGACGTTTACCGCGTTGGCACCGTTGCCGGCATCGAGCGCTTGCAGCAGCAGCGCCGCGGCACTCAGGGGTAGCACGGCGATACCCAGGTTCTCTACCGGTTTTTTCAGTGCGCTGAGCAGTACCAGTATCGCGGCGAGCCAGGTGGTCAGGGAGAGGACATGAAAAAATGTCAGGTTGAGCCCGTCGGGGACTATGATGTTGCCGTACAGTGACGCGGTATGGCCGACCGCGGCGACGAGCCCCAGCCCCAGGGCGATGTGCTTGCTGCGCGGAGTGGCCTCGATACCGCTTGCCAGGCGGCGCAGCAGCAGGCCGGCGCTGACCAGGTAGAGGATCACACTGAGGGCGGGGAGCAATACGTTCATACCAATTCCATAGTCTGTTTTCGGTGGCGTCAATTTTCGCATATGCACGCAGGCGGTTGAAGGGCCGCTGCATGGCGGATTGAGCATGATAGATCGGGTCGCTGACGCTGTAACGGCTTTTGTGGCCCGATCGGCTACTATAATACTGCTTGTCGCGGCATTAGATTATCTGTGAAGATTGCGGTATAAATTCATGATACGGTATCGCGGTTCTTCAGCGCTGGCGTGGGTCCTGTGCCGCATTAAGGTATCAGGTATTGTCTTCGGGGTGAACGGACGAATCGATCAAGGGCGCAAAGATGCTTGGGTGTGGAGAGCCTGGATGGAATTGAGGGTACTGGGTTGTAGCGGTGGCATCGGTGGCGATTGCCGTCGGACCACTTCGTTTTTGCTGGGCGATGAGGTGCTAATCGATGCCGGGAGCGGGGTCGGCGATCTCAGTCTCGATGAGCTGGCCAGGATCCGCCATATCTTCCTGACCCATGTGCATATGGACCATATTCATATGATCCCCCTGCTCGTTGACAGCGTCTTCGACCGTCTCGAGCAACCGGTTGTCATCCATGGCCTGCCCTATACCCTGAAGGCGCTCAAGGAGCACATCTTCAACTGGGTGATCTGGCCCGATTTTACCAGCCTGCCGAGCGAGGATTTTCCGGTGATGGTGATGCAGGAGATGGTGCCGGGAGAGAAGGTGACCGTCGGCGACTGCCATTTCAGCATGATCCCGGTAAACCACATCGTCCCCACGGTCGCCTATGTGGTGGAGTATCCGGGAGGCACCTTCGCCTTCAGCGGCGACACCACCTGCAGCGAGTCGCTGTGGGACGGTCTCAATGCCCTGGAGCGGCTGGATCACCTTATCGTCGAATCGGCCTTCTCCAACGCCGAAATCGAACTGTGCGAGATGTCCAAACACTACTGCCCGCAGTTGCTGGCGCACGATATCACAAAGCTCAGGCACTCACCGCACGTCTACCTCACCCACGCCAAACCCGGTGAGGAGGAGATGATCTTCCAGGAGTGCCGTGATTTGATCACCGACCGGCCCTTATCCCACCTGACAGGCGGTGAGGTTTTAACGTTATAATCCCTGCTCTGTCGTCATTCAGGGCCACTATCTGTGGTGGCTCTATCACTACATCGTTACAGGATCCCCCAAGACCATGTTTGAAAGTCTGACATCCAGGTTGACCCAGACCCTGCGCAACCTGCGCGGCAGCGGGCGCCTGAGTGAAGAGAATATCAAGGAGACACTGCGCGAGGTGCGCATGGCGCTGCTCGAGGCCGATGTCGCCCTGCCCGTGGTGCGTGAATTCATCGATCACGTCAAGGCGCGCGCTGTGGGCAAGGAGGTGATGGAGAGCCTCACCCCGGGCCAGGCCCTGGTCAAGATCGTCCACGAAGAGCTCATCAGCCTGATGGGCGAGGCCAACGAGGAGCTCAACCTCAGCACCCAGCCGCCGGCGGTGGTGCTGATGGCCGGCCTGCAGGGTGCGGGCAAGACCACCAGCGTGGGCAAACTGGCGCGCTGGCTCAAGGAGAAGAAGAAAAAGTCGGTGCTGGTGGTCAGCGCCGATATCTACCGCCCGGCGGCCATCGAGCAGCTCAAGACCCTCGCCGCCGAGGTCGGGGTGGAGTTCTTCCCCAGCTCCGTCGAGCAGGACCCGGTCGCCATCGCCCGCAATGCGGTCGATGCGGCACGCAAGAAGTATATCGACGTGGTGCTCATCGACACCGCCGGTCGTCTGCACATCGACGAGCAGATGATGGCGGAGATCCAGCGGGTGCACGCGGCGATAGACCCGGTCGAGACCCTGTTCGTGGTCGACAGCATGACCGGCCAGGATGCGGCCAACACCGCCAAGGCCTTCGGCGATGCCCTGCCGCTGACCGGTGTCATCCTGACCAAGACCGACGGCGATGCCCGTGGTGGCGCCGCCCTGTCGGTACGCCACATCACCGGAAAGCCGATCAAGTTCCTCGGCGTCGGCGAGAAGAGCACCGCGCTCGAGCCGTTCCACCCGGACCGCCTCGCCTCGCGCATCCTCGACATGGGCGATGTGCTTTCCCTGGTCGAGGAGGTGCAGGGCAAGGTCGACCAGGAGAAGGCGCAGAAGCTGGCAGCAAAGCTCAAGAAGGGCAAGGGCTTCGACCTGGAGGACTTCCGTGACCAGTTGCAGCAGTTACAGAGCATGGGCGGCGTCGGTGCCCTGATGGACAAGCTGCCCGGCATGGCCAACGTGCCCGCGGCGGCGAAAAACCAGGTCAATGACAAGGAATTCAAGCGCCTGGAGGCGATCATCAACTCCATGACTCCGGCCGAGAGGCAGCGGCCCGATATCATCAAGGGCGGGCGCAAGCGCCGCATCGCCGCCGGCTCCGGCACCCAGGTACAGGACGTCAACCGCCTGCTCAAGCAGTTCACCCAGATGCAGAAGATGATGAAGAAGATGTCCGGCGGCGGCATGGCCAAGATGTTGCGCGGCCTCAAGGGGCGGATGCCGCCCGGAATGCCGTTTTAAGTGACAAGTTGCAAGTGACAAGTTTCAAGTTTCAAGTCTTTCCGCTTGTAACTTGTAACTGCCTTTGAGTACAATACCCGGCTTACCGCTAAGAGGGTCGCCATTGGGCGGCCCCGTTTGTTTGTAAAGACGAGGAATTCACTGGCATGGTAACCATCCGTATGTCTCGCGGCGGCGCAAAAAAGCGTCCCTTTTATCAGATCGTTGTAACCGACAGCCGCAACCGTCGTGACGGCCGCTTCATCGAGCGCGTCGGTTTCTTCAACCCCGTTGCCCGGGGTAATGAAGAGAGCCTGCGCATCGACCGTGAGCGTGTCGACTACTGGCTCTCCCAGGGTGCCCAGGCCTCCGAGCGTGTGGCCAGCCTGCTGAAGGCTCAGAAAGCCTGAATTCCGTGTTCCGCCGTTGTTCACGCGGTCACTTGACCGGCGACGTATAAGTCATGGCGGAAAACAGGGAGGAGTACATCGTGGTAGGCCGTATCACAGGCCTCTATGGTGTTCGCGGTTGGGTGAAGGTTTTCTCCCATACCCAGCCGCGGGAGAACATTCTGACCTATGCCACCTGGTACCTGAAGAGGCAGGGGGCGTGGGTCGCGAGCGAGCTTGAAACCGGGCGCATGCAGGGCAAAGGGGTCGTGGCCAAGCTCAGGGGCTGCGATGACCGCGATGCCGCAGCGGCATTGATGGGCATCGATGTGGCCATCCGCCGCGAGCAGTTGCCGGATGCGGCGTCAGGCGAGTATTACTGGGCCGACCTGACGGGGCTCGAGGTGGTGAACCTCGATGGCGTCGGGCTTGGCGTAGTCGATCACCTGCTGGAGACCGGCGCCAACGACGTTCTGGTGGTGCTGAGGGACGGGGAGGAGCGGCTTATCCCGTTCGTCCAGGGGCCATTCGTCAAGAACGTTGACCTGGCCGAAGGGGTGATCACGGTCGACTGGGACCCGGAATTCTAGGTCATGCGCATCGATGTGGTGACGCTGTTCCCTCCGATGTTCGAGGCGATCAGTGCCTATGGCGTGACCGGCAGGGCAGTGGAGCGGGGAATCGTCGAACTGGGTTTGTGGAACCCGCGCGACTATACCCATGACCGGCACCGCACCGTGGATGATCGCCCTTATGGCGGTGGCCCGGGAATGCTGATGAAGGTGCAGCCGCTGCGTGATGCGATACATGACGCCAGGGCTGCACAGCAGGGTGCCAGCCATGTGGTCTATCTTTCGCCGCAGGGACGGCCGCTGGATCAGGCCGGGGTGCGCGAACTGGCCGGGCATGGGCATCTGGTGCTTATCGCCGGGCGCTACGAGGGGGTGGACGAGCGCCTCATCGAGACCGAGGTGGACGAGGAGTGGTCCATCGGCGATTACGTGCTGAGCGGCGGCGAACTGGCTGCGATGGTGGTGATCGACGCGATTGCGCGCCTCTTGCCCGGCGCCCTCGGGCATGAGGAGTCTGCGCAGCAGGACTCCTTCAGCGAGGGAGTGCTCGACCACCCGCACTACACCCGCCCCGAGAGCTTCGAGGGCATGCCGGTGCCGGAGGTGTTGTTGAGCGGCGATCACGCAGCGATCGCCCGCTGGCGCGAAAAACAGGCGCTGGGGCGGACCTGGCTGCGAAGGCCTGAATTGCTGGCCAGGACGCAACTGAGTGAAAGAGAGCAGCAGTTGCTGCAGGAATTCATTCAGGAGCATGAACAGATTTAGAATACCTGCATGTTGCATCTGGTGCGCCATGCGGGTTTTAAGTGTATAATCGGCGGACTTTTTTCCGGGAGTTTTAGCAATGAGCAACATCATCCAACAACTCGAAGCAGAACAGATGAACCGTGAGGTGCCGGAGTTTGGTCCCGGCGACACCGTCGTGGTCCAGGTGAAGGTAAAGGAAGGCAACCGCGAACGTCTGCAGGCCTTCGAAGGCGTGGTCATCGCCAAGCGCAACCGTGGCCTGAACTCCGCGTTCACCGTACGCAAGATCTCCCACGGTGAAGGCGTCGAGCGCGTCTTCCAGACCTACAGCCCCGCCATCGATTCCATCGAGCTGAAGCGCCGCGGTGATGTGCGTCGCGCCAAGCTGTACTACCTGCGTGGTCGTACCGGCAAGGCCGCTCGTATCAAGGAAAAGCTCTAATCCGCCCGGGCGGATCCCTCGCCTGATGAACTCGCGCTTGCGGAAAACCATTCTGCAGCCGGGTTGCGGAGTCAAAGGCGGACAGCACCTTGCCGGTGCTGTCCGCCTTTTTCGTTTTTCCCTGTTCGCCCTGCTCGCCGCGCTGCAGCCGGCACATGCGCTGGAGCTCGACGAGATCGCCCAGCTGGCCAAGGGCGGCGCCGCCGAACTGGCACTGAACCTGCTGCAAAAAGAGCAGGCACCTTTTGGCGAGGATACCCGCCGATGGATGCGTCAGGAGCGGCTGCGCATCCGCATCATGGAGGAGTACGGCCGCTGGCAGCCCCTGGCCGACAGCCTGGCTGAGCTGCCAGCTGAGTTGCCGGCGGAGTTTCGTGAATGGGCGCAGGGCCGCCGTGCCCGGGCGTTGATCATGAGCGGCCATTACGCCGAGGCGCGCGGCCTGTTGCGTGGCCTGATGTGGAACGCTGCGCAGGAGGTACTCCCCGAACAGCTGGCAGCACAGCGCCAGTTGGTGATCCAGAGCTACCTGCTCGAGGGGCGGATCGACGATGCCTATGCAGCGATGCTGCGCTTCCACCAGGATTATGGTGACGGTGACCGCGATGCGATCCTGATGCGGGTCCGCGTCCTGCTTGCGAGCGGCCGCCCGGCAGAGAGCCGTCCGCTGCTGCAGCAGTTGGGTGACGACCCGATCGCCCGCGCCCTGCTGCTGCTGGCGGCATTGCGCGATGGCCAGGAGCCGGCGGCAATCCATGCCAGGGCCGGGGAACTGGCCGCGGCCGATGGAGTGAGTGCGCAGGAGCGCTTCCTTCTCTATGGCACCATGGCCGAGGCAGCGCACAGCGAACAGAGCATCGGCCAGGAGATCATCGCCCTGGAGAAGTGGTTCCGTCTCGATCCGGTCGACAAGGTATGGGAGCCGCTCTTTACCATCACCGCCGATACCCTGTGGGAGAGCTACCTGGCCTACGCCAGGCACGTGGGCAACCGCGAACAGCTGTTACTGGGCAACGATGACGCCTGGTTCGCCGCCGCGGAGGGCACCGAGAAGCGCTACCCGGTGCGCATCCGCTCGCTCTATGCCCTGCTGGCGCTGAACGCCTACCAGCCCGGGAACAGGGCGCGGGCGCACCAGGCGCTGGTCGAGCGCCTGCTGGAGCTGGACAACGGCATGGCCCTGGTGCAGCAGCTCTATCTCCACAGCCGGCGTTTCGATGAGCGCCGTCCGGTACCGCCCCAGGTGGCCTACACCCTGGTGGATCAGGCAATTCGCGACGGCGACCTGCCGCAGGCCTCGCGGCTGATGCAGCACCTGCCGGAACCCCCTGGCGATACCGCCCGCTTTGCCTGGCAGATGCGCCGCGCCAAGGTCTTCATCCTGGCCGGGGAGTACGAGCAGACAGTAGCGCTGCTCACGGCACTGTTGCCACAGGCCAATAGTCTCAACGAGGCACAGCGGGACCAACTGGTGCAACTGCTGTTCGATCTGCAGACCGTGGGGCAGCATGAGCATGCTTACCGCCTGCTTGAGCAGTTGTACGACAACACCCCCAACTTCAAGCTGCGTCGTGAACTGCTCTACTGGATGGGGGATTCGCGCCAGGCGCAGCAGCAGTATGCCGATGCGGCGCGCCTCTACCTGCGCTCGGCCACCCTCATCGATAACGCCAGTATGGACCCCTGGGCACAGACCGCCCGCTACCAGGCGGCACAGAATCTTGCCAGGGCGAAGATGGCGGGGGATGCCGAATATATCTACCGGCAGCTGCTCAAGATCACCGAAAGTCCGGAACGCCGTGCCGTGCTGCGTCATGAGCTCGAGCAACTGCGCCTGCAACGGGCGGCCGCGCAGGATGGCGATGGTTGAGGTAAAACAGCACGCCCCGTATCAGGCGGTGATCGAATCGCCACTGCCGGGGCACCCCTGCATCGGCATCCGTGTGGCGCAGGGCAGCCTGACGGCGGTCGAGCTGCTGGGTCCCACCTGCCACCCCTGCCAGTCGGGGGATGAGGGGGTGGCCGAGGTCGCCGCATGGTTCCGCCACTACTTCTCCCGCACCCCGCACATGCCGCCGCCCCCGCTCAAACCCCAGGGGACACCCTTCCAGCAGCGGGTGTGGCAACGGCTGCTGCAGATCCCCGCCGGGCAGGTCGTGCGCTACGGCGAGCTGGCGCAGGAGCTGGGCTCCTCCGCTCGGGCCGTCGCCGGCGCGTGCCGTGCCAATCCCATTCCGCTGATCATCCCGTGTCATCGCGTCATCGCCGCCACGGGGCCGGGTGGCTACATGGGCCAGACCGGCGGCGAGGCGCTGGCAATCAAGCGCTGGCTGCTGCAGCATGAGGGCCATGTCTGAGAACGATATCGTCCTGGTCGAGCGTTTTCTCGATGCCCTGTGGCTGGAACGGGGACTGAGCGAGAACACCCTCACCGCCTACCGCAGCGATCTGCTCGGCCTCTCGCAGTGGCTGCAGGGGCAGGAGGTGGAGCTGCTTCGTGCCGGGCGGGCCGAGCTCCTCGGCTATCTGCAGCAGCGGGTGGAGCAGGGTGCCAAACCCCGTTCCAGTGCCCGCCTGCTCTCCAGTATCCGCCGCTTCTACCGCTTCCTGGTCAGGGAGCGCCTGCTGAGCGAGGACCCCAGCGCCCGCATCGACGCCCCCAAACTGGGGCGCTCCCTGCCCAAGTCGCTCACCGAAGAGGAGGTCGAGGCGCTGCTGACCGCGCCGGACCCCGGCAGCCTGCTTGGTATGCGCGACCGGGCGATGCTCGAGGTGCTCTATGCGAGCGGCCTGCGCGTCTCCGAGCTGGTGGGACTGACCCTGTCGCAGCTCAACCTGCAGCAAGGGCTGGTCAAGGTGATCGGCAAGGGGAACAAGGAGCGGCTGGTCCCCCTCGGCGAGGAGGCGCTGGGCTGGGTCGAGCGCTACCTGCGCGAGGCGCGCGGCCTGCTGCTCGGCGCCAGCCAGAGCGATGTACTCTTCCCCAGCCGCCGCGGCAGCGCCATGACGCGCCAGGCCTTCTGGCAGCTGATCAAGCGCTACGCCCTGCAGGCGG
>Ga0209164_1001364_pt1 | contig 32548 bp, 38 predicted proteins | sample MTBNYHSulfiMetaG_FD_187458 | JGI IMG/M metagenome (GOLD analysis project Ga0209164, IMG submission 187458) | Enrichment culture microbial communities from rom New York Harbor, USA that are MTBE-degrading - MTBE-NYH (New York Harbor Sulfidogenic)... | ecosystem: Environmental > Aquatic > Marine >... | reverse complement strand
TTTCCGGTCTCGGATTTCGATATCATCAATATAGGACCTGCGGTGGTCAGTTATCTCAATATCGCGACGCTTTTGATCACCCTCTTTCTGATGTTTGTCCTCTTCCTCTTCTTCAAATATACCAAGGTCGGCATTGCCATGAAGGCCACCCAGCAGAATGCCATGGCCGCACGGATCAACGGCATCCGGACCCATCGCATCCTGGCCCTGACCTGGGCGCTGAGTTCCATGATCGGGGCCGTGGCCGGCATGATGCTGGCGCCCATTGCGACCCTGGACCCCAATCTGATGCTCGAACCGCTTTTGAAAGGGTTTGCCGCCGCCGTGTTAGGGGGAATGACCACATTGGTGGGGGCCGCTCTGGGGGGATACATCCTGGGGGTTCTTGAAAACCTTTTTGGCGGATATGTCTCTCTGGAATTCAAATCCGTGGTTGCCTTTCTGATTATTGTGCTGGTGCTCTGTTTCAAGCCGAGCGGGCTCTTTGCCAGGCACTATGTAAGAAAGGTGTAGTGTGTAGTGAAGAATGAAGCGTTAAGAGCGAAGAATGAGAAATGAGCGGTGAAGAGCGGAGAAGATGGAGAAGGCGGAAAGAAACAAGCCCGGAAACACCCTTTGGGGTGAGACAATGCCGGAGACCCGAGGCAACTGACGAATGACCGGTACAAATATGACGAATCATAATTTCTTTTCAGTGGAAAGTCTCAATATCAGCTTCGGCGGACTCAGGGCTGTAGACCAGGTCAGTTTCGGGGTGGCGAAGGGCACTATTTTTTCCATTATCGGACCTAACGGGGCCGGCAAAACCACCATTTTCAACTGCATCAGCGGTCTCTATAAGCCGGATGCCGGGAGTATCCTGTTTAAGGGCGAGGATATGGTAGGCCTCAAACCCCACCAGATCGCCCGAAAGGGGATTGCCAGGACATTTCAGAATATCGAGCTGTTTTCCCGAATGACCACCATGGAAAACCTGATGCTGGGTCGGCATATCCATATGAAGACCAATGTCTGGACCGGCGCCACCTTTTTCAGAAGAGGGAGCCAGGCCGCCCGGGAAGAGATTGCGCATCGTGAACGGGTCGAGCAGATTATTGATCTCCTCGACCTTCAGTCCGCCAGAAATCAGTATGTGGGCGGTCTCCCCTACGGCACGCAGAAGCTGATTGAACTGGGGAGGGCCCTTGCCCTGGAGCCGCAACTCCTCCTCTTGGACGAGCCCTCGGCAGGCATGAATTCCGAAGAAAAGCAGGACCTGATATTCTGGGTCAAGGACATCCAGGATGAACTGGGCGTTACGATCCTCTTGATCGAACACGATATGAAAATGGTGATGGATATCTCGGACCGGATTCTGGCCATCAACTTCGGCAAACCGATTATCGAGGGGATCCCTGAAGAAGTGCAGCAGCATCCCGAGGTCCTGAAGGCCTACCTGGGGGAGGATGAAGCTATTGAGCACACTGCTTGAGATAAAAAACATCGAGACGTTTTACCGCTTGATCTATGCGCTCAGGGGAGTGTCCCTCTCGGTGGAAGAAGGCACCATCACCGCCATCTTGGGGAATAACGGGGCCGGAAAATCGACCATTTTAAAGACCGTCATGGGGCTTCTGGACGATCAGCCGGATAAAGGGACCATCGAATTTATGGGAAAACGGATCGACGGCAAAGACCCGGAGGTCATTGTTCGTGCGGGCTTGTCCTATGTCCCTGAAGGGAGAGAGGTCTTTGACGAACTGAGCGTGAGAGAAAACCTCCTCATGGGAGCCTATATCCGGCGGGACCGGACAGGCATCAAGAAGGACTTTGAACTGATATACGGCTATTTTCCGGTTCTCAGGGAAAGAGAGGCCCAGTGGGCCGGGACCCTGTCGGGCGGCGAACAGCAGATGCTGGCGATCGGCCGGGCCCTCATGAACCGCCCGAAACTCCTCTTTCTGGATGAGCCTTCCTTAGGCCTGTCTCCGCTCCTGGTCAAGGAGATCTTCAGGATCATTCGGACCATCAACCAGAAGGGTGTTTCCATCTTGCTGGTGGAACAGAATGCGCGAATGGCCCTGACCATCTCCCATGTGGGTCTTATCCTGGAAAGCGGCCGGTTCGTCATGAAGGGCAATTCAAAGGAACTCATGGAAGACAAGGATGTGCAGGAGTTTTACATGGGAATGCGCTCGGAGGAATCGGCAAAGGGATTTCAGCGTTGGAAGCGGAAAAAGCGGTGGAGATAGAAGAATCAAAACCTCGGGAATTCAGAAATCCAGGGATTGCGAATTTTTGAAGCGGGTGAGCTCTAACAGCCGTGTTTACCATTCCGGACATCCCGGTTCTTTTGCGAGACCATCAATATTCACTCATCAATTCTCACGATTCAATTTACAAAGGGACTGATCAATGACCCTTGAAACCGTACCCGGCATCTTCAGGAAAACGGCAGAAAAACATGGCGACCGAACGGCCATGCGGAAAAAAGAATATGGCCTCTGGCACGATATCTCCTGGACCGAATATTTCAATCGGGCCAAGTACGTGGGGTCGGCGCTTATCTCCATGGGACTCAAGAAAGGGGAGTGCGTTTCCATCATCGGCGACAACTGCCCTGAATGGGTCATCATCGACCTCGGGGTCCAGTGCGCGGGCGGCGTGGCCGTGGGGGTCTATTCCACCAATGCCTGGCCCCAGGTGGAGTATGTCATCGCCGACTCTGAATCGAAATTCTTCTTTGTGGAAAATGAAGAGCAGCTGGACAAGTGGCTCAACTTCAGGGACAATGCGCCGAATCTTCAAAAGGTTATCGTGTGGGACCTGGAAGGGTTGAGACACTTTGAAGACCCCATGGTCATGACCTTTGACGACATTCTGGAATTGGGTCGCCAGGTGGTGGAAAAGCAGCCGGAGCTGATCGAGAAACGGATGGACGAGGTGACGCCGGAGGATCTGTCTGTTCTCATCTATACCTCCGGGACCACCGGTCCCCCCAAGGGGGCCATGCTGACCCATCGAAACGTCATGTGGATGGGGAAGACCATCTCCAAGGATAACCCGGTATACGATACCGATGAGGTCATGTCCTTTCTTCCCCTGTGTCATATCTTTGAGCGGCTCTTCTCGGTCTTTGCCCAGATTACCCATGGGTATACGGTCAATTTCATCGAGAGCCTGGACACGGTGACGGACAACATGACCGAGATATCGCCGACCGTCGGATATGCGGTGCCGCGTATCTGGGAAAAGTATCTCTCCGCCGTCTATATCAAGATGTCCGACGCCACATGGTTCAAGAAGCTCGTCTTCGGTCTCGCCCTCAAGATCGGGAAGACCCGGGCCACCCTCCAGATGAACTTCAAGCCCGTGCCTTTTTATCTGGAGGCGCTCTACCAACTGGCCCATTTCGCGGTTTTTCGAAAACTCAAAGAGAGACTCGGGTTCGACCGGCTCAGGGTCGCCTATTCCGGTGCGGCGCCCATCTCGCCGGATGTGCTCCATTTTTTCCAGTCCATCGGCGTCAACCTGATCGAGGGGTATGGCCAGACAGAGGGCACAGGGGTTACCTGTGTTTCCAGGGTAGGCAGGGTCAAGTTCGGCACGGTCGGTCCACCCATCACCGGCACGGAGGTGAAGATCGCGGAGGACGGGGAGATCCTGGTGAAATCTCCCAGCGTTTTCAAAGGGTATTACAAAAACCCGGAGAGCACGGCCGAGACCCTGAAGGATGGATGGCTTTACTCGGGAGATGTGGGAGAGTTTGACGAGGACGGGTACCTCAGGATCACGGATCGGAAGAAGGACATCATCGTGACGGCAGGGGGTAAAAACATCACCCCCCAATATATCGAAAATAAGTTGAAGTTCAGTCCGTATATCAATGATGCGGTGGTCATCGGCGATCGCAGAAAATTTTTGAGCAGCCTGATCATGATCGATGAGGATAATGTGGTCAAGTATGCCCAGGACAACAAGATTCAGTTTTCCACCTACAAGGACCTGACCCAGAGCCCGGAAATCGTCAAGCTGATTCAAAAGGAGGTGGATCAGGTGAACGAAACCCTGGCAAGGGTGGAACAGGTCAAGAAATTCACCATCCTCCCCAAGAAGCTTTACGAAGAGGACGGCGAGGTGACGCCCACCATGAAGGTCAAGCGGAAATATGTGAACGAGGCATTCGGCGACCTGATCGAGGCGATGTATAAGAGGAAACAGGCATGATTACGGTATTCAGGTATTGAGCAATTGAGGGATTAGCATAGATCGTCACCGGTGGGGTCCATCTCCGAAATCCAGTCGTTTCCGGCTTTTTATGAGACCATCCATATTGAAGAATGTCGAAGAAATATTAACGAATAACAAACTTAAAAAAGGAGGCGTAACATGAGAAGATGGAACTGGATGATGGCGTTGGGTGTTGTTGTCTGCATGTGCCTGATGATTGCTCCGTCGGCATGGGCTGAGCGGGGTGTGACCGATACGGAAATCCGCATCGGGCAGTATGGTCCGCAGACCGGTCCGGCCGCGCTCTGGGGGGCCGTGGCCCGGGGGACCGGGTGCTTTTTTGACATGATCAATGACGAGGGAGGGATCCACGGGCGAAAGATCAAATACTTCCTGAGGGACGATGGGTATATGCCCCCCCGGACAAAGGCCATCGTAAAGGAACTCGTGGAGGACAAGGGGATCTTCGGCCTGGCCTCCGGCGTAGGCACGGCGACCGGTATGGCGGTCAAGAAATACCTGGAGAATAAGAGGGTCCCCTGGGTGGGGCCTGCCACCGGTTCCAGCCACTGGGCCTATCCGCCCGCCAAATACCTCTGGGCCGATTATCCCCTCTATTTTGATGAGGCGGCCATCCTGGTCAAATACGCTGTTCAGACACTGGGGAAAAAGAAAATCGCCTTTTTTTATCAGAATGACGACTACGGCAAGGAGGGGCTGGCCGGCGCTGAGGAGGAGTTGGAAAAGCTTGGCATGAAATTGGTGGCCTCGGTGTCCGTAGAACCCCTGGATACGGACCTCAGCTCCCATTGCATGAAGCTGAAGGCTGCGGAACCGGATGTTGTCATCAACTGGCTCCTCCCCAAGCATGGCGCCATCATACTGGGCACGGCCGCGAAACTGGGTTTCAAGCCCCAGTGGATGACCACCAGCACCCTGAGCGATATCCCGATCATGTATAAGATCAGCAAGGGTCTGTTCAAGGACGTCATCTTTGTCACCTTTGCGGAACTTCCCGGGTCCAAGAACCCGCTGATGCTGAAATACGAAGCGGCACAGAAGAAATTCGCCCCCAATGATCGGTGGGGGATCTTCTTTTATGCAGGCTTCTACTTTGTGGAGCCGATGGTCGAGGGGTTGAAAAGGGCTGGTCGGGATCTCACCGTGGATAATTTTGTAAAGGCCATGGACAGCATCAAGGATTACAAGGGGATCGGCCCCAAGATCAGTTTCAGCGCGGAAAACAGGCAGGGGAGCCGGTCAGTCTTTCTTGCCAAGTGTCTTGAGGGAGGAAAGATTGAACAGATATCCGACTGGATGACCTCTGATATCGACGTCCAAAAGGTTTTGAAGCGGTTGGGGAGGTAACTGGTCGGATGGCGGATGGCGCTGATGGATTGGCTTTTTAACATGAAACGCCGTCTCGGCCCCGTGAATAAAACTCGGCACGTTTCAGAATGCGGAATTCGGAGCGCGGAACGCGGAAGGCGGAAGGCAGGGACCACAAGGGCACGACCTTCGGAATCCAGGCGTTGGCCTTTTATAACGCGTTGAGCCGCCCGCTCACGCTGTTTATTCGCGTGGGCGACGAAGGATTCGTCACAGACGGTTAACGAAAGGATAGGGAGGTATCAGACGATGAAGAGAAATATGAAATGGTTATCGAATAATGGATATCTGAAAGGGGGGATATTTTGTGTCCTCCTGGCTTTTCTGTTTGCCGGGTGCGCAACGGCGCCTGCAACCTTTGATCCGAACATAAAGGGGCCCCAGTTGATTGCAGATCCCGCAAGCGTGGGTCTGAACGTATCCACCGTGACGGGCACGCCGATCATGTTCAAGGGGAAGGGGTTTGCGCCCGGTGACTCGGTTTTTATCGAGGTGTTAGGGGTTAAAAAAGACGGCAAGGATATCAAGGTTCCGATTGCCGATGCAGAGGTGGGACCCAACGGCGAATTTGCCGCCCCCGTGAGCACGTTGGCCAAGGCAACCGAATTGCTGCGAGCCGCACTCGGTTCCAACGAGAAGATGGAAACCACCATCATTATCAGCCAGCCGACCATTGCGCCGGGCGTTTACACGGTCAAGGCGGTGAGCATGGATTCGGACAAGACGGCCGAATGCAAATGGACCCTGGCGCCTCCGTCTTTTTGGGGCAACTTCAAGGACTGGATCGGAGAGAAGCAGGGAAAGATCGTCAAGAAATAGATTTCTCAAGCCCAGAAATAAGCCCCTTCGAAACCGGAGGGGCTTTTTTTATTGCGTCACGAGCCCCGGATCTCCAAGGCCCACATCCTGACCGCCGTCAGAAGTCATGGATTTCCCGGTGAGCGTGCAGCCTTTCATCACCACAGGGAAACAAACGTGCCTTCATCTCCTGGTATCCGATCTCCATCAGGGGTTTCAGGTTGACGATGTCGGCGCGGTTATAACGGATCAGGGTTTCAAGGGCCGCGTCATCCCCCCACTGATATGCCTGCCAGAGCCGTACGGCCTCGAATCCATCCATCCCTTCTATACCGGATTCCCTGGTTATGGCAAGATCCTTTTCGATCCTCTTGAGGCCCCCGGCATACCCCAGCTTTTTCAGGAGGAACCTGAGGTCGATATGGGCAGGGGGAAGTGAGATGCCTGGGAATCGGCTTCGAATAAAGGGGAGATCGAAGCATGCGCCGTTGAAGGTAATGACCAGGTCATAGGCTGCGATGGCCACCTCAAAATCGTCCAGGTTGATCCCGTTGACAAAGGTTTGGACATGGACGCCGTCATAGATCCCGATGACCGTGATGTCGTCTACGCCCTGATAGCCTCCGCTCGTCTCAATGTCCAGGTAAACCGCCCTCCCTTTGAACGTGCGGAATAAGCGCCACATTTCCCCCGGACACAGCCGTTCACTGAAAAACGAGATGTCTTCTCTATGTGCCATGGACGCCTCGAGTTCCCTGCCGATAAACCTGTCCCGCCCCGGAGAGATGACGGCGCCCGCATGGTCGAGAAATTCCTGCCATGTATGGATCCCGCGGTTCCAGATCTTTTCCTCTGTCCTGGGGCCGATACCCGGTATATGTATAAATGTATGTTCGAGCATGTATTGAAATCCAGGGATGCGACCTGAACAATGCTGAGTACGGGAATCTCCCCGGTCTGCTGAAATCAGCCGTGAGTGAGGAGAGTCGGCTGAGTTGATTTTTTGATCTTAATGACGTAATTCAGCGTCAATTCCTTCAGAAATGAATATTTTCAATAACAACCGATCTTCAGCTTCATTTTAAAATTCGGGTATCTTCTTTGATCCCATTCAAAACCCGTTCAATTCGCTGATGTTTTACTGGATATTACCTCCAATTACCATCGACAGGTTGGAGGTACCGGTGAAATGTTGTTTTTCAGGAAATAAAAAGGGGTTGCGGAATTACCGTAACCCCTTTGATTTTATTGTGGCGTCCCCAACCGGATTTGAACCGGTGTTGCCGGCGTGAAAGGCCGGAAAATCGTCTTTTACTGGGACTTACCATTTTTTACCTCTACCTATAAAAACCGTTACAAGTCAACTGTTTACCGCAATAGACGTTTTCCCTTGACTTACCCCAATTTCCCCTTTATTATGTTTTGCGTGCGGGGTATAGTGCGGGGTAAATTCGGAAATTTTTCAGGGCAAGGATGTTTCCGGCTTTTTTCTGCTACAAAAAGGGGTGCCATATGCCAGCTCAAAAACGATTCAAGACGGACTATAAGGGCGTAACCTACATTGAGGGCCTATCCCCCACAGGCAAGCCCGAAAAAATCTATTATATTCGCTTTCGGAAGGATGGCAAGGATATTGAAGAAAAAGCTGGACGGCAAAGCGAGGGCATGACACCGGCACGGGCGAGCCTCAAACGCGCCGACAAGATCACGGGCAAGCAACTGACAAATGAAGAGCGGCGTCAAGCCGAGAAGGCCCGTAAGCTGGAAGAAGAGGCCCGGTGGACCATCGGCAAGCTGTTTGACGCCTACACAGCCACAAGGCATCCAGGAAAGGCCCTGGATACTGACACTCAGCGATTCAACAAATACCTGAAGGCACCCATAGGGGAAAAGGAGCCAAAAGACCTGAACCCTATGGAAATTGACCGTCTGCGCTTGAAGCTGACAAAGACACTATCCCCCCAGACCGTTAAGCATATCCTGAACCTCCTAACCTGGATCGTCAACTATGGCGTCAACAACGGGTATTGCGAAGGAATACCTTTCAAAGTGAAGAAACCATCGGTTGACAACAAAAAGACAGAATATCTCACCCCTGAACAGTTCAAGAAGCTCATGGAAGTACTGGACACACACGAAAACATCCAGGTTGCCAATCTCATGAAACTGGCAGCCTTCACCGGCATACGGAGGGGAGGTCTGCTTGACCTGCAATGGCAGGATATCGATTTTGAGCGAGGCTTCATCACGATCCGAAATAAGGGCGGGAAAGATGAGATTCTGCCTATGAACGATATGGCCCGAAAGGTCCTTGAGACCCACCCAAGACCAGAATTTAAATCCCTTCCCGGGAAACAGAGCCCATATGTTTTCCCTGGCAGGTACGGACAACGGAGGGCAACGGTGCAGATCACGGCCCGGGATATCGCAGAAAAGGCAGGACTCCCCGAAGGATTCAGGCCGATACATGGGTTACGGCATCATTATGCCAGCACGCTCGCGAGTAGCGGCAAGGTTGATATGTACGTTTTACAGCGGCTCATGTGTCATAAAAGCCCCGTGATGACGCAGAGGTATGCCCATCTCCATGATGAAGCGATGCGGCGAGGCGCGGATGTGGCTGCTGAGGTTTTCGGAAATAGCCTTCCGGGGAAAAATGAAAAAATCGTTTTACTAAAGGCTTAATAGTTTCATGGGATAGAACCGGAAGTCGCGATCCGGCTCGATAAGGCGGCAAACCCTGGCCGTTTTCCCATGAACCCAACAGGGAACCGCGGAGGGAGGCGGACCATGTTAGCAGAATACATCCTCAAAGAGTTTTATTACACTGATCAGTTGCCTATCTGGAACCACCTAATCGAAGAAGACATTAAGAAAAAAATATCCACCTGGACCCGAGATCCCACCGAAAACGCAGAACGCCTTGATCTATATTGGCCGTTATGGTTGCAGTTTATAGGCGGCTTCTCGAAAAAGCCCCTCGACGACAATCCCCACATGTTGAAGGCCCTTGCCAGCATGGTGCCCGAGGCATACGCCATTGACGCGGCCTACAAAATAAATCAGAAGAAATCTTTCGACTCTATAGTCCAAGGTCATGTCGATGCGGTCGGCGCCATGTGGGCGGCCCTGAACATTCTGGGCTACGCCCTCGAAGCGGCACAAAAAGAGTTTGTCGGCAAACAGACTGCCCGCATGGCCCTCGGATTCAAAAATAACAGGATTGACCTCACCAGGATCGTTAACAAGGCCTGCAAAAAAGCGGGATATTTCAAATTGGCTAACGCCAAAACCATCTCTCACATAGAAAGCGATATTGAATCAGTTGTCAATGAGGCCTTGGCCCAGCTCTTAAACAAGAGCGCCAAGAAAACGCCCCTGCTCGATAGTATGGAAATACCGCCCGGACAGCTCGGAGACAAGATCCGGGACATCCTCAGTCATTTCGATCCGTCAACCGCGCAAGCCCAGGACGCCATCACAGGCAAGCACCAAATCGCGACCACGAGGGCACGGGATATTTTCTTCAAGGAAGGCAAGGCAATGGCAAAATTTCAGCGAAAAAATCCCGATAAAATAATACACCTGGACCACATAGCGCAAGGCTACGGAGGAGAAGACACCAATATCGCAATCCAACTCAAAGGCGATGACGATGAAGCCCCAGATCGCTTGTACGAGAGGAAAAATAATTACGACATGCTCATTATAGATATCGCGAGGGCAAAAAAGAAGCTCACCCGCAAACAACGATACATCATTGAACGTATCGAATCCCACCCCAATGATGATGATACGAAAATCGCCCAAGCATTGCAAATCACAAGAAAAACGGTCTATAACTGCAAGCAGAGAATGCGCGACCTGCTGACACACCCCACCAAATAAGCACGTCTCTCAAAAAAATCTCAAAAATTTTTACCCACTTTTTTACGATCGGGGCGTTATCTAAGTAACAGATACTTCAATTTTTCATGAAGGAGGTTAGTTACCCATGGCCCCGAAAAAGACCAACACCATCTTGCGCCTCGACATCGGACCCAAGGGAGTCACGCGGGCCGTTTTGTCCGCTATCACCCCCGCCCAGGAGCGGCGTGCGATAGAGGCTTATGAGGCGGTGAAACTGCTTTTCCCATCTATTGATGCCGCCGTTCGGGAAAGGAGGGGCAGCCATGGAGCAGGGTAAAACCAGCAATAGCACCGTGTACCTAACCGATGTCGAGGCTGCGAAGTTTCTTGGGTTGAGACCGCAAACACTCCGCAATTGGCGACAGCTCGACAAAGGCCCCCCTTATATCAAACTCGGACAACGGGCTATCCGCTATCTGAGCGAAGATCTCGAGTCTTTCGCCAATCAGAGGAAAGTTTTTCCGGGAGATGAATATACCACCCGGAGCGGCCATTAACCACGAACCAAATTGAAAGGAGTTTTTCCTATGAGCAAGTTTAAAAGCGTGACGAAACAACTTGAAGAACTACAGGGAGAAATCAGAGACAATCACGCCCGGCGACAGGCCGCCGAGCAACGTATCTTGGACGCAAAGGCCGCTATCCAGACAGCCGATGCTAGTCTGCGAACAGCCTTGGTCAAAGACGATAAGAAGCAGATTAAGGCATACGAAACGGAGATCCAAAAGCTTCGAGACGAGATTATCCGGCGTGATACGATCCTCCTGGAGGAGCTCGACCGAGAAGCCAAGGACCTGAACCCCGCCGTCGAAGAGAAACAAACCGCCCAGGGCAAGCATTTTGCCGAGAATGCGGCCAAGGTCCTCTCACAGGAAATTGGCACACACGACCGTCTGGCTAAAGACCTGATTCTTTCAACAAGGCGCATCTTGGGGATGTATCAACTTTTGAGGGATGTCGGGCACCCCGAGGTCTACAGGGAAGCCATCACGACCGCCTTTGAGTTCATCCCACAGACTCGCATCCCGGTCGTTGAAAAGTTCGACCGCAGCACTTTTCTCACCTCGACCCAGTTCCCCTTGACAACGGACCTGTTGACCAAGCTAAAGGGTGAGATCGAAGGAGTATAGCATCGTGACCCGGCAGGAAAACCTTTCCTAACCAACATTTAAACAGAAGGAGAAACATCATGGAAAAAAGCGAACTTCAGCAAATGCTCCAAAACGAGGTGAACAAAATAGTTACGGACCGCGTAAAAGAGGCCGTCAACCTGGTTCAATCGATCCGCGGGCACGCGTCTTTGCTCGGACCGGAAGCGGTAGCCATGGTTGAACAATCGTTCCAACGGAAGATCCCTGTCACAGAGATCCTAAACCAACTTCTTGACATGGCGGGCGTCACCACCAAGGGCAAGACTCCGGAGGCGCAGGCCGAAATCCAGTCGTTTAAGCAGATCAGCGATGCGGATTTTTACCGCGCCCTGGCTGATCCGGCAACGCACAAGCTGGACGGCACGGCCCAGGGAAAGGGAGGCCCGGCGGGGTTCAGGGAAATCACCGATGACGAATTTTTCGCAGGCCTCAGTAACCCGGCCCAGTATGGAGGGTAGTAACCATGGAAGTCAAATTTGATGGAGCCATTCACACGGCCCGGCTAACGACCGACAACGACCGCAAGGTTTGGGAGCTGCGCGTCTTGAAGAATTCCAAAAACGTCTCCTTTTTTTCCCGCGATGAAATCGAAAAAAGCGGACTTCAGATCGTGCAGACGACCAGTGGCGAGTGGGATCAATTGGCAACGGCAGGGTTCCAACCTCCCTTCGTCAGGGATTAGCGCGTGCGGGTGGGAACGGGTGCGCCTGGGTGCCTTTCGCGTCAAAAGTCTGAGCACGTCCCGCACGTCTCCTTTCCCGTGCATAGACACCAGGATCAAATATGGAAAAAAGCATTTTAAAAATGGCCCAGAGGCTTAACCTGGAGCATGCAGTCAATAGCGCCATCCTATCGGGTCAGGATGCCGATACTATGGCAGACGTGGTGTTTGGGCTCTACTGCGAGATGATTCTGACCTTGAAGGACGCCATGACATGGGAGCTGGAACTTGACAAACAGATGCCACACGCTTCTAAGTTGTTGGGGATCGATTCAATAAAGAATGATGTCAACTATTTATGGGATTGAAAATGATCATTAAGCAGGATCAGAACCTATTGCGACTTGCTGGTCTCCTCGGTGATCGAAGTGCGCTCGAAAAGGTCTCTGGGATGGATACACAACACGTTATAGAGAGCCTTGTCAATATTGAACCACCTGGGCTTTCTGTTGAGCTTTTTGTGAAACTTCATGTCAGGGATGCCTTTGAGGCTGATCGCGTTAAATTGGTGAGTGGTTTGATAGAGCTGTCAGAAAATATATCGAGCACCAAGGATTTAAAAAAGGCAATGGCCGACTATATCCAGACAAAACGCGCAGAGTATGAGGCCCAAGGCCGGGAAAAGGCCGAAGCCTGGTTTCACAACATGTCCATCCGGAGGCGCCGGAAGCGCCGGAAGCGTTTTTCTCCGATGCCAGAACTCAAATATTTGAAAGGAACCTAAATCATGTGCGCAGATTTATCAAAGACCGTAGAGATCATTTTTTCAGGGACGGACGATGCTTCGAATACCATTAACCAAATTTCAAAATCATTGGACAATTTCGGAAAGGGGATCAGCGATATTTCAGCGCCTCTCGCCAATGTTGCCACCGGCGTACTGAAGGTAGAGGCGGCATTTGCAGCTCTGGCTGCGGGTGGACTCGCCTATGCCTATGCCAAGTCCATTCAGTTCGAAGGCGCAACGATCGAGCTGAAGAAGGTCATCGGCGACGAGATCGACCTGCTGGACGATGCCGCGGCCGCGGCCCTGGATCTGAGCAATCAATACGGCGTGTCATCCTCTAATGTGCTGGCATCAACGGCCGCCTTTAAGCAGGCGGGATTCAGCGTCGAAGAGGCCATGCAGCTCACGAAGAACGCCCTGGACCTGGTCATTGCCGGGGACCTGGAGGCGGCCCAGGCCTCCGAGATCCTGGTGGCGGCCCTCAAGGGATTTAACGCCCCGGCCTCCGAGGCCACCCGCCTCATCGACGTCCTAAACGCAGTCTCCAACAAATACGGCACCAACGTTGAACAATTGGGCATCGGCATGGCGGCACTCTCGCCCATCGCCAAAACCATGGGATTTTCATTCGAAGAGACGGCAGGCATCTTAACCCCAGTAATTGAAGTATTTCGCTCTGGCGACGAGGCGGCGGTGGCACTTAAGACCGGGCTGTTAAAACTGGTTGACGACAGCGCGCCGGTAAACGAGGCCCTGGAATCCCTTGGCATCTCCCAGACCGACGTAAACGGCAAGCTCAAGAGCGGCAAGGAAATCCTCTATGAGGTGGCCACAGCCTTCCAGGCCTTGGATCAAAATCAAAAGCTATATATTACGCAGCAGTTAGTGGGGATCAATCAGGCCGCTCGCATGGTCACGGTGTTTGACAACCTGGCTCTGGCCACGGACATCACGGCCATTGCCATGGGCGCAGCAGGGTCAGCATCCGGCGAGGTGGTCACCCGCCTCGCATCGGGCGAGGTGGCCGTGGATCGGTTCAAGGTGGGTTTTGAGAACCTGGCCATTGCCATCGGCGACCGGTTCCGGGACGCGGCCACGGGCGCCATAAACGGGGCAACCGACATTGAAACCACCCTCACCCAATTGGCCAGGGGGGGGGCTTTTGATGAAGTTTTAAATGTGGTCTCCGAATTATCTACTGACCTCGGCGACCTCTTTGTTGGGATTGCCGAGGCAATGCCAGAGGCCTTGGGGAGCGTAGACTGGAGCGGCTTCACCTCATCCCTCCAAAATTTGGCGGGAACGATTGGCGATCTCTTTGACGCGGCGTTCGACGGTGCGGATGTCACCACAGCCGACGGCCTCGCCGACGCGATTCAGCGCGTCATTGACGCGGGAACAGGGCTCACCAATGTGACGCGCGGGATCCTGGAGGTTTTCGAGCCGTTCATTCGAGCCATCTCAAACATGGTCGACACCCTGGCAAAGGCGGATCCGGAAACTCAGGAATTTATCGGGAATATCGGGGGAATCGCCATCGCCCTCACCGGCACCGCCGGTGTTGTAGCGGCTCTGGCCCTTGCAACAAAGGGGGTTTCCGCGTTTCTGGGTCTGTTCAAGGGATCAGGTGCTGCGATTCGAGGTATGTCGACCGCCCTCGGCGATGCAAGCGCCGGCCTGGGGACGTTTTCATCGAAGTTGGGCACAGTGGGAAAATTGCTCGGTGCAACAGCAGCTGGGGGACTCGCGTTTGAGGTCGGCTATGCAGCCGGCGAAATCATCGATGAATACGTCCCAGCAGTAGGAAAAGGGGTTTACGCTCTAATCGAATGGAGCGACAAATTGCTGAACTGGTCGGGCACGCAAAAAAGCGCCAATCAAGTAAGCAAGGAAAATACCGCCTTTCTTGAAGCTCAGCGGGCCGCTATGGAGCGCGCGACGGGAACGCTCGAAAATTTTGGAAATGCCATTGATGATAATGCCCTCAAAATCGAGCCAGTGCTTGACCTGGATCAGATCGAGAGCGACATGATGGCCCTGGATTGGGGCGATTTCGACATCGCGCCCCTGGAAGTGCCGGTGCAGACGGCCATGGACGAGGACGCCTTTGCGGGGATCGAGGATTTTAAAAAGCAGATCCAGGCCGAGTTGGACGACAACGACGTGGACCTCGGCATCGAAGTTCCGGATCAGGAGATCGACAGGGCCAAGCGTAAGATACAGCAGGCGTTCAAACAGGCGTCCGTGGTGCCGGTAGGCGTCGATGTGTCCGTGGACGGGACCGGCGTGGGGCCTGCCTTTTCGACCGGGTTGACCGATTTTTTCAAGGAGAACCCGGTCAAGATGGATCAGGTGTTTGACCCGTCATCGCTCAGCGATCTTTTCTCCGCACTGGACAAGGCCACGGATCCATCCACCATCGCCCAGATCCGTAAGGCCATTGACCAGGCGATTGATTTGCAGAAGAAGCTGGCCGAGTCCCAGAGCAGTTACATCAACGGCCAGGCCGCCCTGCTGGAGCAGCAATGGCAGATGGCGTACCAGACCCAGATGAAGTCTGAGGAGGGCGGTACCATCAGCATCGAGGCCCAGGGCCTGGAACCCGAGATGGAGGCCTTTATGTGGAAGCTCCTGAAAAAGATCCAGGTAAGGGCCAATGAGAGCGGTGCGGAATTTCTTCTGGCAGCATCGAGCTGAGAGCAGGGCATGGTCCCCCCCGCGAACTCGTTCCTTCCTTGTCAGGGTGTCATACACGCGGTCGCGGAATCATCCCGGAATCCTATTTCACTTTTGAGGTTGATATGACCGAGACCCCTATCCCCCTTTTCTTTTTTACTTACCAACATCCAACATGAGCCGACCCTCCCGGAATGGCATGGGTCCTTCCTGGAGACCTTTTCCATACGACCCAAAGAGGCGCAAAGACTGCGTATTTTTCAGATTCAAAACGGAACGGAAAAATGGAAAACCACAAATGGAACCATGAAAAACTTTTGAGATCAACGGAGGCTCGGCATGAAATTTGAGGAATTGAGATCAGGATTGAGACGCGGAATTGAAGATGCCCCCTTAGACCCTGAAATGCGGGTGGATCTGATGTTGATTTTATTGAAGGCGGTTTCCGAGCTCCATAGGATTGGTGAACGCCTGTCTGCGATTGAGAAAAATATCCACCCTGAATTTATGGATGCCGCGGAGCATTTTGCCTGTAATCTGGGTCGGGAATGAATGACATGGACGATGATCGGCCAATGGAAAAGGAGATCTTGGAACGGGTCGAGAAAGAACAACGCCGGCAGGCCCAGGCCGAGACAGCTGAGGGGGAAGGCCAGATGGATGACACCCGCTTTATTCAGGACTGCCTCCGTTTCAATGAAATGGGAGACGGGGTTTTGTTCGCCCATCTGAACGGCAATTCCTTTGTTTTCAATAAATCTTCCGGGGAATGGCTCGCCTGGCAGGCACACCATTGGGAGATCGATGTGGGTGAAACCGCCCTATCGGCGGTCGATAGTGTGGCGCAGGCTTATGATGCGGAGGGCCGAAAAGTCGGAGAGAAGATCAACTGGGCTGTCAAAAAGGGCGATCAAGGCGCAGAGGACTCTTTGCGAGAGCGTCAAAAAGGCCTATTCAAACGGGCGACCAAGCTCAGGAGCGACAGGGGCCGACATAATTGTTTAGCCTTCGCGCGGACGAATCCTGTGCAGTCCCTTAGCATCGTGGGAGAACAAATCGATCAACACCCCTACCTGCTTGCCTGTAAAAATGGAGTTATCGACCTTCGAACCGGCGACCTTCGGCCCGGGAGACCTGATGATTTTTTAATGAGATCGAGCCCAATTGAGTACCATGGTGTCAAAACCCAGGCGCCGATATGGGAAGGCTTTCTGGGGAGCATATTCGAGGACCCGACTCCGTGTTCCGAAACGGGAAGGCCCCACGGCGAACTCCTGAAGGAATATGTCCAACGGCTCTTCGGTTATGCAGCGACCGGCTTGACCGTGGAGCCGGTTGTCCCCATTCTTCTCGGACAAGGCCGAAACGGTAAGAGTACCCTCGTTGAAACGATCAGCTACGTCATGGGGAACCTGGCAGGCCCGATCCCCGCGGAGATGCTGCTGGACGCCGGCCGATTTACGAACGCGAACGCCCCCACACCGGATATTATGGATTTACGGGGCCTTCGAATCGCCTTTGCCAGTGAGATCGAGGAGAACCGCCGATTCTCGGCAAGTCGTCTGAAGTGGCTATCTGGATCCGACAGCCTGGTGGGTCGTTCACCACATGATAAGCATTGCACACGTTTCGCGCCGACACACACCCTGGTTCTACTTAGCAATCACGAACCTGGGGCCCCGATGAACGACCCGGCGTTTTGGGAGCGGATACACCTCGTTCCCTTCAAATACGCCTTTGTAGACCGGCCGCCAAAAACCGAATTTGAAAAGCGGTCTGACAAAATGCTCGCCAAAAAGCTGCGTGATGAGGCCCCTGGGATACTGGCTTGGCTGGTACGCGGGTGTATCGCTTGGGAGGAGCAAGGCCTTTGCCCTCCGGAGACCGTGAAAAAGGCCACCGCGGAATATCGCCGAGGGGAGGACCTTCTTGCTGATTTCCTGGAGGAGAGGTGCTACCTGGATGCGGAATGCAGGGAGCAGACGACCCCTCTCTATGATGCTTTCAAAGAATGGTGGAGCGACAATGTTTCCAAGAAACCCCTGAGCCATAAGAAATTTGGTGACATGATGACAAGACGCTTTGAAAAAAGAAAAATTTCCGGCGTAAACTTTTATTCAGGATTACGCCTCCTTGCAAAATAAAAAATAGGGAGGATCAATTTTAAGTATTCATTTTAAATCCAATGACTTACCAAATTGAAGGGATGATCGGTAGATGATTAGGGGAGGGTATTTGGTGAGTTCGATTGTCACTTTTTATATATATATTAATAACTTATATTTTTTTAGGGAGGAAGGGAGGATTAAATAGGAAATATACAAAGACGATTTCCCTATATTTTAAAAATGTAGGGTAATATATGAAATCGCTTTGATCCTCCCTGTTTAACCTGAAAATGTAACCTAAGTTATTGAATAATAAGCTGAATCACTATAGGGAGGATCATCCCTTTTGTTCCTCCCTTAAATGGAGGTTGACCTTTGTCGGACTTGGAAGAGTTCATGTCTGGATTTGTAGAGGCGGGGAGGAACTGCAAAAGGCTGCTTCGCGAAAGGCAGGCCCAACGGTGCACGGACTGTTTCCATTGGGATCCCATTCGATGGTCGAAGCATCGCCCGACCTGGGGGGAATGCCGGAGGCACGGTTGCGAGTGCAAATGGACTTATGGTCTCGGCTGCCTGGATTTTCGCCGGCGGCCATCTCGGGCGTTTCTGAGACTCGTCAAGGGGTGATGCCCTCTGGAGGTCCTGATCAGGGCCCGGGGTTCCCGTCACCCTGATGGGCCATGCCCTCGGGGCCGACATTGCGGCGACCGACCGGTTCAATAGGGAGGGTCCCCGTTTGCGGGATGATCCTTTGGTTTGTAAAAAATGGGGGAGGGGCGCAATTCATGAAAAAGAAAAACCAGCCAAACGGCGGCACGATCGCAAAGTTGAAGGCCGAATATTCCGGACTGTTGGAGGGCCAGAAGGGCGAGCTGTCTGACAGCCAACGGGATCAACTTCTGAATATTGGCAAAAAAACGCTTCAGGCTATCCTGAAGGATATGGAAAAGCTGCGAGACACCCTTCAGGCGAGCCAAGGCACTTTGGCCGGGGCCGACATCAGGAGCGTGGAGATAAAACCCGCCACGGCGGCGGATCTGAAAAAGATTCGCGTCCAGGCCATTCTAAAGCAACTCACGCCTGGTCAGAAACGTCGCCTCTGGCGGTTATTGAGGAATGCGACTCCTGACCAGCAAGCCGGGATTTTGCGGGGTCTCCTGACCGTTGGAAAACTTATTCGATATCAAAAAGCGTCGAAAAGTAAGTTGAATTGATTTTGACTGATGTCACAGCAATCAGAACGGAGGTTAAGGAAAGAAATGATGACCCAATCCTGCCAAGAAATGAATGGTCTTCTTCCCATTATAGATGAAGGGATTGACGCGCTGTTCTTACCTTTGCCCGGGGATGAAACGGCTACGGCGGCAAGAATGGCAAAACCCAGGGGCACCAGGGGGCACATAGTAACCGTGGCGACTGATTTCACATTCTCTCATGATAAATGAGAAAGATGGATATCGCCTCCTCAAGGTAGCTGTACAACCCCGGCGTTTTTATGATTGCCGATATTATCACGAATGCCTTGATCGTGCCGCCCGGACCCTGGAACCGTCGTTACCCTGCAAAACTTGCTCAAGGTATCAACCGATCGAGGTGATTGATACGCCGGCGGAGATTGATGGCATTGTGGATCTATGGCGGGCGGTATTTTGGAATTGGGGGAATATCCCATAATCGGAGGTAGATCGGTTCTACCAGCTGGGTGAGGGATGTTGATCGATTCGCCGTCGTGAAATGGGAAAGTCAAGCTGGCAGCTTCCCCTTCCATTTGAGGCGAACAGATGGAAAAAATGCTTGACACTTTTAAAAAGGCGGAATATCCTATGCACGTTCAAATTCATAACCGCGAGGTCAGGCGTCATATGACTTTTTTTATTGGTATAATCAAAGACTATTATCCCGAAGGTGCCCGTGGCCGTGAGGCGCGGGGCGGTTGTTATGGCCGTGAACACACCTTCGGGATTTTTTTGTCCTGAGAATCAGGAGAAAGGAAAGTGGAAGATGCAAATCAACGCGGAGGACATCATTGGTTGGAGAGATGGACAAGGTAATGTTTATTGCAATGAGCATGGAGATGTCGAAAACATGGAACCGATAATCAAAAAGGAAGGAGCGGAAAGATGAGCGAGAATTTTTTTTCAATTACGGTCTCTGACGAAGTAGATAAGATCTCTGCCCTCAGCGGAATGATGATGGCGGTAGGGACGGGGGATGTTACTGAGCTGGATGGCAGCGAGATTTCCGCGATTGGGTCCATGCTCTGCGATATCAGAGACAAGCTTCGGGAGTGGAATCATGAAGAGGGAGACATCGAGCAGAGTCTCCTTGACTCCCGGGACGCAAACATATTCCTTTCTGAGCTATTGCGTAGGGCTAAGAGCCACCGCAAAGCTGACGAAATCAAGTCGCTTCTCCTGGATGCCCTGAGCCAAATCCAGAAGACAAATGAACACATTGAAGGGGCATAGGAAAGGAGGAAATACGATCATGAGCGTACTTCGGAATGGGGATGTCGATAAAGGCGATTTTAGCGAGGCCCTTCCGGCAATCACAGACAAGCTGCTTTTCCTGGTGAACGGACTTCGCAACGTGGGCTTTAGTGAGAATGTCCTTGATCCGACCGATGTGGACGGTCTTGGTCTCATTCTCCAGGATATTCAGGATGATCTTCAAATCATATCCCAAAACCTGGGTTCACGTTTAAATGAGGTCGTGAAGAAGCAGCGGTTCCTGATAGAAGGTATACAGAAGACGGCATTAAGTGAGAATTACTTGGATTCAGAGCCTTGCCATGGACTCGCTCACATCCTTGAGGATGTAATAGACGACCTGGAGAAAATCAATAATGCTCTATATCCTGTTAGAGAGATCGGGGAGCTTCGTCAGATCAAGGTCGGAGCTGCCTGATCAATCACGGGAGTTCCGCAAAACCCGAAAAGGATTTTCGTCATGAATAACATGGATGACAACACAATTCTGGCCACGCCAGTTGAGTTGATGCGGCTTCGCCACAGCGTAATCAGCATGCGCAAAACGATTGTGGCATCGCTGAATAATCTGGAGGACCAAATCAATGTCCTCCTGCCACAGTCCGTTCCGGCCACGCCAGTGAAATATGATCTGGATACCTTAAGGTCGATTGCGGGCCTCCCCAAAACAAAAAAACGCGACAAAAAGGGCAAGACACGAAAAAAGGGCAAGGCACTCAATAAGTAACAATCCAGGGGTTCCGCAAATCCAAAGCGGACGCAAGAGCCCAAAGGGAACCACGGAATTCCGGATCCGCCAATCCTAAGACCTGGACCCGGAGGGCTGCCCCGGACCTGCAACTAAGAAGGGTGTATGGGGACGTGAAAGATGAAGATGAGGAAATTACACATTTGGAGCCATACTATACGATCTTGGAGGTCTGCGAAATATTTGATATCAGTAAGGCCACTGTGTATAAGTGGCTTCATGGAAACGAAGTTCAAAGGCCAGTGATCCCCAGGGACGGATGGATCAGGCTTCCCGGATCCGGGCAAATCCGCATTGAGGGAGAGATCGTCAAGAAGCTCATGAGCGGGGGATGTTCACCGAAGGAGTAAGGCAGGGTTAAACGGAGACGGCGATCCTGGGGCTTCTCAGCGCGGGAGGTGAGGAGGAGACCCCTAAAGTCGCCTATTGAACTTACCCAAGAAAGAAGATCCTGGCAAACGCCTTGGATATCCCTGTGGTGGAGTTGTTCCCGGAGCAGGACAAAATGACCAATAGATCCCATGAGGCGAAGGTACGCAAGCCCGATGTGGCGGCCACTGAGCTCGAGCTGATCAGTCTCCGGCATCAGGTGATCAATATGCGGGAGACGATTATCTCCGCATTGAATAATCTGGAGGCCCAAATCAATGTCCTGCTGCCAAAGGTTACGCCGGCCACCCCAGTGAAATATGATCTGGAAACCATCAGATCGTGGGCGGGCCTCGGCAAAACAAAAAAACGCGACAAAAAGGGCAAGACACGAAAAAAGGGCAAGGCACTCAATAAGTAACAATCCAGGGGTTCCGCAAATCCAAAGCGGACGCAAGAGCCCAAAAGGAACCACGGCCTTACGGATCCGCCAATCCTAAGACCTGGACCCGGAGGGCTGCCCCGGATTTTATCACCAGCGGGATCGGAGGAACCTGACTGAGGCGGAGCTGTGGAAGTGTATCCAGTGGATGGATAAGCGGAAAAGCCGAGAAGAAGCAGCAAGTATTGCTGGAAAAGCTCGACATGGTATCAGCGACCCGCCAGATGGCGGAACGCTGACCTCCGCCGAACAAACCGCGGAAACCCTGGGTATCTGCGCCCGCAAGGTCGAGCGTGCCCGAACCGTCATGGACCACGGAGATGAGGAAACCATGGATTTGGAGCCATACTATACGATCTTTGAAATCTTCGAGATTTTCGTTATCAGTAAGCCCACTGTGTACAACTGGCTGCATGGAAACGAAGTTCAAAGACCAGTGATCCCCAGGGATGGATGGATCAGGATCCCGGGATCCGGGCAAATCCGCATCAAGGGAGAGATCGTCAAGAAGCTTATGGGCGGGGAGTGTTCACTGAGGGAGAGTTGGATAGGGGTTAACCAGAACGGCGATCCTGGGGCTTCTCACGAGGTTGGTTCCGGTGGCCTGGAATGATTGATTATAAGTTAAATGCCCAGGCCTGCCGGCACAACAGCCAGGATGCCGACTATGATCCGTGCCTCGAGGCGGATCTGGATCACCGGCCCCGCGGCCGAGCTGGATCCCGGGTGCCCATAGGTTGATGAGGACCTCCGATCGGGAAAATGCGAAACAGACCAGGATCAAAGGCGGGTTTTCTGTAAATTTTACCGGGATTGCCTGGACGCGACTATTGACCAGGGCCGGGAATCGTTAAGTTATGAAGGGTGTACGCGATATGCACCTGACGAATGGACAGAGGGCTGCTTTGCGAGCGAAATTGCGGGATTTAGGGTGCTGTTGGACGTTCTCTTTAAGGGTAAGCGCAAAGTGGCCTTCTGAGATCCACCAGGGTGGACCAATTAGTCCAGTTTATAGGGAGTTGTTGACAATTGTCAACGTTGAGATTCTCAATCTTTGAAGAGTGATTATTTTTCTTGTAAAATAGAAAACGATTTGTTAAAATAGTCAATATTTCAATATGTTGTGCTTCACGAGAACTGTTGCACTATATATTGTTTCCAACAATGCCCAATTTGAAAAAGGGGGGGGCAATGAGTGAGAAAGCACCGGTGAAACAAGAAATTGAACTTCTTTATCCGGAAGAGCTAGGCGTGATGTACGTAAATCATGCGCAATTCCTCATGACATCAGCAGATTTAAATATCGATATCGGGGTGTTACGACCGAATCCTTTGGGCAAGAAAGCGATTGCCCACATTAGTGCACGCTTAACCATGAGCCCTCAACACGCAAAAGTGTTCCTTTCGAAAATGCAGCAAGTCCTTGACGGGTATGAGAGAGATTTTGGAGAAATTTCAATCAAACCTAAGAAAAAGTGATGCCAGGGAAAAAGAAAAAAATTTATTTTTCTACTACAGATCCAGAAGGGCGAGAAATTAGATTATATGAAGAGACTTGGATAAACCACATTCAGAAGTACCATCCTGAAATCAAGAGACCTACTGAAATAAAAACAACCATCCAACGACCAGATTTTATAACAGAAAATACGGCAAGAAATAGTTTGGCTTATACAAAAGTATCCCGCCTTGATTTGCATCTAAATGTTTACGTACATGTAGACGATAGTACCTATACAACAGGGAAGGTGGCCACTACTTTTCGTCAGAAAGATCCCCCAAGAGGAGATGTGATATGGTATCGGAAGAGCTAAAACATCTCAATCCTATAATAACTTATGATGACATCTCGGATATTCTCTATATCTCGTTTGGGCACCCAAAGCCAGGAATAGCGAAAGAAATCACTGATGGAGATTTTGTCAGAATAGATCCTTATACTGATCAGATAGTTGGAATTACAATTATGGACTTCAAAGTGCGCTATATGAAATCTTCTTCAACAAACATTGAAGATGCAGCGCAAGAAATTATACCGGGTCTGCTTACAGAAATAGAACACTGAGAATTTAAACCATGATTTTTCAACTGCCTTCGGGCGGTTTTTTTATACCTCATTTTGTGGGGTATATCATGGGGTATCAATTTTTTTGGCAAGAAAAAAGGGGTTGCGGAATTACCGTAACCCCTTGATTTTATTGTGGCGTCCCCAACCGGATTTGAACCGGTGTTGCCGGCGTGAAAGGCCGGTGTCCTGGACCTGGCTAGACGATGGGGACGCAGGGCTCATGCCTTGCTGGTGAAGGTGGTCACCGTTGACGTGCGCACCTGAGACAGGGTACAATGGCCTCCATATTGCGTGTTTAAAGAACACCCCCAACATGGTATCTTCGACATCTGCAATAGAAACATATCTTATAACCAAGATTTCTTTTTTTGTCAAAGGTTTTTTTGGGCTGATCGATTCTTTCTTACGCACCCATTGGAAGAAACAAACGAGGTTTGCGACGGGGGTGCAAGTGTGGTAGGCTATGGCCCAAGACAGATGGCCCTTTCAGATGAACGAATATGACAGAAGCGAACCCATCCATAAGCGATCCGTGGCCGGACCCGGCCGGAGTATCCCTTCGCGGTCTCTATGTGATCAGCGTGCTGGCCATGGGTATCGGCATCAGCGTGGTTTTTGTGCTCAACTTTGCCACACCCACGGATTTTGTTCTAAAACAGTTTGCAGATCTTTCTCAGAAAAAGGGTTTTGACTATTCCTTTGAAGTCGTCAAGCGATTGGCCGGCCTCTTTTTTCTGATAGCCCTGATCGGTTCACCGACGTTGCTGGTGATGCGCCAACTCCTGCACCCCATTTCTCGCTGTCTGATCCGGGTGAAGCAAGGCGAGGATCCTCCGCCCCACATAGCTGAAAAGGCCCGACGGAGATTGATCAACCTCCCGTTCATCTTTATCGCCATGAATATCGGCACGTGGCTTGTAGGCCCGGCCCTGGTTTTTTTCATCGCCTATGTGGCGGACCTGATGAATCTCCGCACCAGCACGGTCTTTGCTGCCCGGGCCAGTATGGTGGGCTTTATCACATCTTCTGTCGCCTTCTACAGGTTGGAGGACTATTCCCGAAGGGAACTCATCCCTTTCTTCTTTCCCAAGGGCCATGTGGCCGAGCTCAAGGGCGCTGCCAGGCTCTCCATTTCCAGGCGGATACGCATTTTCTTCCGAATGGCGACGGTGGTGCCCATGACCATCGTCATCGTGACCCTTGTCACCTTGCAGTGGGAACTGGATGTGTTGAATATGCCGGTGGAAGAATATGGCCGCAGGGTTATTTTTTTCACCCTTGTCCTCTTCGGGATCCTCTTCGTCAGCACAGGGGTCCTCAACCGGCTGGTCAGCAGGTCGATTGTGGAGCCTTTGAAAAACATGCTGGAGGCGCTCAGCAAGGTCCGGGACGGCGACTATCAGGCTCAGATACGGGTGTTAGGAAACGATGAGATCGGCATACTGGGAGATGCCGCCAATCAGATGATCAGGGGTCTGGCAGACCGGCAGAAGCTGAGGGACGCCTTCGGAAAGTACGTGACGCCCGAGATTCGGGACGAAATCCTTTCGGGCCGTATTCCCTTGGAAGGGGAGCGAAGGGAGGGAACCGTGATGTTTGTCGATCTCAGGGATTTTACCCCCTTTGTGGAAAACAATCCCCCTGAAGAGGTCATGTCGGGCTTGCGGGCCTATTTCACGGCCATGCACCGGGCCATACGTCTCCGCAGGGGCCTGGTGCTCCAGTTTGTGGGGGATGAAATCGAGGCGGTATTCGGCATCCCCATCCCTTTTGAAAGCCATGCGGATGCGGCTGTCCGGGCGGCCATAGACATGCGAAGGGCCTTGAAGGAGCTGAATTCGGAGCGGGTTGCCTCGGGCGAGCCGCCTTTTGCCCACGGGATCGGCATCCATTCGGGGAGTGTTCTGGCAGGCAATTCGGGAAGCGAAGAGCAGTCTGCCTATTCTCTCATCGGCAATACGGTCAACGTGGCATCGCGCATTGAAGGGCTTACTCGGGAAATAGGGTGCGATATCCTGGTAAGCCAGGAGACGGTTGAACGACTGAAGGGGAGGTTCCACCTGGTGAGGGAGTCCCCCCGCCATGTTAAGGGGTATTCCAGACAGATTATTGTCTATCAGCTCGCTGAATGAGCAAGACCCAACACGGAGGGCTGAAATGCTCGGCTTCCATCGCGCAGGGTTGAATCATCGGAACCCATGGTAACATCATGGTGTGGGGAGGGCGTTTTTATCAGGTAATGCCCGTCTCCAAAATCCATGTTTCTCCTTCATCTCAAAGGGTCGTGGAATGATCACGAAGTTTTTGACGTATCTGTTTGTTTTCTCTTTTGTGCCGTGCGATCTTTCCACCGGCCTTGCCCAGGAAGCAACGGACTTCGCCCATTCCCGGGAGGTCATGGTCGAGACCCAGGTTATCGACAGGGGGATAAGCGACCGGGATGTCATACGGGCCATGAAAACGGTGCCCAGGCACCTGTTTGTACCGGAAAAACTCCGGTCATCGGCCTATGCCGACCATCCACTTCCCATCGGCGAAGGGCAGACCATCTCCCAGCCCTATATCGTGGCCTTCATGACAGAGGCGTTGAGGCTCAAATCAGGGGACAAGGTCCTTGAGATCGGTACGGGTTCCGGGTATCAGGCCGCGGTTCTGGCGGAGATCGTAAAGGATGTATACTCCATTGAGATCGTTGAGACCCTGGGAAAAAGGGCCGGACACATTTTGGACGAACTGGGGTACGCAAACATCCACATCAGGATCGGGGATGGCCGCAAGGGATGGCCCGGGATAGCCCCCTTTGACGCCATCATCGCAACGTGCGCTCCGGAGAGGATCCCCGAGCCCCTGATTGATCAGTTGAAGGAAGGGGGCCGCATGGTCATCCCGGTGGGAAAGGCGGGGGCCGTTCAGAGACTGGTGGTCAGCGTCAAGACCGGGGGGCGGCTCAAGACGGAAGGGGCGATACGGGTTCGATTTGTGCCCATGGTGGGGGATGATGAGTGAGAGCAGTGTGTGGATATCCATTTTGGAGGAGAGAATGAGTGCAGAAACCCTTGAACGCGTTCCCCTTCACAAGGGGAGGGTATTCACCCTTGTCAGGGAGAAGGTGGCGCTGGAAAACGGCGTCACCGTTGATCTGGACATCATCCGGCATCCAGGGGCCGCGGCCATGGTCCCTCTAACGGAAAACAATACCCTGCTGATGATTCGGCAGTATCGTCATGCAATGGGTGGTTTTATCTGGGAGATCCCCGCCGGGACCCTGGACCCGGATGAAACGCCTTTGGAATGTGCGAACCGGGAGCTGGTTGAAGAGACCGGATATTCAGCCGATACCTGGCACAAATTAGGTGAAATCACCCCGGTGCCTGGATATTCGGATGAGCGGATCCATATCTTCTGCGCCATGGATTTATCCCCTGCAATCCAGCATCTGGATAGGGATGAGATCCTCAAGGTACATGAAGTCCCCTTCCACGAGGCGGTCAGGATGATAGAGAGGGGCGAGATAGGGGATGCAAAGACCATATCCGGGCTTTTCATGGCAAGGTTGTGGATGAACCATGGCCTGGATGCGTCTTCCGGCTTAAGTGTCTAATGCGGGACGTACCCGCCACCCAGTTTCGTCCCTTCGCTCGAAGCTGAAAGCTGAAAGGTGAAAGCGGGTTGAACGATCCCTTGCGCTTTCACCCTTGAGGCTATTGCTGCCATCCCATGGAATGCTTTCTTGTTTTTTGTGACAGAAAACCAGTCGCCAAAACGAGCTAACGTGCCTGAAGTGCTTCAATCCCAAGGCTGAAGTTGGGGGCGCCTGAATTCAAGGAACTGGGAGGCGCCCAGGAGGAAGCTCTGTATGATTCTGATAAATGATTTTCTCTCGAAACGGCCTGTCGCGGCCTCGGCGCCCTGTCGCATTGACACGGGAGGCACCTGGGACATCAAGGCATTGGCACTTCCCCTTGAAGCGATTCAACCGACGACTGTCAACATCGCCCTTACCCTGAGGACCCGTGCGTCGCTCCATCCCTATGAGGCCGGGCAGGTGAAGATAAGCTCCGCGGGTTTTGCCGGTCCCGAGATCCTCCCGGCAGACAATCTCCCCTTTGACGGCCGGTTCGGTCTCTTTTTTGCGGCCGTTTCTTTTTTCGGCTTTCATGGCTTGGAGGTCAGGATCGATTCTCAATCTCCGGTGAGGTCGGCCCTGGGAGGATCCAGCACCGCGCTCGTCGCGCTCATCGGGGCACTGTCGACGGCGGCATTGGAACTTGGCAAAAAGGGTCTTTCTAAAAAGGAGATACTTCATCTGGGGTATCACCTTGAGGACGGCATCAGCGGCGGCAACTGCGGGATTCAGGACCAGGCCGCCGCGGTCTACGGAGGGGTGAATCAATGGGAATGGCACTATGGAAATCAAAATGCCTTGTTTAAAAGACGGCCGCTCCTGGGCCGCGAGGGACAGGCAGCGCTCTCAAGACATCTTCTGGTCGCATACAGCGGAAAGCGCCACAGGGCGTTGAGCACAAACCGTCGATGGATCAGGGATTTTCTTTCAGGGAGAACACGGGCAGGATGGATGAAGGTCAACGAGACGGTGCGCCGGTTCGGCCGGGCCATTGAAGCGATGGACTGGAACCGGGCGGCTGCCCTGATCCGGGAAGAGATGACTGTCAGAAGGGAGATCACGCCGGAAGCCCTCACGCCGGTTACGCAAGACCTGATAGAAACAGCGGAAAATGTTGGGTGTGGGGCCAGGTTCACGGGGGCGGGCGCAGGAGGTTCCCTCTGGGCGGTGGGAGATAGAGAACCGATTGACACACTGAGGGGCCTTTGGGAAGCGCGACTGGCGAAGATCCGTGGCGCTTCGATCCTTGATTGCAGTGTCGAACCGTCGGGGGTGATGTAAGGGCTGAAATTGAAGGGCGAACATGGAGGGATCAAGCGGCGAAGGGTCTTCCCTGCGGAAGCGGGGTTCCATGCCGACCTTCATCAATTCAATGCGTGTCCGTAAACAGGTCCGAACATGCCTGCTTCAAAAAGGGCTCGGAATTCGTCCAGAAGGGCATTTGTGGCCTGTTCAACCATCAGGATGTCCCCTTCAGAGACAAGACTCATATCAAGGGTATCGAGGGCTTCCTCCAAGCCCTCAAATTGGGACAGAAGCTCCTGGTTTTGAAATTTCTTGCTGATGGTGCTGTGCACATCAAGGATGGTCCCTACACAGTTTTGTATCCTCAGTCGGTATTGATCCGTTCTTTCCATGTTTTTCTATCGCTGCCGCTCACAGGTTCAACATTCTCAAGGAAGGCGATCCTTCAATTAACCTCAACATATCTTTTTGTCAACCGACAATTGACCATGGGCAATCCTCTCTCAGGCCTTTCCTGTTTCTCTCAAGACATCCATAAAGACCTTGTAGAACTTCTCGTTGTCCGATAGGGTCCGTCCCAGTATGCTTGAAAGTTTCCCCAGGTCTTTCCAGTTGGCGACCAGATTGGCGCTCATGGCGAATGCCGACATCTGATCCATGGTCCGGAATGTGTCGCTCATCAGAAGAACAAACATCTTCCTGCGGACAGACATGGAGAGATGGTTGAGGTATTGAAGAATAGGGCTTTGTTGAAGCCGGGTATTGTCGAAAAGGTCGGACAAAATCACCAGATCAAAGTTTTGAAATCGCATCTTGGACAGGGCTTCAAGGGTGCCTTCGGCTCGAATCGCGTTGTATCCCAGTTCGTCAAGGGCCTCTTTTATCTTTTCCGTGCGATGGGGGTCAGGCACCATGACGAGCGCCAGCTTCTCTCCCTCTCCATAAGAATCGAGAGCGCTGTCCGCCTCCATATCATCAAAACCGGGCATTTCCTCATATGGCGGCGAATCATATCCTCCTTGCACGGAGAGCAAGGCCGCATTCTCTACAGAGCCTTCCGATTGCTCGGAGACATGATTGGAGAAGGAGGGAACCTCTGCCGTTGGGGTGTCGATAACCAGTTTGTTCTTGCACCGGGGGCATTTGACGCTCACCCGTTGTCCCCTGGGGAGCTTTTCATCCGGGATATTCAATTTGGCACTGCACGATCCGCATACGATTTCCATTGGATTGACTCCTCAAAAAAACCCCTTCTTTGCATCCTCTTGTCCGTAATCTTCATCAATGGCCAGGCCCTCGATGGTGGTCGTCTTTTCCCCTCTTCGAGACTTGATGGTATCAATGGCCCTTCCTACAATGGCCTTTCTCGATGCGTACCCCATGGCTGTGTCTTCCTCGATAAGACCCTTTTGGTAGAGTTCGGCAATACATTGGTCAAAGGTCATCATTCCAAAAGGCTGGCTCCCTTCTATAATTTCATAATAGGTCTTTCCCTCGGACTCGCCATGAAGGATCGCATCCTTTACCCGAAGATTGGATCCCATGATCTCAAATGCAGCTACACGCCCCCCGCCCACCTTGGGGAGGAGCCTCTGGCAGACGATCCAGCGAACCGTGTCTGCAAGCCGGATGCGTATCTGTTTCTCCTCTTCCTGCTCAAACATGCCGACGATTCGGTTGATCGTCTGTCCCGCATCCACCGTGTGAAGGGTACTGAGGACCAGGTGCCCGGTTTCTGCGGCGGAAAGGCCGATTTCCACCGTCTCCCGGTCCCTCATTTCCCCCACCAGCACTACCTTGGGGGCCTGTCTCAGGGCAGCCCTCAGACCTGATGCAAAGGCATCGAAATCCATACCCAACTCGCGCTGATTGAAGGTCGCCTTCTTCTGGGGGTGGACATACTCCACAGGGTCTTCCAGGGTGACCACGTGAACGGATTTTGTCTCGTTGATTTCATCCAGGAGGGCGGCCAGGGAGGTGGTTTTCCCACTGCCGGTGGCCCCTGTCACGAGGATAATCCCATTCTTTTCTCCGGTCATTTTGGAGAAGGCGGAGGGGAGATTGAGGTCGGCAATAGTGGGGACCTGGGTGGCCAGTTGACGCATCACAATGGAATAGCAACCCTTCTGGGAGAAGATATTGACCCTGAAACGGGCCTTGCCCGCCAGCTGGTAGGATGCATCACACGACCCTTCGGTCAGGAGCGTCCGGGTGAGGCGCCGGTCGCCGCCCATGAGATTGAGCGCGAATATCTCTGTCTGAAAAGGCGTCAGCCGGTCAATGGGAGGTCTCAGCGGCACCGGGACCAGTTGCCCGGAGGATTCCACCTGAAACGGTTTATCCACGGTCATGTTGAGATCCGACACATTGTCGTGGGATTTCAACATGGAACTCAGGATATGATCGATCTGCTGTTGTCTCATGGAAGTCTCTCCTTATCCACAAACGGTTGCGCTCCCTTAGGCCTCTGTAAAATCAGTGGGGGGATTCTTCAAAAATGGCAGGAACTTGGACTTGTCATTAGACTTGGCATAGGCGTCATCCGCGCTGATCATCTTTTTATTCAGGAAGTTCATGATGGCATCGTCCAATGTCTGCATCCCATACTTCTTCCCTGTCTGTATCATGGAAGGGATCTGGAAGGTCTTCGCTTCCCGAATGAGGTTTCGGACCGCAGGGGTTGCGATCATAATTTCGAGTGCCGCGCATCGGGCCTTTTTGTCGATACGTTTGAAAAGGTTTTGTGCAACGACCGCCCTGAGGCCGTCCGCAAGGGTATTCCGGATCTGTTCCTGCTGGGTCACTGGAAAGACCTCTATTACCCGGTCCACGGTCTTTGCCGCACTGGTGGTGTGCAGGGTTCCGAACACGAGATGGCCTGTGGCAGAGGCCTCAATGGCCAATGAAATGGTCTCCAGGTCGCGCATCTCCCCCACCAGTATGATGTCGGGGTCCTCCCTCAATGCGCCTCGCAGGGCCGCGGAAAAACTTCGGGTATGAAGGCCCACTTCACGATGATTGATGATTGCCTTGGCACTTTTGTGAACAAATTCAATGGGATCTTCAATGGTGAGAATATGATCCTTCCGCGTCTTGTTGGCCTCGTCGATGATGGCCGCCAACGTGGTGGATTTCCCGCTTCCGGTAGGTCCGGTGACCAGCACCAGGCCCCTCGGTAACGAGGCCAATTTTCGGACCACCGATGGGAGACCTAATTGCTCGCAGGTGAGAATCGTGGAAGGTATCTCTCTGAAGACGGCGCCTACCCCGTTTTTCTGCTCGAAAAAGTTGGCCCGGTACCTTGCCAGGCCGGGAATCTCATAGGCAAAGTCCACGTCCCCGGTTTCCTCGAAGACCTTTACCTTCTCTTCCGGCGCGATTTCATACAGCATGGCCTTGAGGGTGTCGTTATCGAGTTCCTTGTATTTTACCCGCTCAAGATCCCCCTGAATCCGCAGCACAGGCTGCTGTCCGGACATCAGGTGAAGGTCTGAGGCACCCTGGTCATTCATCAGTTTAAAAAAGGCATCGATTTGAGCCATGGCGCTCCCCTTTCAAGGCTGAAGGCTGATGAGGATTTTAGGATGACGATAAGGAGTTCATTATACACAGGAAGAGATTCGGTTCAACCACAAAATGCCCGCCGTGCAAAAAGTCCGTTTGCACAGGAAACCAGGGGGTGAAGGCGATTCAGAATTATGTTGACAAAGGCGTGCGCATTTGTTACCAAAAGCCGAAATGCCCCGTAAGGAAGGTGAACCATTTTGTTAATCGACACGTATCCGGGGAAGATCCTTATCATTGTATAGGTCCTGAAGATGACGCCGCCTGGATCTGGGAGTGAATACACGACCGGGACGGTTAAGCAGACTGA
>Ga0209164_1001363_pt1 | contig 32558 bp, 20 predicted proteins | sample MTBNYHSulfiMetaG_FD_187458 | JGI IMG/M metagenome (GOLD analysis project Ga0209164, IMG submission 187458) | Enrichment culture microbial communities from rom New York Harbor, USA that are MTBE-degrading - MTBE-NYH (New York Harbor Sulfidogenic)... | ecosystem: Environmental > Aquatic > Marine >... | reverse complement strand
TCGACCCGGTCGGTTTCCTGATCTCCCCCAAGGATATGATCTACCGCATCCTGAGCCGCGAAAAGGATCTGGAATCCCAGGCCATGGTCTTTTTCGTGCGCGACTATTCGGGCTCGATGGTGGGCAAAACCACCGAACTGGTGGTGGCCCAGCACGTGTTGATTTACAGCTGGCTGCTCTACCAATACACCCGCCAGGTCGAGACCCGGTTCATTCTGCACGATACCAAGGCCAAGGAGGTGCCCGATTTTTACACCTATTACAACTCCAAAGTGGCCGGCGGCACCCAGGTGTCGTCCGCGTACAAACTGGTCAACAGCATCGTGAAAGAGGAGAACCTGGCCAAGGATTACAACATCTACATCTTTCACGGCACGGACGGCGACGATTGGGATACCGAAGGGCGGGAGGCGATTCCGCAACTCAACATCATGCTCGGTTATGCCAACCGGGTCGGCATCACCGTTGCGCGGCACAGCTCCAGCAGCTCCACCGAGGTTGAAAAATATGTGAAACGATCCGGTTTGCTGACCGCATCTCCGGAATTGATCCGCATGGACATTCTGGACGACGACGCCGACGAATCGCGCTTGATCGAGGGGATTCGCCACCTGATTTCCCAGGAGAAGTAGCGTGCGCCAGAAGATTTGACGTGGATCAGGAGAAACGGCGTGGACCAGGAGAATTGACATGGAATTGATCGACCAACACACCAAGGACATCATGGAGGGATGCAAGGCGCGCGCGCGGGCGGCCGGCTTGCGCTTTGAAGACGAGTCCCTCGAATACGTGGTGACCAACCGGGACCTGCTCGAGCTGTCGCCCAAATTGATGATTCCCACCCTCTATGACTACTGGGTTCACGACGTGGAGGTGCTCAAGGGCAAGGGCAAATATGAACTCTATCCCAGCAACCCCTATGAGACCGTGATCAACACGCGGCCGGCGATCTCCTATTACAACGACAACAACCCGGACTGGCTCAATGTGATGATCTTTTACCATGTGCTGGCGCATATCGACTTTTTCCAGAACAACATATTCTTTCGCCACACCTGGGATTACGACTTTACCGGAGAGGCCTTGTCGGACAAGCGGGTCATCGCCAAGTTGCGCTCCGAGCACGGCCGATGGGTCGACTATGTCATCGAATTCAGCCGCAGCATCGACAACCTGGTTGGCTACTATCAGGAACTGGAAAATCTTTTCCCCGTTGCCACGACCCGACATACGCTGCGATTGGACTATTACTTCGATATTTTTCTTCAGGATGTCAAGAAGGTCAAAACCAACGAATACATCAAGGAGATCGAACGCTACAACCAGTGCCGGGCAGAGATCGGCGAGCTTTGCGAAGACATCTTTTTTGCCGAGGTGGACCGGCGCTATCCCGAATTCAAGGCCCTGCTGGCCAAATACAAAAGTACCCGAACCACACGGCCCAACGATCTGCTTCAACACATCCTGGCGCATTCCGAATTCGTCAACAAGGAAGAGAACAAATGGATGAAGACGATCATCGAGATCGTGCGCAAGACCTCACTGTTCTTCCAGCCCCAGATCCGGACCAAAATCATGAACGAGGGGTGGGCCAGCTACTGGCACGAAACGCTCTTCCTGCAGGACGATCGCATCCGGGGCCATGAAGTCGAATTTGCGAGGGTCAACGCCGGTGTCACGGCCATGCCCCGTGTGGGCCTCAATCCCTATGCCCTGGGCATGCGCATGTTTTACGACATCGAAGAGGCGGCCGACAAAGGCAAATTGCACTGGGATTTCCAACGGCTCAACGATGCGCATGCCCGTGATACCTTCGACACCCATGCGGGCAAGGGACGGGACTATATCTTCTACGTGCGTGAGAACCTCAGCGATTTCAACTTCATCCATCAGTTCGTCACCCAGGATTTCGTGAACCGCCACCGGCTCTTCGTGGCCGGGCGACGCCTCAACGAAAGCAAAATGGTTTGGGAATACTACGTCAAAAGTCGCGACGCGGAAGCCTACCGCGACATGCTGCGCCAATCGCTGTATCATCCGCCGACAATCGTCATCGATCACGAGAAGGGCAAACAGAAGAACGCCCTCTATCTGGTTCACAAATTCGAGGGCAAACCCCTGCTCAAGGATTTCATTCCCAACACCCTGCTGGGCATCGAATACCTGTGGGGAGGGCCGGTGATGCTCGAGACCCATGAGCTGGCCCCCACCGGCCCCCGGTCGGATCGACCGCGCTATGGCACGTCCGGCGCCGACACGCCCGAAAAACCGGAGCTCCGCTGGCAGCGCGTGGTTTACAGCATGGAAAATCGCCAGATCAACCGGCAACTCATGGATTGACAATGGAAAAGGAACCAACAAGGCAGTCCACCATGGTGCAAAAATCAGCCATCAGCGAACCCGCGTCGAACATCGACAAGGCCCTGCAGCAGATTCAACGGGCCAGCGCGATCCTGGACCAGGATTTCCCCATCACCTTCAGAGCCTTCCTGGAACGGGTGGTTCAGCAGCCTGACACCATGATTCGCAATGTGTTTCAATATTTTCACGACATGGTCAAAGCCTATGTGGGCACGGGCGTCGATGAATATCCCGATGACCCCGAATCGATCAAATATGTGGATTACGATTGCACACGGCTCTTCGTGGAAGATTCGGACCACCCGTTTCTGCCCGACCGGCTCTTTGCCAACCGCTTTGTCAAACAGGTGGAAAGCATGCGCCAGGGCGCCCAGCAAAACAAGATCTACATCTTCGACGGGCCGCACGGCTGCGGCAAAAGCACGTTTCTGAACAATCTGCTGACCAAGTTCGAAGCGTATGCCAATACCGAAGAGGGCACCCGATTTGAGACCATCTGGCGCATCGACACCTCGACCCTGGGTGGTCCGGCGGTGAGCGACGAGACCCTTTCCATCCTGGAAAGGCTGTTCCAGCTGCAAAAAGAGTCCCATCAGGACCAGTACGATCGGATCAAATCCCGAATGCTGCGGCGGCACAGCGACCAGTATATCGACATCCCCTGCCCCAGCCACGACAACCCGCTGCTGCTGGTGCCCAAGGCTCAGCGTCGCGCCTTTTTCGATGATTTATTCAAGAACGATGCCTTCAAATATGCCTTGTTCACGCACAAGGACTACGAATGGGTCTTCAGCGACCAGCCGTGCACCATCTGCAGCTCCCTGTTCGACATCCTGCAACGCCGGCTCAAGGATCCCTTGCGGGTTTTCGATATGCTGTGGGCCAGGCCGTATCATTTCAACAGGCGCCTGGGTAATGGCATCAATGTCTTCAATCCCGGCGACAGCCCCCAGAAGCAATCCGTCCTGACCAACGAAATGCTTCAGAACCGCATCAACCGGCTTTTCGGCGACAGCAACCAGGTGCAGTACCTCTATTCGCGCTATGCCAAATCCAACAACGGCCTCTATGCTCTGATGGACATCAAGTCGCACAACATCGAACGCTTGATCGAACTGCACAACATCATCTCCGAGGGCGTTCACAAGGTCCAGGACATCGAGGAAAACGTCAACTCCCTGTTCATGGCCCTCATGAACCCCGAAGACAAAAAGAACATTCAGAACATTCAGTCCTTTTCCGACCGTATCGCCTATATCAACATCTCCTACGTGCTGGACCACAACACCGAAGTGGACATCTACCGCAACATCTTCGGCCGCCACATCGACCATGCCTTCCTGCCGCGCGTCCTGCACAACTTCTCGCGCATCATCATCTCTTCGCGGCTGAGCCTGAGGTCCGAGGCCCTTCTGGAGTGGATCGGCGATCCGGAAAAATACAGCCGGTACTGCGACAAGAACCTGCAACTGCTCAAGATGGAGATCTACACCGGCTATATTCCCACCTGGCTGAGCGAAGAGGATCGCAAGCGCCTGACGGCCAAAAGGCGCCGGCGCATCATCGCCGAGGCCGAAAACGAAGGCAAGCATGGGATCTCCGGGCGCGATTCGATCAAAATTTTCGGCGAGTTTTACACCACCTACGCCAAAGACGGCGAACTGATCGACATGTCGACCCTGTGCAAATTCTTCAGGTCCCGCAAGGATCTGCGCGCCTCCATACCCGATGGATTTCTCGACTCCCTGCTGCACATGTATGATTACGCGGTGTTGCAGGAGGTGAAAGAGGCCCTTTACTACTACAACGAGGATCAAATCGCCGTCGAGATCCAGAACTACATCTTCGCCGTCAATTTCGAACCCGGATCCATCGAGCGCTGTCCCTACACCCAGGAGAAGATTGAAATCACCGAAGAGTACCTGGGGCATTTCGAGCGGCGCATCCTCGGGTCCGGCGCCGCGCGGGCCGAACGCCACGCCCTGCGCAAAGACGTCCAGAAGGAGTATGCCACCCAGACCCTTCCCCTGGAAGTGCCCAGCCACGTCAAGGACCTGCGTCAAACCACTCTGTTCGGAAAACTCAATGAACGTTACATCTACAACATCAAGGAAAAAGTGCTCGATCCCTTCCTTGAAAACGAAAATTTCCGCCGGGCCATCAAGGATTTCGGTGAAGAGGATTTCAAAACCTACGACCGCAGGATCCGTGGCGATGTGACCTACCTGATGAAAAACCTGACGGCCAAACACGGCTATACCCCCCAGGGCGCCAAGGCGATTTGCATCTATGTCATCGACAACGATCTGGCGCGAGTGTACATGGGGCCTTAGGCCGTCCGGCAGAGGCCAGGATGGCATCACGAATCAGCGTCCGTCCACAAATAGGCACATTGGCCATTTGTGGACGGGCACGAATCAAGGGTTTCAGGCGGTTTCGGGTGGGTCGGTGCGCTTCGGCGGCGGCGGTGCACAAGCCGCCGAAAAGTGGTCGTCCTTGACGAAATCATAGAGTCGGCCGTTGTATCGGCACTGGATCATGTCCCGTATCTTGCGCATCAGATATTCTCGTGTGGCGCTCTCCCCATCGATGCGCAAACGAAAGGCTAGAAGACGCTGAAGGGCCACATCCTGCTGGTCCCTCTCCGGCACCATGCGTATGATGTTCTGCAGCATCATGGACAACGCTTTGTCCAGCGATTCGATGGAGATGATTTTTTCTTCAGACATGGCATGCATCCTGGAAATGAATTCGGCGCCCGTGATCATTAACGGCTATCATAACGAATCCATCTCTTTTTGCAAGCCTAACGATGATCCTGCCGCCCGGTCACAACCTGAAACTGCTGACCCGCTCCATGCGGCTGACCACTTCGACGATGCGGATGCCGTACTTTTCCTTTTCCACCACGACCTCCCCCTTGGCGATCAGGGTGTCGTTGACCAGCAGATCGACCGGCTCGCCCTCGAGTTGCACCAGATCGACCACCGATCCCTGGTTGAGCTTGAGCACATCGTATATGCGCTTGCTGGTACGACCCAACTCCACCGTCAGCTCCAGGGGAATCTCCATGATCAGGTCGAGGTTGCGCCATGGATCATCGGGCGCCTCCTCTGAAACGGAGGGGGCATCTTGTTTGGCGAGCTCCTCCGGCGAAAAATCGGCCCCCATCGGCGCATCCAGCTCATCTTTCTTGATTCCGGCATCGACGATGATCGTGTTGCCGCCGCACGAGAACAGGAAGCGCTGGGTCTTGATGATGTTGAGCGACTCAACCCGGAAATCCATGCCATTGGTGATCGCCGGTGTGGACAGCACGCACGACAGGCCTACGTCTACAAAAGCCGACTTGAGGTTGCCGCCGATGATGTTGCTCAGCTCGCGCATCACGTCGAACACCTCTTCCTCGCTCTCGATCTCGCCAGGATCCATGCCGAGCATGGCGGCCGTCATGGTACGGGCGAAGTCGTCATTGACCTGGATATTGAACAGCCCCTGCACGTCGCCGGCGAAACTGACCGTGCCCACCGTGCGTTTATCCTCACGGAACCCTTCCGGCACCGCTGGGATGTTTTCGGTCTCCATGGAAAGCATGGTGTAAAAGACGTCGATGACCGCGTTGATCACGGTGGTGGGAATATCCACCGAATTGATCTTGGACAGGATTTCGGCACTTTCCAACTGGGCGATGCCGGCGATTTCGCGCTTGGCGCCGATATCTTCCTTGAGGGAAATCTCGACGATGATTTCATGCTTTTTGTGTCTGAAGATCCATTGATTGAGATCGCCCATCTTGCTGGCCTCGATCTTGAAATCGGAGCCGCGGGTGATCGAGGGGGTCGAAATCACGCAGGCCAGATCGCTGTCCAGAAAATCACTTTTCAAATTGCCGCTGATGATATTGGCCAGCTCGCCGAGGACATCCTTGATCTCCTCCACGCCGTCGATCTCGCTCTCATCGACGCCCAGCATAGCGGTCGTCATCAGCGCGGCGAACTCCTGGCTCACATGCAGGCTCATGGTGCCGACCACCTCGCCTGCAAAATGCACGGCGCCCACCAGGCGTTTTTCATTGAGTCCCGGATCGGTGACCTTGCCGACCTTGTTCAGGTCCATGGAGAGCATGGTATCGAAAGTCTCGATCATGCAGTTGGTGACGGTCTTTTCGACGGCGGTGATGCGAATCTTTTCCATAGCGTGTTATCCGGCAATCCATTCGAATACGAGCCCCGGCCAGGAGCGATAGTCAGTAATTTGACAGGCCGACCGCCCCTTGTCGGTGGCCCGATGCAGTGTCCGGCGCCAACTGCCGGCCACACAACCACATTATCCTTTTATTTCAATATAATAAAAGTGCACTGACCATCCTCGGCCACACACCCCAATTGTCGTTGCAAATAGTTGGCCAAAAAATTAATATAGCGCTCACTCGCATTCATGCCCTATGAAAGACATATGATGGAATTAAAAACCTTGATGCGGCTCGGCCGTTTCAAAGAGATCGTCCTGATCCTGCTCAAATATGGCTTCGACGATCTCATCGACCGCCTCGACATTCCCGGCGCCGGGCTGCTCAAACGAATCAGCCGTGCGAGCGACGGGTTGGACACCTTCCAGCGGATCCGCCATGCGGCCGAAGAGTTGGGCCCGACCTTCGTCAAGTTCGGCCAGATCATGAGCCTGCGTCCCGACCTGCTGCCACCCGGACTGATCGAAGAGCTGAGCCGGCTCCAGGACGACGTAGCGCCGGTCGAGCTGGCCCAGATCCAGGCGGTCGTGGAAGAGAGCACCGGGCGTCCCCTCTATGACACCTTTTCCATCTTCGATGTCGAACCGCTGGCGGCCGCCTCTATCTCCCAGGTGCACCGGGGCGTATTGAAACAGGAAGGGCACATCGTTTCCATAAAGGTCCAGCGCCCCGGCATCCGGGCCAAGATGGAGAGCGACCTGGACATCCTGGCCATGGTGGCCGATCTGCTTCATGAGCGTATCGAAGAGCTCGAAAGCTTCGATCTGCCCCGCCTGGTGCAAAATGTCCGCAAAACACTGCTGCGCGAACTGGACTTCAAAAGAGAAGCCCGCAACATGAAAATCGCCCGCAGCCGTGCAGGAGAGGCGCCGCTGGTCGACATCCCCGAGCCGTATGAGAAGTACTGCACCGAGCGCGTGCTGGTGATGACCTTCATCCAGGGGACGCCCCTCAAGCAGATGCCGATCGATACGCTCACCGACCCCGAATCGCTGGCCCGGGCAGGCTTGAGTGCCGCCATCAAACAGATTTTGGAAGACGGCTTTTTCCATGCCGATCCCCATCCGGGCAATGTCCTGGTCACCCCCCAGGAGCGGCTCTGCCTGATCGACTGGGGAATGATGGGCCGGCTGGCCGAGCGCGATCGCCATGAACTGATCCAGCTGCTCAAGGCGGTTCTGGAAAAGGACGGCGAGGCCATGGTGCACGCCCTGCTGCGCGTGGGCCAGGCGCTGGAGGTGGTGGACCGCGAGGCCCTCGAACGGGAATTGCTCGACATTCTGGATGCCCACCATGCGGTTCCCATTCAGGAGATGAACATCGGCGCCCTGCTCATGGCGGTCACCGATCTGCTCAGGACCCACCGTCTCAGGCTGCCGCCGGACCTGGTCATCATGATCAAGGCCCTGGTGGCGGCCGAAGGCACGGCCCGGCGCATCTATCCCGATCTGGACATTGTGTCCGAAGCCAGGGACCAGATCACGGCACTCGCCAAGCGGCGCTTCAAACCCAAAGCCCTGCTCCGGCGCCTGCGTTTCACGCTCTTCGAATTTTTCAGCCTGCAGCAATCCCTGCCCAGGCGCATGGAGACCCTTCTGGGCCAGGCCGAACAGGGCAAACTGACCGTGGGATTCCGGCACGAAAATCTCGGCGGACTCATCAACACCCTGGACAGCATCATCAACCGACTGACCTTCGGCATCATCATCGCCGCCATGATCATCGGCTCCTCCATGATCATCACCACCGGAATCGGCCCCTTTCTGTTCGGATTTCCGGCCCTGGGCGTGTTGGGCTATCTGATTTCCGGGGTTCTCGGGTTGTGGCTGATCTTCACGATCCTGCGGCAACGCAAATATTAAGCCTGCCGAAACCCAAGGAGTGTTCATGCCCGACCACCTGCTCTCATCCTGGCTGCACCGGCGCCTCTATCACGCCCATCCCACCAACCTGCTTCTGACGAGCTACCTGGCGACCATCGTCGTCGGGAGCCTGGCCCTCATGCTGCCGGCGGCTACCGTCGGCAACGGCATCACCCCCATCGACGCCCTGTTCACCGCCACCTCGGCCGTGTGCGTGACCGGCCTGATCGTCGTGGACACGGCCACCTGTTTCACCGGCTTCGGCCAGGCGGTGATCCTCTTTTTGATCCAGATCGGCGGCCTGGGCATCATGACCCTTTCGGTGGCCCTGTTTCAGATCATCGGCAAGCGGGTGGTGTTTCAACAGCGCATGGCCATGCAGGAGGTCTTTTCGCATGCACCCCGGGAAGACATCTACATCCTGATCCGCTCGGTCCTCGTTTTCACCCTGGCCATCGAAGCGGTGGGCGCCCTGCTGCTCTTCGCCCACTGGCAATCGACCTACCCCTGGTCCGAAGCGCTGTTCAAAGCCGTTTTTCATTCGGTCTCCGCGTTCTGCAACGCCGGATTTTCCCAATTCAGCAACAACTTGATGGATGAACGCGCGTCTATCCTGGTGAATTTCACGGTGGGAGGCCTGATCGTGCTGGGCGGCATCGGATTCCCGGTGGTTTACGAGCTGTTCCGGCGAGCCGTGGGCCGTCAGACCGGCAAGGTGTCCCTGCAGACCAAGAGCGTGATCGCCACCTCCATCGGACTGACCGCCGCCGGCGCGCTGGTGCTGCTGATTTCGGAGCGCTCCCTGACCAGCGCCCTGGGTTCGGGCCAAGGAATCATGGCCGCGCTTTTTCAATCGGTGACTTGCCGCACGGCCGGTTTCAACACCCTGGACATCGCCGGCCTCAATACGGCCACCCTGCTTTTCATGATGTTCCTGATGCTGGTGGGCGCCTCGCCGGGATCGTGCGGCGGCGGCATCAAAACCACCACCCTGGCCGTCCTGGCCACCTTTTCGTGGAGCCGGCTGATGCGGCGTAAGTGCGCCAACCTTTTCGGCAAGACCATTCCCCAGGAGACGATCGCCAAGAGCATTTCGGTGCTGGTGTTCTCCCTGGCCGCCGTTTGCCTGGCCGTCTTCCTGATCCTGATGTTCGATCCGAACCATGGGGCACGAATTTCGGGCAACCGCCAGTTTTTAAGTTTTCTCTTCGAGACCGTATCGGCCTTTGCCACGGTGGGCCTCTCCATGGGGATCACCGCGGCGCTCACGTGGTCCGGCAAAATAGTGATCATCGTGTTGATGATCATCGGTCGCGTGGGCGTGCCCGCCTTCACCTATATCATTGCCGGCGGCGGTGCCACCAAAGGCGTCCAGTACGCCGAAGAGAACATGATGATCGGATAGCAAAGAAAGGAATTCCAATGAAACGATTCGCCGTCATCGGCGCCGGAAGTTTTGGATACTATGTGGCCAGAGCCCTCTACGAGAACAAGAACGAAGTGATCGCCATCGATCGCAGCAAGGAGCGGGTCCAGGCCATCGAACCCCACTGCACCAGCGCCATCGTGCAGGACGTCACCGACATGGAGGCGCTCAAGGGGCTGGGGCTCAAGGAGATGGATGCGGTCATCGTCAGTACCGGGGCCAACATCAAGCCGAGCATCCTGATCTGCTTTCACCTGAGCCGACTGGGCATCAAGCGCATCATCGTCAAGGCCGAGGACGACGACCACGGCGAGATCCTCAAGGAACTGGGCGCCACCGAAATCATCCGGCCGGGCATGGACATGGCCCAGCGTCTGGCCTTGCGGCTCACCTCGCCCAACATCCTCGAGTTTCTGCCCCTGGAGGAAGACTACACCATCGCCCAGGTCGACCCGCCGCCCTCGTTCATCGGCAAGACCCTCAAGGACCTGAACCTGCGCAAACGCTACGAAGTCTACATCATCGCCGTCAAGGAACTGGTGCCCGAACGCTTCAGGATGGTGCCCGACGCCGAGTTCACCATCAAGGACAGCGACGTGCTGATCATGCTCGGACGCGACGGCGATCTGAAAAAAATCAAGGAGCTGAAATGACACCGGCCGGCCTTGCCCAGAATCCGGGCATGACCATTTCACTGGCCCTGGCCCTGGGCATGGCGGCCCAGACCCTGGCCCATCATCTACGGGTGCCCGGCATCGTTCTGCTGCTGGCCGCCGGTGTGGCCTGCGGTCCGGACGGCCTCGGGCTCATCCATCCCGCGGCCCTCGGCCCGGCCCTGGGCATCCTAACCGGGTTCGCCGTGGCGGTCATTCTCTTCGAAGGCGGCATGAACCTGAAGTTCAGGCGGCTTCGACGCGCCCAGAGATCGGTGCGGCAGCTGATCCTGGTGGGTGGAGTGGTCACCGTGGCCGGGGCCGCCGCCGCGACCCACTTCATTTTACAGTGGCCCTGGCGAAGCGCCATCCTCTTCGGCACCCTGGTCATGGTGACCGGCCCCACGGTCATCAACCCGCTGCTGAAACGCCTCAAGGTCAAACGTTCGGTGGCCGTGGTGCTCGAAGCCGAAGGCGTGCTGATCGACGCTCTCGGTGCGGTGGTGGCTATCGTGGCCCTGGAAGCGGCCCTCAGCCCGGCCCACGGCAGCCCCCTGGTGTGGGGCTGGCACGTGGTGTCGCGCCTCGGCTTCGGGGCCCTGGCAGGTGGAGCGACAGGGTTGGCGCTCATGTTTCTCTACCGCTTCCGGCGCATGATCCCCGAAGGCACCGAAAACGTCTTCACCCTGTCCATCGTACTGGCCCTGTTCCAGGGCAGCAACCTGGTGCTGGCCGAAAGCGGCATCGCCGCCGTGACCATGGCCGGCATCGTCATCGGCAATTTCAGCACCTACGTTCTGCAAGACCTGGTGGAATTCAAGGAAGAACTCACCGTTCTGCTCATCGGCATGCTCTTCGTGCTCCTGGCCGCCGACGTGCGCATGGCCCAGGTCGCCGACCTGGGCTGGCCGGCCCTGGGCGTGGTTCTCGTGCTCATGTTTCTCGTCCGTCCGGCCGCAGTGCTGGCCGGCACCGGCATGACCGAACTCAAATGGAAGGAGCGGGCCTTCATCGCCTGGATCGGTCCGCGGGGCATCGTGGCGGCCGCCGTGGCCTCGTTTTTCGCCGCCGCCTTCGCCGAGCGCGGTCTTTCGGGCGGATACGAACTGCGCGCCCTGGTCTTCCTGGTGATCGCCATCACGGTGGTCTTTGCCGGATTGACCGGCGGCCCCATGGCCGGCCTTCTCGGCCTGCGGCGTCCCAGCCAGGCGGGGTGGGTGATTCTGGGCGCCGGTTCCCTGGCCCGGGCCGTGGCCAAACTGTTCAAACAGGATGGCCAGGAAGTGGTGCTGATCGACTCCAACGCCGACCACTGCAAGGCCGCCGAACAGGACTGCACCCGCGTCATTTACGGCAACGGGCTGCAATCCAGGTATCTGCTGCGCGCCGAGATCGACACGCGCCGCGGGGTCCTGGCCCTGACCGCCAACGACGAAGTCAACTATCTCTTCGTCCAGAAGGTGAAGCAGGAGTCCAAAGAGATCCCCCTATATGCCGCCCTGAAGACCGATACCGCCTCCCTGACGGTCAAGATGCTGCACCAGGCCGGCGCCCAACTGCTCTTCGGCGCCACCGCGGATGTGGAGATCTGGCAGCGCCGGTTCAGAAACGAACAGGTGTACCTCGACATCTGGCAGCCCGGTCCGGACACCATCGACGAGACGAACGGCGATCCGCCGCTGGCCGGCTACAGCGGAAACGGTCTGCTGGCCACCGCCGTGCGCCGCAACGAGCGCCTCATCCCCCTGGGAAACGGTACACAGCTCAAGAAAGGAGACCAGGTCTACTTCCTGGTCTTCGAGCCGGAACTTAAACTGGCCGGTGAATTTCTGAAAAAAGCGGGCTGGCAACAGGTCGGCCAAGCCGACCGGGAGGCTTTTTCCACCTCCACGTGCACGCTCGAATCTTGATGGATCCGTAAACAGTCGTTGTCCAAAGGTGTCGTCTACTTTAAGGATTCGGGGTGGGCAGGACCAGCATCTCCATCAGCTCCTGGCGGGAGAAAGTCTTGACCAGGTCCGGATCATCCTCATGGAGGATGCTCTCCATCAGATTCTTTTTCCTGTCGATAATGGCCGCGATCTTCTCCTCCAGGGTACCTTCGGTGACCAGCTTGAACACCTGCACGCCGCGGCGCTGCCCGATGCGGTGCACCCGGTCGGTGGCCTGGTCTTCGCGGGCCGCGTTCCACCAGCGGTCGTAGTGAATCACCACCGAAGCGGCCACCAGGTCGATGCCTACGCCGCCGGCCTTGAGGCTGCCCATGAACACCCGACAATCCGGATCCTGATCGAAACGCGCGATCAACCGGCCGCGGTTGCGGCTGACGCCGGTCAGGGAGACGAAACCGATGCCTTGCGCTTCCAGGTGACGGGCGATAATGTCTATCATGCCCAGGTACTGGCTGTAAACCACGATCTTCTGACCGCTGTCGAGGCACTCGGACAGCAGCTCGCAGAAAAGGTCCCATTTGCCCGAGGCGTATCGGGTGCAGGCGGCCGGATCTTTTTCCACCAGGGCCGGATGGTCGCAGATCTGCTTGAGCAGGTTGAGCAGCGCAAAAATGTGCATATAGGGCAGCGGCGTCTGCTCATCGGCCAGCGCCCGGCGCAGCTCGCGTCCCCGGTTGTCGATGGCGTCGCGGTAGAGTCCGACCTGATCGTCGCTGAGCCGGCAGGTGCGCAAGTCTTCGATCTTTTCGGGCAGCTCCTGCAGGACGCTCTTTTTCAAACGCCGCAATGTGAACGGGGCGATCAGGCGGCTGAGCAGCATCCGGCGCGCGGCGTTGTCCTCCAGCTCGATGGGGAGTCGAAAGTAGCGCTGGAAGTGGTCGTCGGAGCCGAGATAATCCGGCACGACGAGATCCATGAGCGATTTGATCTCATCGATGCGGTTTTCGATGGGCGTGCCGGTAACGCCGATCTTCATACCGGCCGTGAGCCGCTGTGCGGCCAGGTAGGACTGGGTCTGGGCGTTCTTGATATGCTGCACCTCGTCGAACACCACCACCCCGAACTGCACCGCTGCCAGGGCCGCCGCATCCCGGCGCAGGATGCCGTAAGAGGTAAGGATGCCATCGGTCCCTTCCAGACTCTGGTGCAAATCGCGCTCCGTGCCGTAATGAACCGCCACCGTGAGGCCCGGCGCATGGACCCGCAATTTTCGCTCCCAGTGGCTGATCACCGTGGTGGGGCAGACCACCAGAAACGGATCGCGCAGCTGTTGCGTCTCCCGCAATCCCACCAGAAAGGCCATGATCTGGTGGGTCTTGCCCAGCCCCATGTCGTCGCACAGCAGGCCGCCGAAGCCGTTGTCGTGCAGAAACCAGAGCCACGCCAGCCCCCGCTGCTGATAGCCGCGCAGCGTGCCGGTCATCGCCGCCAACGTCGGCAGGGGCGACAGCGGCTTGAGCGCCAGCAGGTCGCCAAGTTGACGGGCCCGGTCCGGATCGCCGCCCAGGGTCAGCGGCCGTCCACTCAAGGCACCGATGCGAAAGAGGTCGGCGCGGGAGAGCCTAAGGCCCGATAAGCCATCAGACCGTGCTGCGGCCGGCAGCCGGTCGGCCAGCTCCTGCAGTGGTGCGAACGCCGGCGCATGGCAATCCACCCATCCGTTGCCGGTGGCGACAAACCGCTGATCGGCCTGCCGGGCGCTGACGATGTCCGCCAGGGAGACCGACTGGCTGCCATCTCCGCTGCCATCGCGATAGATGACCGACAGCCAGCACCAATCGCGGTCGAGGGCCTCGGGCGCGATCTCCACCCGGTCGAAGCCGATCATGATTCGGATCCGGCGCACCCGCTCGTCGAGCATGACCAGCTCCTGCTGAAGGTCGGCGGCATGATCCGCCAGAAACCCAGACACCCGGCTGCGTTCGATGACCGTTCGTACCGGCGCGTCGAAGGTGGGCGCCTGCCTGGGGTACTGGTCTTCGACCATGATGCCCAGCTCCTTGATGTAATAAAGATGGCCGTACTGGAACTTTTTCAGATCTTCGCGCTTGAAGAAACGATACTCCCCGTTCTGCTGAATCAGCCGCAACAGCGGTCGGATCTCCAGATCCAGCCCCTCGTTGAGGGAGACGTCGAACACTGAATCCAAAGAAAGCGGCTCAATCTGCAGACCATGCGGGTTGGCCAGGGCGTCTTTGAGTTCGGTGAGCACCCGCTTGACCTTGTTGCGCGGCACGGTCAGGTAAAACAAGGTTTGTCCCTCCCGGTCCAGGCCGCTGAGCATAAATTCTCCGCTTGCCGGGTCGATCGCCGGTTGCAGAATGCACCCGTCGGTTCCGAACTCCCTGAAACAATGATAGGCGAAGCGATACCAGAACTTGCCTTCCAAGGTCTGACGCGTCGTCTTAAGGCCTTTGTGGTGCAGGATCTCCTCGTCGTGGGTCATGGTCAGGTTCGCCAGTTGTCGCAGCACATCGGCCCGCGTGGGTACCACGGCATCGGCCTCGGAGCCGGTGCAGCGCTCGATCAAACGGCCGCGATCCCCGCCCCGTGAAGGGTAATAGAGCATCGGCGTGCCTTCACTGTCGACGACGACCAGTGTGTTCGTCTCGCCCGGGCCGGTGGTCATGAAGTCGACGGTCTCCGGGGGTTGTCGATCGCCGTCGGCCATGATCACCGATAGACGATGCCAGGGACCGGCCTTGAAAACGCTGTACACATCGGGCACGTGCGGCTTTTCAAAGAGGTGGGCGAGCTTGGCGAAAGCCTTGAGATGATCGCAGGTCCGGCGTTCGTAAGCGCGGCAGGTGCAGGAGCGATGCCCTGCGTTACCCGGCTCCGGCGCTACCACGTAAGCCACTGCCGGGTAGCGATCCCCGAGAGCCGGCATCAGGGCCAGGCCATTGCGGAAAAACTCCAGGCGATGCAGGTCGTCCGGGCCGACCGGCGGTTGGGCGGCGGCGCGCGTTTTCGCTTTTCCTCTGCTATTGGAATTCGATCGTTTGAGTGTCGGCTGGGTCATATGCGCCTGCGGCCTATTTCACGGCCGACAACTCCCGGATCAGATCGTCGATCTCCTCTCGATCCAGATGCTTTTCGACGGTCCCACCGCCCGGATGGGCCATTTTCAAGATGCAGCCCGTGTCGGTGCGGGTCAGTTCCCAACGCTTGTCCCGGGGCATGGTCACCTCCGGCGCCAGCCACTCGTCGGCCTCGAACTCGGCGATCTGGATCAGCACTCCGAAGGCGTGGCGGGGATGGATGAACAACTCCTTCCAGTAGGCATCCTCGTATTCGTTGTTGCCGAAATAGGGAATGCCCGCCGCGTCCAGCGCCTTTTTGGCGGCCTCGATGTCGGGCGTCTGCATGGTGATGTGGTGCACGCCCCCCTGCTTGTCCGCAAGGAATGAATCGAGGAAACTTCCCGCTGCGGTGGCATGCAGCAGTTCGATGCGGCTCAGGTCGCCCAGGGCGAAGCTTTGCCACACATATTTCATTTTATCGTCCCGGGCCGTGGCACACGGCACGGCGCCCAGCACTTTTTCGAAAAATGCCCTGGCCGCGGGATAGTCTTTTACCGCGACGGCCACATGGTCAATTCGTGAAATCATGATGATCCTTTCATGGCTGGCGCACCCTCATGTGCGCTTACGAAAGTGGTCGATATATCGAAACCTTGAAGTAAAAAGCATCAATACCATATAGGTGTCAAGTCACAAAAAAACGCCCGGGCCAAAGCCCGGGCGTTGGTTTGAACATTCGTATCGCGGCGCCACAGAAGAGGCCGCTCACCTTGCCGCCCGAATCGACGTCCATACGGCGGAAGGCCGGGTTGGAGGTGCCCTAGTTGAACTTTTCCCGCAGCAACCGCTTGAGGATCTTGCCGGTGGGTGTGCGCGGGATCTGGTCCGTGAAGATCACTTGCCTGGGAGTCTTGTACCGCGCCAGTTTGTCCCGGCACCAGTCGACGAGGGCCTCCGCGGTGAGGCTCTCTCCCTGTTTGAGCACCACGATGGCCTTGACGGCCTCGCCCCATTTCTCGTCCGCGACGCCGATCACCCCGACGTCGGCGATGGCCGGATGGCCGATCAGGCACTCTTCCACCTCGGCCGGATAGATATTCTCGCCGCCGGAGATGATCAGGTCCTTCTTGCGGTCCAGGATGTACAAAAAGCCGTCGGCGTCCATCCTGGCGATGTCGCCAGTGTGGAGCCACCCGTCGATGATGGTCTGGGCCGTCGCCTCGGGGTTGTTGTAATAGCCTTTCATCAGGTGAGTAGTACGCATGAGCACTTCGCCAGGCTCATCGGGGGCAACGGGTTTTCCTTCGAAGTCCACCACCCGGATATCGGTGTGGAAGAACGGGGGACCGCAGGATCCGGCTTTCTTGATTGCCGATTCCGCGTCGATGACCGAGGCCGGGCCGGTGCATTCGGTCAAGCCGTAAAGCTGGCGCACCCCCATGCCCTTCTCGGCAAAGGCTTTGATCAGGGGCACGGGCACGGGCGCCGCATAGACCAGGGCCAGCTTGATGGTGGACCAGTCGAAGGTTTCGAATTGCGGCACCGAGCGCAGGAACATCAGGACCTGGGGCACGGAGCCGAACCAGGAAATGTTCTCGGTCTGAATCAGCTTGAGAAATTCGGCCGGCTCGAAGGCGCGCTGGAAGATCATGGCAGAGCCGAAGTGCACGCACATGGGCACCGGCGCCAGGGCGCCGATGTGGAACAGCGGCAGCGGCATGAGCATCCGGTTGCCGACATCGCCCAGGGTAACCTTGAGGTTGACCGAGGTGTGGTAGTAGCCCATGTGGGTCAACTCGGCGCCCTTGGGCCGGCCGGTGGTGCCGGACGTGTAGAGGATCGTCAGGGTGTCGTCATCCCCGCCGACGTGCTCGGGTTCGTCGGCCGGGGCAGTACCGATGACCGCCTTGTAGGCGCCGGCCCACGCCGGAGGGCTGTCCATGATGCCAATAAAGGTCTTGGCCGGGATCTGGGCACGGATGGCCTCGGCCACCGGGGCGAATTCCTTGCCGAAGATGAGGGCTTCCGCACCGCAATCATTGGCGATGTAGGCCACCTCGGGCGGTGCCAGGCGATGGTTCACCGGCACCATCACCACCCCGATCTTGGCCAGACCGAAGAAGAGCTCCAGGTATTCGGGCTCGTTCAGGGCCAGCACCGCCACCCGATCCCCCGGTTTGACCCCCATTTCGAGCATGGCATGGGCGACCCGGTTGGCGCCGTCGTTCAACTCCCGAAAAGAACGCCGCACATCTCCGACCACGAGGGCCTCCAGATTGGGACTCAGCATGGCCCGCTTGTAGAGCAGATAACCGATGTTGATCTTCATGACCCCAGCTCCTTTTTAAATGGTTTTTGGTTACACGTCGACCCTCCTGAAGTGGATGGAACTGCCACTGGGTTTACGACATCAACACTTTGTCAGAATCCTTCGAGTTTGGCGACGATATCGCTCATCACTTCGCTGGCGCCCGCACCGATGGAAATCAACCGGGCGTCCCGGAAGAACCTGGACACGCGCATCTCGTTCATGAATCCCATGCCGCCGTGCATCTGCAGGCAGCCGTCTGCCACCTGGTTGAGCAGGCGCCCGCCGATCAATTTGCCCATGGAGATCTCCCGGGTGGCGTCCTGGCCGGCCATCTTCATGCGCACGATGTGATAGGTGAGCTGCCGCAGGCACTCGATCTCGCTGAGCCAGTCCACCAGCCGGTGGCGCAGCACTTGCTTTGTGATCAGGGGCTTGCCGAAAACGATGCGCCCCTTGATGTAGGCCACGGTTTCGCGGATCATCTCTTCCGCGCCGATATAGCAGATCGGCAGGGCCGAGAAGCGCTCGTGCTGAAACTGCCGCATCTGATAGATGAAGCCTTCGCCTTCCTGTCCGATGAGGTGATCGGCCGGAATGCGCAGGTCGTCGAAGTAGAGCTCGGCCGTGTCGCTGCTGCGCATGCCCAGCTTGTCGAGTTTTTTGCTGATCTTGAATCCCGGCAGATCGGTGGGAACCACGAAGAGGCTGAACGAATGATACCCCGGCGCCTCGCTGGTGCGGGCCAGAAGCGTCAGAAAATCGGCCTGGGTGCCGTTGGTGATATAGGTCTTGGAGCCGTTGAGCACGTAGGTGTCGCCGTCCCGCCGGGCGAACGTCTTGAGCGCCGCCACGTCCGAACCGGCGTCCGGTTCGGTGACGGCGATGGCGCCCACCATATCCCCGCGGATGGCGGCGGCCAGGTACTTCTCCTTCAGATCATCACTGCCGAACTCGTCGATGGCCGGGGTCGCCATGTTTGTCTGCACGGCAATGGCCATGGGCACGCCGCCGCAGCGCGCGCGGGCGATCTCTTCGAGCATCACCGTCTCGTACCAGTAGTCGAGGCCTTCGCCGCCGTACCGCTCGTCGTAGCGGATGCCGAGGAACCCCAGGTCCCCCATCTCCTTGAACAAATCGTGGAGCGGTGCGGCCCCCTTCTCTTCCCATTCGTCGACGAACGGGTTGATCCGCCGGTTCACGAAATCCCGTATGGCCGCGCGCACCTGCTCGTGTTCCCTGGTAAAATATAAACTCTCGCTCATGCTGGGTCTCCCTGCTTCTGCTTCCGGTCGAGGTTGATGGCGGCTATACATCCGCCGTTCAGGCATGCATGTGATCTCCTCAGGGGTTCTTTTGGCGGGGCCCAGGCCGCGTTCCGGGTGCCGGCCCCAGGGTGGGCGGCCCGGCGAAGCACTGGGCCACTGCCATCCACTGGCGGGCGACATCGCCGACAACCACCAGGGCCGTGTCGTCCACGTGCCGCCGCTGGATGACCACCTGGCAGAAGTCCTCGGCCGGCCCACTGATGCGCTGGACCGCGGTCTCATCGCCCCAGGTCCAGAGCTCGCCGGAGGGCGCGGTCAGTTCGACGCGCACCGGCGTTTCCGGCACCTCCAGACCCCGGTTGGTAAAACTCCAGCCGAAGGTCGTGACACCCAGGTGGGCGATGTGGCGCAGCCCCGGGCTGGCGGGCCGCGCGATGGCCAGGACATCGTAAACGTCCTGGCCGTGGGCCCAGGTTTCCATGAGCCGGGCGCTGGCGAAGGAACGCGCGCTCATGGGCGGTCCGTACCACGGCAGGCGGTCTTTGGGGCCCAGCCGGACCAGAGCGTCGACCAGCTGCCGCCGCTCCCGCCGCCACCAGGCGAGCAGATCGTCGGTGGACATGGCCCGTCCCTTGGCCAGGGTGATTTCGGTGGCTTCGTCCATATTTTTGATCCGCCCCAGGTCCTCGACCAGGTGGCGCTGGAACGCCTCGGGGTCGGTGGCCGCGAGGCGGGCGGTGTGGTCGAAGTAAGCCAGGTGGCAGATTTCGTCCTTGACCGTCCAGCGGCCGCACGGTGCCAGGAGTTGCCACTGGTCCGGGTCCAGGCAGCTCACCAGGGCGTCCAGGGTATCCTGCTCCCAGGCCAGGTCTGCGCAGATCGCTTTCATCCTACCTCCTTTACTTCAGGCCCCATTTGCTTCCGGCCTATTTTGCTTCCGACCGGCTTATTTTACTTCCGACCAGCCTCTTTTACTTTCGAATGGATCACCAGAATCGAAACGGGCATCTCCACGATTTTGGCCCGCAGATATTCCCCTAATGTCTTGGCTTGGGGGTCGCTGCGCGCCGACGCCGCCACGCCGTCGCCCAGCAGCCCGCGGATGTAGAAATTGACCGCCAGCAGGTTGGGCATTTCATAGCGCGCGATGGAAAATGGGGCGCAATCGGGCAGCAGCCCCATGAGGCGTTCGGTGGTTAGAAAGCGTCGCAGGAACGCAAAGGCTTCCGGGGTCTGCGCCCAGATGCCGAGATTGGCGTTGCCGCCCTTGTCGCCCGAGCGCGTGGCAAAGGCCCTTCCCAGAGGCACCCGGACGGTCGGGCCGCCGGGAACCGCGGGGATGTCCTGCGTGGGAGGCGACACCACGAAGGGTTCATATGCACCGGCGGCTTCGATGACCGACGTCGGACGGTCGTCGATGCAGACCGTCTGGTGGATGTGGCGACTCCCGACCAGCGCCGGCCAGTGCACCACCGCCGGCGCACCGTTGCCGGGCGGCGACGTCAAGGTGAAGCCGGGGATGTTGGCCAGGGCCATCTCCACCACCTTGGCCGAAAAGCATTTGCCCACCTTGTCGCCATCCAGGTCCATCACCGTGATGCGCAGGTAGGCGAAGGCCTCGTCGTTGGTGGCCGGGTCTATCTTTTCGGCGTGCACGAGCTGCACGTCCACCGTCCGGAACCGCTCCCGGCCGCCCAGGCTGTCGAACAGGGTGTCGGCGACGATCTCGGCCTTGCGGTCGATGTCCAGGCCGGTCAGCACCACGGTCATGGTGTTCTTGTAGCCGCCCAGGGTGTTGATGCACACCTTGGTGGTCTCCGGCGGCGGCTCGCCCCGGGTCCCTGCGCCCCGCACCCGGTCTGGCCCCTCCTGGGTCAGCGACAGGGTGTCGAAGCGCACCGCCACATCCGGGGTCAGGTAGGTCGGGGCCGCGATTTCATAGAGCAGTTGGGCCGTCACCGTGCCCACAGACACCAGGCCGCCGGTGTCCGGATGCTTGGTGATGACGAAGCTGCCGTCCGGATGCATCTCGGCGATGGGAAATCCCACGTTGCGATAGCACGGCACCTCGTGGATGAACGAATAGTTGCCGCCCGTGGCCTGGGCGCCGCACTCGATGATGTGACCGGCGGCATAGGCCCCGGCCAGCCGGTCCCAGTCGGTGCGTTGCCAGCCGAAGCGCCAGGCGCAGGGGCCTGCCACCAGGGCGGCATCGGCCACGCGGCCGCAGACCACGATGTCCGCCCCCTGCGCCAGCGCCGCTGCGATGCCCCATCCGCCCAGGTAGGCGTTGGCCGTGATGGGAACGACGCCGGCATCGGCCAGGGAGACCCCCTTGTCCAGATGGGTGAAGGGTTCACCGGCCTGCTGAAGCGCTTTCAGACGCGGCATCAGATCGTCGCCTTCGACGTAGGCGATTCTGGGCGAGAGGCCGAGCGTCCGGGCAACAGCCTGCAACGCCCGGGCCAGGCCCGCCGGATTCAACCCGCCGGCGTTGGCCACTACGCGGATCCCGCGCTCCAGGCATTGGCCCATCACGGCTTCCATCTGTTTGAGGAAGGTGGGCACGTAGCCGCCCTCGGGCGACTTGAGCTTCTTCTGGAAGAGAATCGCCATGGTCAGTTCGGCCAGGTAGTCCCCGGTGAGGACATCGATGGGGCCGCCGCGGACCATCTCCTCGGCCGCCGACAGACGGTCGCCGAAAAAGCCGCTGCAGTTGGCGATGATCAGCTTTTCAGGATCGCTCATGCGGATTATTCTCCTTTGAATCGGGGCGGACGTTTTTCCAGAAAGGCGGTAATGCCTTCCCGGGCGTCCAGGGTACCGGCCACCTCGACGAGTTGGCCGCCGAGGAAGCGCACGGCTTCGGCCAGGGGCATCCGTTCGGCGGCGGCAAAGGCCGCCTTGCCCAGCTTGAGGCCGATGGGGCTCTTGGCCGCCAGGGCGGCAAGCACCCGGCCCACCTCGGCGTCGAAATCCTCGTCCGGCACCACCCGGGTGACCAGCCCCATCTCCAGGGCCTGGGCGGCGGTGAGCCGCTCGCCGAGCAGGATCATCTCCATGGCCTTCTTGCGGGGCACGTTGCGGAAAATCAGGGCCCCGATCATCATGGGAAACAACCCGACGTTGACCTCCGGGGTGCCGAACTGGGCCGACGCCTTGGCGATCGCGATGTCGCAGGCGAGCATGAAGCCGGTGCCGCCGGCCAGGCAGTGACCGTTGACTCGCGCCACCGTCGGTTTAGTAAATTCCGCCAGGCGGCTGATAAGCCGGGCATAGCTGTCGAAGTGGCTGCGGCGGCCGGCGTCGTCCTGCATGCCGCCGCCCAGGTCGGCGCCCGAGCAGAAGGCCTTGTCGCCCGCGCCGGTGATGCAGACCACGCGCACGCCGTCATCCGCCTGGGCCTGGTCCAGGGCCGAGTGGAACAGGTCTACCGCTTCGGGCGTGATGGCATTGCGCGCGGCGGGCCGGTTGATGGTCACGGTGGCCACCTGCCGGTCGACTTGGTAGATCAGATCCTTTTCCGCCATGAACCGCCCTCCTTGATCGTTTCGACGATCATTACGACGATCTTTACGACGCCCGTTCGGCGGATGGCGCCGCCGGCGCATCAGCCGCCTCGGGCTCGATATCCACCAGCACCTGCTTGGGCGCCACTTTCTCTCCTTCGGTCACGTTGATCCGCGTGACCACTCCGGCGTAGGGTGCGGTCAGGGTGGTGTCCATCTTCATGGCCGACACCACCACCAGCCCCTGCCCCTGTTCGACTGCTTGGCCAACGGCGACCAGGATCTGGGTCACCACAGACGGCATGGGGGGCGTGACCGCCTTGGGGCCCGCTTTGGTCCCTGACCGGGAACGCATCTGTGGCGCGCGGTCGTCCGCCAGGAAAAAAGTGCGCCCCTCGACCATCACCGCCTTGCCCTCGGCGGTTTCGACCACGAACGCCGAGGTCTGGCGGCCGTCCACGATCAGGCGCAGCCGGTGCTCGGAAAGGCGCTCGAACACCACATGGGCTTCCCGATCGCCGAAGTTCGCGATAAACCCGCTGTCTCCGGCCGGTTCCACCGCCAGAGCGATGGTCTCTTCTTTGTATCTCAGCTTCCAATCCATGCAGCCGATCCTCCGCTTTCCGGTCGTGGTCGATGGCTGGCTACAGCCGCCAATGGTTCAACGTGTTCCAGGGGCCGGGGTGGTTCGCCGCCGCGACTGGCCCGGCCGGACGTGCCCGGGGCGCCATGGCGTCCGCCGCATAGGCCATGGCCGCCAGTTCCAGGCGCTTGCGATCCGGCGCCCAGTCTGCGAAATGGGCGGCGATGAAATCGGTATAGGTCTCTCCGGCCTGGAACGGCGCCGATGCGAGCACATCCAGCAGAAAATCCATGGGCGTCCGCACCCCCAGCACCACATAGGAGGTCAGGGCCCGGATCATGCGCCGGATGGCCAGTTCCCGGGTTTCCGCATGGACCACCAGCTTGGAGAGGATGGGGTCGTACTCCACCGGAACCTCGCACCCGGCATAAACCCCGCAGTCGTTGCGGACGCCCGGTCCGGACGGTTCCCGCAGAAATACGATCCGTCCCGGCGACGGCATGAAGTTCTGCTCCGGGTCTTCCGCGTAGATGCGGCATTCGATGGCGTGGCCCCGGCCGCGCACCTCGTCCTGGGTCAAGGCGAGCGGTTGGCCGGCGGCGATCTCGATCTGGTGGCGCACCAGGTCCAGGCCCGTGATCATCTCGGTGATGGGGTGTTCCACCTGCAGGCGCGTGTTGACTTCCAGGAAGTAGAAGCGACCCTCCGGGTCCAGGATGAACTCGACCGTGCCCGCGTTCACGTAACCGGCCGCTCGGGCGGCCGCCACGGCCGCCTGGCCCATCTCGGCGCGCAGCTCGGGAGTCAAGGCCGGGCTGGGGGTCTCCTCGATGATCTTCTGGTGCCGGCGCTGGATCGAACACTCTCGCTCGAAGAGATGGAGAATTCGGCCCTCTCCGTCGGCCAAAATCTGGAACTCCACGTGCCGGGACTTGGGCAGAAATTTCTCCAGGTAGACGGTGCCGCTGCCGAAAGCGGCGGCGGCCTCCCGGGAGGCGGCCCGGCAGGCCTCGGCCAGATCGGCGGGGCGCTCGACGATGCGCATGCCTTTGCCGCCGCCGCCGGCCGAAGCCTTGACGAGCAGCGGGAAGCCGACCTGTTCGGCAGCGGCCGCCCAGGCGGCGGAATTCTCCGCCGCGTCGATCATGCCCGGGATGATTGGCACCCCGCCCGATTTCATGATCCGCCGCGCCGTGAGTTTGTCCCCCAGGCTCCGGATCACCTGGGCGGGCGGACCGATGAAGACGATCCCTTCCCGCTCGCAGTGTTCGGCGAAGTCCGCATTTTCGGCCAGAAACCCATAACCGGGATGAACGGCCTCGGCGCCGGTCTGTTTGGCCGCGTCGACGATGCGGTCGATGTCCAGGTAACTCTTGGACGGCTCGGCGGGTCCGATGGGCACCGCCTCGTCGGCCTCCAGGGCGTGCAGGGCATGCCGGTCGGCATCGGAACAGACGGCCACCGTGGCAATGCCCATCTCCTGGCAGGTGCGCATGATCCGCACCGCGATCTCTCCGCGGTTGGCGATCAGAATCTTTTTAAACATGCGGTTCCCCATGGGATTGGTCTCTGTCGGGCATGGCAGGCGTGGATGGAGCAGGTGGCCAGGGCCACGTGTGGCATCGGCCACCTGTTCTATCCTCGCCGGGTTTAATGAACAGCATTCAGTTAGAATCCCTGGTTACAATGGATGTTACATGCGGAAAATGCCGTAGCCGATCACGTCGTTGCGAATCGGCGCATTGAGGGCCGCGGAAAGGCCCAGTCCCAGGACGTCGCGGGTCTTGGCCGGATCGATGATCCCGTCATCCCAGAGATTGGCGGTGCTGTAATAGGCATCGCCCTCCTTGAGGGCCGCCGCGATGACCGGCTCCCGGATGGCCTCGGCCTCCTCCCCGTTCAGGGGCGGCTGGCCGGCCCGCGCCCGCTGGTCGTCCTGCAGGGTGATGAGCACGTCGGCCGCCTGCCGGCCGCCCATGACCCCGATCTGGTGGTTGGGCCAGGTCCACAGAAAACGGGGGCCGTAGGCCCTTCCGCACATGGCGTAGTTGCCGGCGCCAAACGAGGCGCCCACCATGACCGTGAACTTGGGGACCGTGGCCGTGGCCACCGCATTGACCATTTTGTGTCCGTTCTTGGTGATGCCCCCGCGCTCGTAATCCCGGCCGATGATGAAGCCGGTGATGTTCTGCAGGAACACCAGGGGGATCTTGCGGCGGTCGCACAACTGGATAAACTGGGTGCCCTTCAAGGCGCTTTCGGAAAAGAGGATGCCGTTGTTTCCCAGGATGCCCACCGGGTAGCCGTGAATGTGGGCGAAACCGCAGATCAGGGTGGCGCCGTACATCTCCTTGAACTCGATGAACTCGCTGCCGTCGACGATCCGGGCGATGATCTCCCGGCTGTCGTATGGTTCGGAGATATCCCCAGGCACGATCCCGTAAATCTCTTTAGGGTCGTAGAGGGGTGACCGGTGCTCCCGGGTGGTCAAGCGGGCCTTGGGGTTGTCCGGCAGGTTGGCCACCAGCCGGCGCACGATCTCGATGGCGTGGGCGTCGTCCTCGGCATAGTAATCCGACACGCCAGATTCGGCACAGTGCACCTCGGCACCGCCCAGTTCGTCGGCCGTGACCTCCTCGCCGGTGGCGGCCTTGACCAGCGGCGGGCCGCCCAGGAAGATGGCGCCGTGGCCCCGCACGTGGACCACCTCGTCGCTCATGGCCGGCACGTAGGCCCCGCCGGCCGTGCACAGGCCCATCACGGCCGTGATCTGGGGGACGCCCATCTTGCTGAGAATCGCCTGATTGTAAAAGACCCGCCCGCCGTCATCCACATCCGGAAAAATTTCGGATTGCAGCGGCAGAAAGGCGCCTGCCGAATCGAGCAGATTCACCATGGGCAGCCGATTCTCCATGGCGATCGTCTGGCTGCGCAAGGTTTTCTTCACGGTCATGGGATAGGAGGAACCGCCTTTGATGCCGGGGTCGTTGATCGAAACGAGCACCTCCCGGCCGGAAACCATGCCGATCCCGATAATCACGCCGGCCTTGTGAATCGTGCCGCCGTACATGTCCTTGGCGGCCAACGGCGCGATTTCGAGAAACGGGGTGTTGGGGTCCAGGAGCAGGTCCAGCTTTTTGGGCGTCGGCAGTTTGCCGATCTCTGCCAGCCGCTTAAGCGCCTTTTCCGGGCGTTCGTTCATCGACCGGTTCAACGCCACGTTCAAATCGGCCACGCGCGCCGCCATGACGTCATAATTCTTGCGATACATATCCGATTGGGTGTCGATGCGGGACTCGATCACATACATGGTGTCGCCTGCCTCCTTTTGGCGCCTGCGCTATTTGCCGGGAAATGCGTGAAGGGGATGGACGATGCCGGCAAACCGGTGTTTCAGATGCCAAGGCCCATCCATTCAGTGGAAAGGCCTTTCAAGGATGATGCCACATTCATGAATAATATTTTTATATTGATTTCAATTCAAATATGACGACGGGAAGTCGATTGACGCCGTGACGTGTTTCAGTCTATGCTTAACATGCATGAAACGCATGAAACATTCAAGAAACAAGATGGAAACAACCAGAGGGACGCCGCCATGCCCCCAAGCGCCATGACCTCCCAGGACAACGTCAATCTCAAGCGGATCCTTGACGATCTCAAGATCAGCTACTGGCTCACCGATCTCGACTTCATTCTCCTGGACGTCAACGACACCTTTCTCGAATTCGCCGGCGCCAGCCGAAAAAACCTGATCGGCCGGGACATGCGCACGCTGATCAGCGGCGAAGAGATTCAAATGGTGGAACATTATGCCCGGCTGCTCAAGGCGGGACACCAATCGGTCCAGTACGAACTCTACATCTACGGACCGCGCAACCGGGAAAAGATACCGATCCTGTTTCACCAGTCGCTCAACACCGACGCGAACGGCCGACCGGCGACGGTCAATATCCTCCTGATGGATATCAGCGAACAGAAGCGCATGCGCGACGACCTGGAAAAAGAGAAGCGGATGCTCCAGAGCATCCTTTTCGGTATCCGGGACTGCGTCTCGATCTTCGATGAGAACGGACGCTACATGTTCGGCAGCCCCGAGAGCTCGGCCCTGCATGGTGGCCGGACCTCGCCGCTCCTGCCGCTGGACGCCAGGGGGCCGGTCGAACTGGCCCTGAACGCGGATGGTCAGGCCCGCCAATTCCTGGGGGAGATCCGCCCGATCCACGACCACGAGGGCCGCCTGTTCGCCCATGCCGAAACCCTCACAGACATCACCGACAACGTGCGCCTGGCCGAAAGGGAACGGGAGCTGTTTCACTTCAAGCGGCAAAAGCGCCGCAGCGAATTGCAAACCGAAATGATCGGCAGCGGACGGGAGATGGAGGGGGTCTTCGAAACCATCGTGCGCTGCGCAGAGGTCGATTCCAGCGTTCTGATCACCGGCGAGACAGGTGTGGGCAAGGAGGTGGCCGCCCGGGCCATCCACGGCCAGAGCCACCGCAAAGAAAAACCCTTCGTGGCCGTGAACTGCGGCGCCCTGCCGGAAGCGCTGCTCGAGTCGGAACTGTTCGGCCATGTGCGGGGCGCCTTCACCGGGGCCATCTCGGATCGGGCCGGCCTGTTCAGAGAGGCCCACGAAGGCACGCTCTTTCTGGATGAAATCGGAGAGCTGAACACGGGCATGCAGGTCAAGCTGCTCAGGGTCCTGCAGGAACGCAAAGTGCGCCCGGTGGGCTCGGACCGCTTCTATCCGGTGGACGTGCGCATCATCTGCGCCACCAACCGGAATCTGCAGGCCGATGTCCGGCAGGAGAGATTCCGGATGGATCTATACTACCGGGTGGCAGTGATTCCCCTGGTCATTCCCCCGCTGAGGGAGCGATCGCAGGATATCCTCCGGCTGGCGGGCCACTTCATCGACAAGCATCAGAAAAGAGATCGCCGGCATCTGAAAACCCTCGGTCTGTCCGCCCAGCAACTGCTGCAGCAGTACCGTTGGCCGGGCAACATTCGTGAACTCGAGAACGCCATCGAGCACGCCCTGGCCATGAGCCGGGAAACGGAAATCGCGCCCGCCTGCCTGCCCCTGCACATCCTCTATCCGGAAACCCAGGCGTCGATGGCTGCCCACGACGCCGGACTATCGACCACCATCGACGGTCAAAGGAATAGACGCGAGCGCGAACACCGGGTCATCATGGACGCTCTCGCCAGGCACGACGGCCACCTGGGGGCCGCGGCCGCGGAATTGGGCATATCCCGGGTCACCCTGTGGCGGAAGAGAAAGAGGTACGGATACATGCCTTCCGTATCGCGACAGGACCGATGAAGATCCTTCTTTTAACTCAGACACGCCACAATCTTCATATGCTTTGATCCATGACAGCCGGGATGAATCCTATCCAAAATGTATTGCCCCATTTGGTTGGACTGAGGTATCGTTTTCAAAGTATCCATTCACATCCATCGCGAGTCACCCAGCACCCACGGAATGTTCGGCAGCAAAAGGATTGGAGGCAATTTTTCTTAGGCAGACGTTAAGAAAATTTTATAAACATGACCGACTTTTTAAGCAAAGGAGGGCAGCTCAATGCGTCACATGATGAAGCACAAATGGACGATCCTTTTTATTCTTGCGGCCGCGGCCCTGATCGGTGCCAACGCGCCGGCATCTGAAGAAAGAGAGGCCGACCCGACGCTTGAGGCCCGGGAGGCATTGAACAAGAAGGGCCTGACCGGACAAGCCCTGCGCCTGGCCGATTTCCATGAGGGGGTAGCGCCCAGAAATTTTCTCGAACGCACCGGCGCAACCTACAAACCGTCCTACAACGAGGATCCATCGATTCCTGCTCAATGCTGGGTCGAAACCAATTACGGAACCCAAAACGCCTGCCTCTACTGTCACACGGACTATCTGGCGAAAATGAAGCACGGCAACGCGTTTCCGCTTGGAGAAGATCAGATTCTTTACAGCTTTCCTTCGCCGAATCTAAACAAGGTGCTCTGGCGCAACACCATTTTTCCGCAGGAAATCGGAGATCGGCTCAAAAAGGAGGGCATCGCTCTGCCGGACAGAGAAGATGTCGCCTATGTTCGGCGGGACAACTGGCAACCGGCCTATGCCAAAGCGCGCACGGGTGCCGGATCCGAGTGGCTCAGCAAAGCATCTTCCGAATTTATTCTGTTTCCGGCGCTCGATCCCTCGCATCTTTTCCCTTTCCGTGAAAAGGACCCCACCAGTGCCGGAACGCACGGTTTTATCGATACCGATGGCTTTGTGCGCGACGAGAAACAGGAATTTACCGGATGGCGCGCCGTCAACTTCTTCCCTTATGGTATTTTCACGCCGCTCTCGGGCAGCGTCAGCGGTATCTATATTCGACTGCCGCGGCCTTTCATGAGCCAAGGCAACACGTTCAACCGCGAAATCTATCGGAAAAATCTCTATCTTCTCGAACAGAACATCAAAAACCGGCCCTACAGGGAGACCCACTACTACGGCGATGCCGCCGATGTAGCGGTGGCGCGCGGCTTTTTCCCGGTGGGCACTGAATTCGCCCACCCGTTGCACTATGTGGACCTCAACGCGGACGGCGAAACCGGTGCCCGGGTCGATGGGGTTGTCGACAACACGACCGAAACGTACGAGTTCCCAGGCACCCGTTCGCGCCGGGTCAAGGAAATCCGCTACATGTACAAATGGAAGGACGTCGGCATCGATGACATCGACGATGACGCCCATTACGACCATTTCGTCATCGGCAACGAAGGCCAGGGTTGGGTCGACAACAATGCCGGATGGGTGCTCTCGGCCTATATCGAGGATCGGTGGGGGGCCTTGCGCCCGCAGACCACCGAGGAGTTGATGCAGTGCATCGGCTGTCACGGAAAGGTGGGCAACACGGTGGACTCCGTGTGGTCATTCCTGCGGAAACTACCGGGAGATGATGGCTGGCGCGAAATGGATTACGGTGACTACGACGCGAAACAACCGCAGCGAACCCGCCTGCAGGATTACGCGCACCAAAACGCGGCCATGGGCGAACTGGGCTTTTTTTATCACGTGGTCGTGGGGGCCGATCTTTACGGCGTCATGCCCCGCGAAATCGCCGCCGAACTCGAGGCGTACGCGGTTGCCAACGAGAAATCGCTGGGTCTCAAACACCCGACGGACGCGATCTTTGACGACATCCTGCTCAAGAACATGGCCGCTGCCGGACGCCGCTCGCATTTGCTGGAACGTCAGAAAGTCATGCGCGCTTTTGTGTCCGACCTCGCCTATCTCGACCGGGACCAAAAGACGGGCAAAAGCTTTGTCAAAGGCAGTCTCCTGTATCCGACACCGGAGACGATGAAGAACAATATCAGCCTCTACCGTAAAATTGTGCTCGATCAGAGCTACAATCTGGGTAAAGACGTGTTCGGCTCCGAGGCCGACAACGTGCCCTTCACTTTGAGATCCGATGGAACGGTGAAGGATGCTGCCGGCGAGATCATACCGCTGGGCCAAATCATCGTCAGCCGCCCCTATGATAAAGAGGGCGTCGGGACCACGCCTACCGGCATCGTGAAGACCAACGCGGCGGGCGAGCCGATTGACGCGGCCGGCAATCCGGTGGACATCGAGACCACCCCGGAAAAGGCGGTGGGCCACATCACGGCCGGCGGCACATTCGATACGATGTACAACCCGATCCTGAGCGACATTCCGCTTCGATCCGGCGATAAATGAGCGCGTAGCCGCCTGCCACAATCCTCAATGCATGCGCGACGACGCTAAGTGGTGCAGGCATCAAAAAAACGCCCGGGCCGAAGCCCGGGCGTTTGATGTTTTGAACGATGTCGGTACTGCTTAGAACAGGCCACTCACCTTGCCGTTGGCCGGATCGACGTCGATGCGGCGGAAGGCCGGGTTGGAGCCGGTGCCCGGCATCAGGCTGATGGTGCCTGCGCAGGGGCAGAGGAACTTGGCGCCCGAGTAGATGAGGACGTCGCGGATGGGCAGACGCCAGCCTTTGGGCACGCCCTTTTTGACGGGGTCGTGGGTCAGGGAGAGGTGGGTCTTGACCATCATGGTGGCGAAGTCGGCGTACTTGGGATCGTTCTCGAGCATCTCGGCCTTGGCGGCGGCATCGGGCAGCCAGTCCACGCCGTCGGCGCCGTACACTTCCTTGGCGATCACGTCCACGCGGTCGCGCAGCTTCATCTCCAGCGGATAGAGGAAATCGAAGTCGTTGCCCTCTTCGCAGGCCTCGATGACGGCATCGGCGAATTCCAGTGCCCCTTCGCCGCCCTTCTCCCAGTGCTTGGACTCGGCGCAGCGGGCGCCGGCGGCTTCGGCCGCCTTACGCACGATGGCGCACTCGGCGTCGGTGTCCGTATAGAAGCGGTTGATGCAGACCACCGGGTTGATGCCGGATTTGCGGATCACGCCGATCATGTGCACCATGTTCTCGACACCCTTTTCCACCAGGGCCAGGTTCTCCTTGGTGTAGGCGTCGTCCAGGGCCTTGCCGGCCACGACCTTGGGGCCCCCGCCGTGCATCTTCAGGGCGCGAACGGTGGAGGTCAGAACCGAAACATGGGGCTTCAAACCGGAGAAACGGCACTTGACGTTCCAGAATTTTTCGAACCCGATGTCGGCGGCAAAGCCGGACTCGGTCACATGGTAATCCCAGAGTTTCAGGCCCACGCGGTCGGCGATGATCGAGCTCTGGCCCACGGCGATGTTGGCGAACGGGCCGGCATGCACCAGGCAGGGCTGATATTCGGCCGTGCTCATGAGGGTGGGGTTGATGGTGTTGCGCATGAAGGCGGCCATGGCGTTGCCCACTTCCAGGTCGCGGCAGGTGACCGGTTTGCCGCTCTTGTCGAAGGCCACGGTGATGTTGTTGATGCGCTCTTTCAGGTCGCCCAGGTCGGTGGCCACGGCCAGAATGGCCATCAGCTCGGAGCCCACGGCAATGCCGAACTTGGACTGCATGGTGTAGCCGTCGGTGCGGCCGCCGAGGCCGATGACGATGTTGCGCAGGGCCTGGGCGCAGAAGTCGATGATCCAGCCCATCTCGACGCGGGTGGGGTCGATGTCCAGGCGGCGCATGCCGGTGAGGCGCTTGAGCTGTTCGTCGTTGTAGTTGCGCTCGTGCTGCATGCGGGCGGTCATGGCCACCATGCCCAGGTTGTGGGCGTTCATGATGTCGTTGATGTCGCCGGTCAGACCCAGGGAGAACTCGGTCATGGGGATCAGCAGGGAGTTGCCGCCGCCGGCTGCCGTACCCTTGACGTTCATGGTGGGGCCGCCCGAAGGCTGACGCAGGGCGCCGCCCACGCTCTTGCCGCGGGCGCCCAGGCCTTCCATCAAGCC
>Ga0209164_1001362_pt1 | contig 32560 bp, 30 predicted proteins | sample MTBNYHSulfiMetaG_FD_187458 | JGI IMG/M metagenome (GOLD analysis project Ga0209164, IMG submission 187458) | Enrichment culture microbial communities from rom New York Harbor, USA that are MTBE-degrading - MTBE-NYH (New York Harbor Sulfidogenic)... | ecosystem: Environmental > Aquatic > Marine >... | reverse complement strand
TCTTGCCGAACTGCTCACGCTGCTTGACATAGGCCAGGGCGCGGTCGAAACCGCCCTGGGCGATTCCCAGGCCCTGGGCCGCGACCAGGATGCGGCTTTCGTCGAAGAACTCGAGCAGGTGGTAGAAACCTTTGTTTTCCTGGCCGATCAGATTTTTAATAGGAACGCGGACATCCTTGAAGGTCACTTCGGCCGTATAGCTCAGGGTGATGCCCATCTTCTTGCCCACATCCTGATAGCCCACGCCCGGCCGATCCGCCTCGACCAGGATCATACTCAGTCCCCGGTGGGATTTGGAGGCATCCGGATCGGTCTTGCACAGCACGTTGTAAAAACCGGCCAACGGGCCACTGTTGGTGATGAAAATTTTGGAACCGTTGATGACCCACTCGTCGCCGTCCTTGACCGCCGTGGTTTCCACGGTGGTGATATCCGACCCATGGTCCGGTTCGGTAAAGGCGCCGCAAGAGAGGCATTGGCCTTCGGCCACCTTGGGCAGCCACTTTTCTTTCTGTTCATCCGTACCGAAATGCAGAATCAGCTCCGAAGCGAAATCGGCGATCAACAAGCAGGTGCCGATGGTGCTATCACCCCGGGCCAACTCTTCTGCCACCAGGATGTTTTCCATGACGCCCAGGCCCTGTCCCGAATATTTCTCCGGAAAGTGAATGCCGACGAAACCCAATTCGGCCGCTTTTTTCCACAACCGTTCGGGGTAGGCGTGCCGTTCGATCAGATCCTGGATTTCGTCCTTTTTAAATTGCCCTTTGACGAAGTCCCTGACCGCTTTCTGGATCTGGATCTGTTCCTTGGTTAGTTCAAACTCCATTTTTTCCTCCTTGTACGCGTCCCCTGGCGAGGGGCGGGTTGAAATTGGCAAGCGTTTGCCTGTTATCTTCCCCCTGTACCGGGGTGCCGTCAACAAATAATACGCAAAGATTGTACCATTTGATTTTATGCTGTAACAACAGATAGTTGATTGTTTCCAAAACCGGATATCCGTCTTATGGTGCAGAAAAGACTGGACTATTTAACAGTTGGGTTCTAAACTGCGCCATATTCCAGATCAGGAGACAACATGACCATCGACGAGAACAATTTTTTCCGCGAATCCACCCTGCGGATTTGCAGCAGCCTGGATATCGAAAAGGCCATGCAGCGCTGCCTGCAGTTTCTGGTGGAGATTATTCCGGCCAGTCGCATGTGCTTCCATGTCTACGACCGCGAGCTGGGCATCGTGGAGACCGTGGCCATGGCCACGGCCACCACTTGCGAAGCCATGGCCCAGCGTACGCCGCTGTCGGCCCGGGGCCGCCGGCAGGTCGAGGAACAGCGCGCATCGCGTACCAAGCTGGTCGAGCGCATGGGCGACGATGCCGTGGCCGGACCGGTGGTTCGCCATTTCGGCGCCGAGGATCTTTCCGGTCTGTTGCTCGATCTGGCCCTGGAGCGCAAGTTCATCGGCACGGTTTCCGTTTTCGGGGAGCCGGGACGGCGATTCAATGCCGAGCACGTGCGCCTGCTCTCCCTCTTGAACATGCCGTTCGCCATCGCCCTGGCCAATAGCCTGCGATATCGCGAACTGCGCAAGCTGCGCGACATGCTGGCCGATGACAACCGCTATCTGCAGGACGAACTGCGTCAGATCGCCGGTGAAGAGGTGGTCGGTGCCGCTTACGGACTCAGGGACATCATGGAGATGGTCCGCCAGGTGGCCCCTTTGGACAGCCCTGTCTTGCTACTGGGCGAAACCGGTGTGGGCAAAGAGGTGCTGGCCAACGCCATCCACCGCCTCTCTTTACGGCGCAACGGACCTTTTATCCGGGTCAACTGCGGCGCCATTCCGGGCACCCTCATGGATAGCGAGCTCTTCGGTCACGAAAAAGGGGCCTTTACCGGTGCACTGGCCCGCAAACGGGGGCGCTTCGAGCGTGCCGTCGGCGGTACGATTTTTCTCGACGAAATCGGTGAATTGCCGGCCGAGGCCCAGGTGCGCCTGTTACGGGTTTTGCAGGACAAGGCCATCGAACGGGTGGGCGGCAGCGAAACCATCCACATCGATATCCGGGTAATCGCCGCCACCCATCGCAACCTTGAGCAGATGCTGGCCGACGGCCAGTTCCGCGAAGACCTCTACTTCCGCCTGCGGGTGTTTCCCATCGTCATTCCCCCCCTGCGTCAACGCAGCGAAGACATACCGGCCCTGGTCCAGCATTTCATTCAGAAAAAGGCGCGTGAAATGAAATTGTCGGTCGTCCCCGGTGTGGCGCCGGGCGCCTTGGAACGCCTGATCAGCTACAGGTGGCCGGGCAATGCCCGCGAGTTGGAAAACGCGGTGGAGCGCGCCCTGATTGTCAGCCGGGGCGCGCCTTTGGCGTTCAAGGATGTCGGTACCGGCGTGATGTCCGCCAGGCCTCAGAAAAACACATCTTTCCCTCGTGAGGCCGTTTTGTCGCTGGATTCCGTGGCGGCTCAGCATATCCGCAAAGTCTTGGAGCAATGCAATGGGCGGGTCGAAGGCGAGCAGGGGGCGGCCCAACTGCTGCGGATCCACCCCTCCACACTGCGCAAACGGATGAAAAAGCTGGGGATTCCATTCGGCCGCAATTCAAACCATCAAGGTTTGACGGTATCGTAAAAAGCGACTTACCCCGCTTCGCGCTGAAACATTTCATCCCAGGAAACGGCCCACAAGCATGACGCCGCTTCCTTAGAAGTCCGGAATTTGCTCTTCACGTCATCCCGGCGGAACCCGCGATCCAGTATTTTCAATATGTTCTGGATGCCGGCGTTCGCTGGCATGACACCTTTGCCCCTTTTTACAGTTTTATCAAGGTTTGGCACTACTAAGGTGCGGCAGGGGTGACAGAGAATCTGCAGTAGGCAAATACCGACACTAAAAGCTTAGTTTTTTGTGGTGTGTATTGCTACTGGCGTCAACTCGTAACGACCACCCCGTGCGCTCACCATTGCTGAACATGCGGACAGCCTACTTGAACTGCTGCCGCATCTCTTTCTTGTTGAGCTTGCCGACGCTGGTCTTGGGCAGCGCGTCGGTGATCACGATGCGGTCGGGTACACCGAATTTGGGAATGGTACCATCCTCGGCGAACTTGGCCACGAAACTCCTGATCGACTCATCGGTGGTGGTTGCCTTCTGGTCGGCCTTTGGGACCACCAGGGCCATCGGCCGCTCGCCCCACTTTTCGTCGGGCACGCCGATGACCGCCACTTCGCTGACCCCCGGATGCCGGCTGATGATGTCTTCCAGTTCGAGGGAGGAGATCCACTCGCCGCCGGTCTTGATCACGTCCTTGAGGCGGTCGGTGATCTGAAGATAGCCCTCCTCGTCGATGTAGCCGATATCGCCGGTGTGCAACCAGCCGTTGGCCCACAGCTCTTCACTGCGCTCTTTGTCCTTCAGGTAGCCCTGGGTCAGCCAGGGTGAGCGCACCACCACCTCGCCGGTGCTTTTGCCGTCGTGGGGCATGGGCTTGCCGTTGGCGTCGATGACCTCCAGCACCACGTTGGCAACCGGCAAACCGGTGCGGCAGCGGATCTTGATCTGCTCTTCATCGCTCCAGGCGAACATGTGGGGCTTTATGATGGCGATGGTCAGCAACGGACAGGTTTCCGACATGCCATACGCCGCGTAGACGTTGATGCCCAGCTTCAGGGCGGCCTCGCACAATCCGCGTGGCAGGGCCGATCCGCCGATAATCACCTTCCAACCGCTCAGATCGAGTTTTTGAACCGCGGGGCTGGAGACCAGCATGTGCAGAATGGTGGGCACGCAGTGGGAGAAGGTGACCTTTTCGGTCAGCTTGAGTCTGATCAGCATCTCCGGTTCGTAGCGCCCAGGGTAGACCTGCTTGGCGCCGATCAAGGTCATGGCATAGGGCATGCCCCAGGCGTGCACATGGAACATGGGGGTGATGGGCATGTAGACATCGTTCGAGTTGACATTGGCCTGGGCGGCGTAGGATCCAGAGGCCGTCAGCAAGGCGTAGGTGTGCAGCACCAGTTGGCGATGGCTGAAAAAGACCCCCTTGGGCAGGCCGGTGGTGCCGGTGGTGTAGAACGTGGTGGCCATGGTGTTTTCATCCAGGTCCGGGAAATCGTATTCGCTGTCGGCGGCCTCCAGTAAATCCTCGTATTCGCCGTCGAGGGTCAGCTTGGTGGCCGGCGCCGGTTTGCCGTCGGCGATCAGCACGATCTTTTTTACGGTGGTGAACTGGTCCTTGACCGCCTCGAGCATGGGCAGAAACTCGTGATGGACCAGGATGACATCATCCTCGGCATGGTTGATCGTGTAGATCAATTGTTCCGGAGAGAGACGGATGTTGATCGTGTGCAGCACGGCACCCATCATGGGGACGGCGAAAAAGCATTCCAGGTAGCGGTGGCTGTCCCATTCCATCACGGCCACGGTGTGACCCGGTTCCACCCCGAGCTTTTTCAGGGCGTTGGCCAGTTTTCCCACCCGCCGGCCGAAATCGGCATAGGTGTAGCGCATCTGGTCCCGGTAGACGATCTCCTGCTTGGGCGAATAGATCAGTGGGGTGCGCAGCAGATTTTTGATCAACAGGGGAAAACCATAAGCGGAAGGGGTGGGTTGGATCAGTTTAGCGGGCATACGTCCTCCTTGGGTAGATGGGTTGGTTGTGTGGGCTGATTGTTTTTGGGCCATTTGAACTTGATGATACGTTTGAGTTGACCAAAGCAAAGAAGGTGCCAGTATGGCGGAAGCGGTTCCTTGAATGGCTTTTTTATCTTTATTTCAGTAGGTTTGGATTGAAGCGGATGAAAGCGCGGGATTTGTCGGTTGGACGGGTGTGGCGAAGATGACTCGCCGTGCCAGTGATTAAATCAACAACTTATTGAAATAAATCGTAATAACCAAAATATTGCAGAATTTCCCAAAGCGAGTCAAAAATGACTCGCACCCAGCTCATTCGTTTTGAATGCCGAGCTTGCGCAATTTCAAATAAAGCGTCTTGCGCTCGATACCGAGAATGGACGCCACCCGCGTACGGTTCCACTGGTGGCGATTGAGCAGGGAAAAGAGATAGGCCCGTTCGAACTCCTGAACCGCATCCCGCAGCGGACCCTCTCCTGGGCGCACCGTCACCGGCGCATTTTCCGTGCCCCCGCTGCCTGGTTGGCCCTGGAAATCCATAAAATCTAGAGAGTTAAAGCTCAGGTAGCGCTGGATCGTATTTTCCAGCTGGCGCACGTTGCCCGGCCAGCCGTAGTTGATGAGCGTCTCCAGCTCATGGCCGCGCATGGTGTTGACACCTTGCTCCTTGCCGTACTTGGATAGAAAGTGATCCACCAGCAGGGGGATGTCCTCGCGGCGCTCGCGAAGCGGCGGCAGCTGGATCGGGAAGATGTGGATGCGATAGAAAAAATCCTCGCGCATGCGTCCCTTTTCCAGGAGTTGCACCAGGCCTTTGTTGGTGGCGCTGATGATGCGCGCGCGGCTTTTTTGGGTTTCCAGCCCGCCGATGGGGGTATAGCCGCCGCCTTCGAGCACCCGCAGCAGTTTGACCTGCATTTCTTCCTTGATTTCGCCCAGTTCGTCGAGAAACAGCGTGCCGTCGTCCGCGTAGTCGAACAGGCCCGGTTTGGTCTGGTCCGCTCCGGTGAATGCCCCCTTTTTATATCCGAAAAATTCGCTCTCCATCAGATGGGGCGGGATAGCGCCGCAGTTGACCGGCACGAAACGACGGCCGCCGCGTTCGCTCAGATCGTGAATGGCCCTTGCCACCAGCTCCTTGCCGGTGCCCGATTCGCCGTAGATGATCACGTTGGCGTCGGTGGCCGCGGCCCTGAGAATCAGTTCGTAGACCTTCTGCATGGCCGCGCTCTTGCCCACGATGTCGCCGAAGCGGTAGCGCTCCTTGATGGCGGCCCGCAGGCGGATGTTTTCCTGTTGCAGGCGCGCCTCCTTTTCCTTGAGGTCGAGTTCGGCCTGCTTGCGCTTGTGAATATCCACGATCACGGTCTGGCGCTCGGCCACCGCGTCGTTGGCACCGAAGATCGGGGACCCCACGGCAAAATACCAGCGCCCGTCGACGGGGTTGAGGAACTCGCGATGCACCGTTTCACCCCTGAACACGTCTTCCTGGCCGCACCAGGGGCACGGTGCGTCCAGACGAAAAATGGCCTCGTGGCACAACAGGCCGAGACACTCCTGGCCGATCACCGCGCGCAGGGTCTTGTTGGCAAAGGTCAGGCGCCGATCCCGCGAGCAGGCATAGGCGAACCCGCCGAACGCCTCGAGGATGCCGCTGAGTTTCGATTCGCTGGAGCGCAGGTTGCGCTCGGCCTGCTTCAGGGAGGTGATATCGACCAGCGATGCCACGCTGCGGTCGGTGCCGGTGATCATGTCCACCCGCAGCCAAATATTTTTGATGTTGCCGAATTTGTCCCGCAGCTTGAACTCATACTCGACCGGGACCTGCTCGGGGTGGTTGCGGCGCATGTGGTGATAGTGCAGCATCCGTTCGCGGTCCTCGTCGTCGGCGATGACCGACGTCCAGGTCATTTCGCCCTCGATCTCCTCCTTGGTGAAGCCGAGCATCTGGGCAAAGCCCGCGTTGGCCATGGAAATGGTCGTGTCCTGTTCGATGATGATGGTGCCGGCGCCCGTATTTTCAAAGACGCTGCGGTATTGCGCCTCCCGTTTTTCCAGGGTGCGGGCGATATCGATCTCCTGGGACATGTCCTGCACGAAGCTGTCCAGATAATCGATGCTGCCGTCCGGCCGGCGGGCCGCACGCACATGGACGCGACATGGCAGGGCAGCGCCGTCCTTGCGGCGGAAACGGTTTTCGAACATGTAGGGCTCATCTTGGGAAAGAATCGTCTCGACGAAGGCCTGCCGGCTCTGGGGGATTGCATAAGAGTTGCCGACAAACTGGCCGGCCGCTTCGATATATTCCGCCGCCGACCCATAACCCAGCATGCGGGCCATGGCCGGGTTGGCATTGATGATCGTGCCGTCCAGTCGGGTCTGCAGGATGCCGATGGGAGCATGTTCGAAAAGCTGCTCGAAATAATCGGTGCCCGGGATATCGTAAGCGGTCTTCATGCGTCTCCTTTTTTCTAAGCCATCTCAGAAAGCACCCCGGCATGCAAGACCAATTTTTAACGGCGTTGTCAGGCAAGGACATTGCATTTTCGACGGAGATTCAATTTTTGAGGTTGATTTCCGGCGGCAACCTGCTATTGTTTTCCGAGCGAGCGTTCGGAATATTTTTGTGTTGGCTTTTTAGGTTTCGAGCGTCGTGGGATGGGGTCTATCTGCGCCCTGTGGAAACCCGAACGCTCTAAGAAAAAAACCTGCCCGATCGACCCAAAGAAAGGAAAGACAGCCATGATCAGAACAGTCGAACAATACCTGGCGAGCCTGGACGACGGCCGCGAGATGTGGTGCATGGGGGAAAAGGTCAAGGACGTGCGCACCCATCCCACCCTCAGCGGCATCATCCGCACCGCGGCCCTGGACTACGTGCTGCCCCACCACCCGGACTACCGTCACCTCTTCGTCACCCAGGACGAGGACGGCGAAGACGTCAACTACCTGCTGACTGCACCCAAGAATTCCGAGGATCTCCTGAGAAGAAGAGCGTGTTTCGCCACGGCCATGCGCGCCGGCGGCGGCGTGCTGCTGCACTGCATGGGTGCCGACGCCCTGGCCGCCTTCACGGTCACGGCCAACACCATGGACAAGGCCTTGGGCACCCATTACTCCGAGCGGGTGGAAAACTACCGCCGGATGCTCATGAAGCAGGACCTGGGCATCACCGGCGCCATCACCGACGTCAAAGGCGACCGCAGCCTGCACCCGTCCCAGCAGAAGCAGCACCCCGATTACTACCTGCGCGTGGTCGACCGCCAGAAGGAGGGCATCGTGGTGCGCGGCGCCAAGGTGCACATCAGCGCCTCGCCCTGCGCCAACGAACTGCTCTGCTCGCCGTGCCGCACCCACGGAGAGGCGGACAAGGATTACGCCCTGGCCTTCGCCGTGCCGTGCAACGCCAAAGGCGTCAAGATGCTGGCCGTGGAGCCGGTCACCCGCACCTACGGCGCCGAAGGCCGCTTCGACTACCCCAAGACCAGCGCCCTGCAGCCCACCGAGTGCCTGATCGTCTTCGACGATGTTTTCGTGCCCTGGGAACGGGTCTTCATGTGCGGCGAGTGGCAGTTCTCGCGTACCCTGGCCTACGCCTTCGGCAGCTACCACCGCCTGTTCGGCACCTGCAAGATGATCGGCAAGCTCGAAGCCATCACCGGCGCCGCGGCCCTGGTGGCCGACTACAACGGCGTGGCCCAGGCCGACCATGTACGCAAGAAGCTGGCCTGGATGGCCATGATCACTCACATGACCGCCGAGCTGGGCAAGGCCGCCTGCATCGACCCGGTCAAGGAGTTCGGCATGGACGTGGCCATGCCCAACCCCATGTCCATCAACGCCGCCAAGTTCACCTTCGCCAGCAACTTCCACCAGATGTGCCAGCACCTGCAGGACATCGCCGGCGGCCTCTGCACCACCGTGCCGGCCTACCGCGACTGGCAGAACAACGACATCCAGCCCTACATCGAGAAGTACCTCAGCGCCGTGGACGGGGTGCCCACCGAACACCGACTGCGCCTCATGCGCCTGATCAAGGACGTGACCTGCAACTACTGGCAGATCGACACCATCCACGGCGAAGGCTCCATGGCCGCCCAACAGATGCACCTGTACGGAAGCGCCGACTGGAACAAACTCAAGGCCGCCGCCAAGCGCGCCGCCCACATCGACGGATGGCAGGACGACCCCACCTACGGCCGCTTGGTCAGCGCCGAGGATGTACCCATGCCGCCCGTGGACGAAAGCTATGTCAGTTTTCCCAAAGCATTGAAGTAGGCCACCTCCGGCCGCCCGGGATCCGCCGGCCATTACGCGCGGCGGATCCCCCCGGCCAGCTTTCCCAGAATCTCCACCAGCTCTCGCGTCTTGCCGCGAATCTCGATGGGCCGCAATCGCCCTGGGCTGCAAGCAATTGCTGGATGTCGAACGAGCATTTAGGGCCCTGAAAAGGACTTTGTGCCTGCGCCCGGCATATCACTTCGAAGACGATCGCATCTGCTCCCATGTTCTGGTCTGCTATCCGGCCTTGCTGATGGTGCGCCTCGCCGAAGTGGAGACCGACCTGACCTGGCCCACAATCCGCCCGCAGAGGCAGCAGCAAAATTTGATCAAATTTTTTGACAATAATGGACGTATTCTACAGCATACCGAACTGTTCGCCGACCAACGCAACATCTTGAATAAGCATAAAATCAAGCTTCCCCAACGAATCTTGAAAGTCGATTTGACCCCATAATTTAATAGGCACTACGCTGAATTTCATTCAGTCCATATGTGACTGATATATTGCTGTTTACCTGTTTTCGTGTAACTATGATTGTCGGACACAAGGGCTAATAATCTCGAACCAATGCTGCGGGAGCCGTTAGCAAGCTCGGGCAAGGCGCGCCCCTGACGCCTCGCCCCTGTTGCAAGCTTTGGCCTGTTCAACAAAAATGAAGTATCATATTTCCAAGTTGGAAAAAATGTAAGAGGATGTCATGAGTATAAGCAAGGTTATAAAGAAATATAAATTATGCGAACAGCCGAATGATTTTAAATATTGGCAATCAAAAACATATGAAGAGCGCCTCGACGCCCTAGAACAAATTCGAAAAGAATATAATTTATGGAGATATAATGCTGAGCAAGGATTTCAAAGAGTTTATCGAATTGTTAAACGGGCATAACGTCAGATATTTGGTGGTTGGCGGTTACGCCGTGGCATTTCACGGTTATCCGCGTTATACCAAAGATCTTGATGTATGGATTGAGCTCTCGCCGGAAAACGCCGATAAGGTTATTAAAGCGCTCGAAGCATTTGGTTTTGGATCATTGGGGCTCAAACCCAAGGATTTCCTTGAAAGCAATCAGATTATCCAACTCGGTTATCCCCCGAACAGAATCGATATTCTGACGTCCTTAACAGAGCTTAAATTTGAGGACTGCTATACAGCAAGAGTTGAGGTAGATATCCAGGGTCTCAAAATAAATTTTATTGATCTCGAAAATCTGAAGCATAATAAACGGGCTACCGGTCGTCCGCAAGACTTGGCCGATGCGGAAAATTTAGAATAATCCAACTGAACGACCAACATGTCGCTGGTCGGGACGGCGAGGATCATTACCCCCCCACAGCTCGTCATCAGGCTTTGAAAGTGGTACCCAGAACCAGATCATATCTTGCTACATGGATAAGAATGGAAAGAACAACGCATGGGTGAAACTTGTAAGGCGTTGCCAGGACGATTACCCACAGAAACCTGAGAGACTGCATACAAGTCGGTTGTGCGAAAAAGGGAAACACCTCATGGATAGACAGGACAGGATCCGGCAGTTGCAAAGCCGAATAAAGGATGAAGGACTGGGCTGCGCGTTGCTATTCTACTCAAGGGATATTTATTACTACACCGGGACCGCTCAACCATCATTTCTGCTTGTCCTGCCGGACCAATATTTTCTGTTCGTCAGAAGCGGATATGATTTCGCAGTAAAAGAGGTATTCATCAGCACAGAACAGATTCGCGAAGAACGGCGTCTCGAAACCATCTATGCGAAAATTTGCTCGGGTTTGAAGAACAAAAAGATGGCGACGGAACTGGATATCCTCCCGACAAAGCAGTATTTTGGGTACAAGAAAATTTTTGAAGGTTGGGAGTTTTCGGATATTTCGCCTATGGTTCTTGAACAGCGGGTGAAAAAAGATCCGTATGAAATTGAACAGATCAGAAAAGCCTGCATGGCTATTGACGCCGGACACAGGGCAGTGCTTTCCACGTTGCGGGAGGGCGTCACGGAACTTGAGCTTGCCGCCGCCGTCGAAAATGCTCACAGGCTTGCCGGGCATGAAGGGGTCTTTTTTATGAGGCTTCCTGATTTTTTCATGAGTCGAGGCCCGATCGGATCTGGCTCGAACCTGAAGAAATTCAGCGGCGTTGTTTATTCCATCACCGGCGCAGGGCTCAGTTCGTCCGTTCCTGTGGGTCCTTCAATGAGAAGCATTAAAAGCGGGGATATGGCAGTGGTCGATATCCCTACGTTCGTAAATGGATACCATGCCGATCAGACCAGAACCTATTTCGTTGGCCGATGCGGCCCAAGGCTCAGGGATAGATATGAAAGATTGAAGGAGATTCATGAATCCGTCATCGAAGGCATCCGTCCCGGAATGAGCGGGGACGATATTTACCGCACAGCTGTGGAGAAGGCCGAAAAACTAAAGGTCTCTGCCCAATTCCTGAGCTTCGGAAATGGAAAACGAAGTCATATGATCGGTCACGGACTCGGGCTGGAAATCAACGAGCCTCCGATCATTTCCGCCGGCAGCAACGCAAAGATCCTGGAAAATTACGTGTTGGGCATCGAGATGCACCTGTTGGATGAAGAGGCGGGCGCCATGAAACTGGAGGATACGGTACTGGTCGGAAGGCACGGGAATGAGATTCTCACAGTAAGTGCCAGGGAGCTTGGCGAAGTCTTTTAAAAGCCAGTCGTGCAGCAGGGGAAACGAATGTTGTCCGAAAACCTTACTGAAATCGACAACGACCTGAAAGGAGAAGCTGGATGCCGAAAGTATTATCGGAGATAAAAAAAGATATTGCCATATAAATCCCGGAATGAGATTTTCCTGGATTGCTGGTTCAGTGAGTCGACCCAGAGAATACTGAAAGATGCATGTCAGAAATTCTGACAACAGAAAGGGATATGAACATGTTCAGCACAGAGTTTTTGCTGACTTCACTGGTGGTCGTTTTAATACCCGGTACGGGTGTGATCTATACGGTTTCCACCGGGCTTTTCAGCGGATGGCGATCGAGCATCGCCGCCGCATTCGGGTGCACGACCGGCATTCTCCCCCATTTGACTGCAAGTATTCTGGGACTGTCTGCCATACTTCACATGAGCGCTTTGGCCTTTCAAGTCGTTAAATATGCGGGCGTGGCCTATCTCATGTATCTGTCCTGGTCCATGTGGCGTGAAACGGGGTCGCTGCAGGTCAACTCTCCCGAATCGACCAGAACCCTGTGGCAAATCGTTGTAAAGGGGTTCTTGATCAATATCCTCAATCCGAAATTATCCATATTTTTCCTGGCGTTCCTACCGCTGTTCGTTTCACCGGATGTATCGTCCCCCATGATCCAGATGCTGATCCTGAGTGCCGCATTCATGGCGATGACCCTGATCGTATTTATTCTATACGGGCTTTCGGCACATTATGTGCGCACATATATCGTTAACTCCACGAAAGTCACCATTTGGCTGCAAAGATCGTTTGCTGCCATTTTCGCGGCCCTGGGTGTAAGACTGGCCCTGACAAAACAATAGAAACAAAAGCGACACGTATACCCTCTTTGCGCAGGTTCTTGATGAAAATCTCGCTCATTTTGGCCCATCCGGATCCAGACAGTTTCAATGCAGCCATTGCCAGACGCTGCCGCGATGTCCTCGCTGCAAATGGGCATGCCGTCTTTTTTCACGATCTGTACGCAGAGAAATTCGACCCCATCCTGCCGCCGGATGAAATTCCGCGAGCTGCTCAACTACCAGCGGAAATCCAAATGCATTGCGACGAGATCGCGACGGCAGACGGCATCATCATCGTGCATCCCAATTGGTGGGGGCAGCCCCCTGCGATTTTAAAAGGTTGGATCGATCGGGTGATCAGACCCGGTGTGGCCTATGCGTTTCTCGAAGGCGACGCCGGCGAGGGCGCACCCGTTGGATTGCTCCGGGCAAGATCCGCTCTGGTGTTCAACACTGCCAATACCGAATCCACCCGGGAGCGCGAGGTGTTCAAAGACCCGCTCGAAACCATCTGGCGAAACTGCATTTTCGGTCTTTGCGGCGTTTCGGAGTTTTTCAGAAGAACGTTCAGCATCGTCGTGACAAGCAGTGAACGACAAAGAACTGCCTGGCTCTGCGAGGTCGAGGAAATTGTCGAACGGTATTATCCAGCGGAGCTCGGGAGGGAAGTCGGGGAACGTTGACGACAATTGGGACTATCGTAGGAAGACGCAGTGGCATCGGGATGGTCGGTTGAAAATGGGAGGCGAAAGCCAGGCGTTGGGAGGGAACGGTGGACGAGTGTGTTTTTTGCAAGATTGTAAAGGGGGAGGTGCCGGCCGACATCGTCTATGAAGACGAGCTGACGCTGGCTTTCATGGACATCGGCCAAGTCAATCCCGGGCACACCATCGTGGCCCTGAAATCCCACGTTGCCCATATCTATGATATAGACGACGCCCAGGCGGCTGCCGTCTTCATAACAGCGACGCGCATCGCCCAGGCGCTGAAAAAGGCCATGCAGCCCGCTGGGATGAGTCTGTTGCAGGCCAACGAGGCGGCCGGGTGGCAGACGGTGTCCCACTTCCATATCCATGTCCTGCCGCGGCATGCGGACGACGGCGTGGGGCTCACCTGGCCTGCCAAGCATCCGCCGCGTGAGGATTTGGAGCGCTATGCCGCTCGCATCCGGGCGGCGATTGCGGGGACGTAGGCGGGCCGCCCGAGTGAACAGGCAACGTGACAATTTGCCCCCCGCAAATTCATGAGAATGGATGAATCGATATGGCGCTTTTTTTGAGCCTTTGGATCAAGCTGTTTTTTGTACTCACGCCCTTTTTCGCGCTCACCATGTTCCTCAGTCTGACCGAGGAGTATGACGAGCCCCGCCGGCGGAAGTTGGCCCTGACCGCCACAGTGGCCGTGGCCGCCATTTGTCTCATACTGTTTTTCGCCGGCCGGCAGATCTTCTCCCTCTTCGGCATCACCCTGGACGCCTTCCGCATCGGTGCCGGGGTCCTGCTCTTGCTTTCGGGCATCGGGCTGGTTCAGGGCAAAACCCCGGCCTCCAAGACGACGCCCGACGGCGACGTGACGGTGGTGCCGCTGGCCATTCCCATCATCGTCGGGCCGGCCACCACGGGCACACTGCTCGTCCTGGGCGCCGAGTTGACCGCCCTTCCGGAGAAGGTCGTGGGCGTACTGGCGCTGCTGGCCTCGGTGGCCTGCATCGGCGCGGTGCTCCTCGCCGGCTCCCTGATCCAGCGCGGCCTGGGCATCCGGGGCATTGCCATCCTGAGCAAATTGACCGGGTTGGTGTTGTCGGCCCTGGCGGCGCAGATGATCATGACCGGCGTTCAGGGCTTTCTGGGGATTGGAAATTAAAAAGGATCGATTCGCAAACCTAAACTCAAGGGCTTATAAGGGATAATGGCAGGCGACCCGCCTGCCAGGCTGAATCTCTCTCATTTCCGGTTCCGTTTCACTGCAGATCGTTTGCTTCCTTTCGCATTTTTGCTGAAAACGACAACCCGGCGGAGGATTCTCAAACGGTGTAATGATCCTGACGCCGGTCTGAGCACCGGATAAGGCCTGGGGTTTATCGATCCGTGAGACCGCATCCAGGAGGATTGCAGTGTAGGGGTGGCGCGGAGAGCGGTACAAATCTTCGGAGGAGGCGATCTCGCAGAGTCTGCCCGTGTACATGACGGCGACACGATCGCAAATATTTTTCACCACGGCCAGATCATGGGAGATAAACAGCATTGCCAGGCCGTACCGGCAACGCAGCGCTTCAAGCAGGTTGATGATCTGGGCCTGCACCGACACATCGAGGGATGACACCGGTTCATCGCAAATCAACAGGCGCGGATGGGTCATCAATGCCCGCGCAATCTGCACCCGCTGGCATTGTCCGCCGGACAGTTCAAAGGGCCGAAGACGATAATTTTCCGGATCGAGGCCCACCTGAGTCATCATGTCCCGCGCCCGCTGCCTTCTTTCGGATGGGCGGCCGTTGTTTGCGATGTGCAGGGGCATCGCAATGGCCTCGCCGATTTCGCGACGGGGATTCAAGGCCGAAACAGAGTCCTGAAAAATAATTTGAAACTTCGGCCTGAGTCGAAGGAGGCGTTTTTTGGACAATGTCGTCAGGTCTTCACCTTCCAGTGTGACGTTGCCGGATGTGGGGGGCGGAAGCTGCATGACGGCCCTGGCGACCGAAGACTTTCCGCAGCCGGATTCACCGATCAGCCCCAGGATTTCTCCTTCCCGGATGTCGAAGCTGACCGCTGAAACCGCCGGCAGTTTTCTTCTCCTGCCGATGCGGTATTCGACCCGGATATTTCGGACATCCAGAATCGTCGCTGGATCGACCCGGAGATCGGATGATGGGCGGTGGGGCTCAAATGCCAAAACAGGGGCTCCAAATTCGTCTTTAAACATGCCGGTATCCGGCGATCACGCAAAAGGATGCCAGCACGCGGTCCTATGGGCGGCCGGGTCGTCCGGTAACAGCGGCGGCGCCTCGGCGCGACATTTCGGGGTCGCACGCAAACAGCGCGGCGCAAACCGGCATCCTGTGGGCGGATCGATCAAATCGGGCGGTTGCCCGTCGATGGTGTTCAGGACCGTATGCGTCGGGTTTTCCAGCCGGGGTATGGCGTCGAACAGGGCCCGGGTGTAAGGCATCCGCATGTTCGCAAAGAGTTCGCAGGTGGTTGCCGTTTCCACGATTTTACCCGCATACATCACGGCAATGTTCCGGGTTCTTCCGGCTGCCATGCCGAGATCATGGGTGACCAGGATCATGGCCATATGCTTTTCTCCTTGAAGATGATTCAGCAGATCCAATATGTCCGCCTGAATCGTCGCGTCCAGCGCGGTCGTGGGCTCATCGGCGATGAGCAGTTTGGGTTCGCAGGCAAGGGCCATGGCGATGGCGGCCCGTTGCCGGAGTCCGCCGGATAACTGGTGAGGATACTGACGCGCCCGCTGGTCCGGGTTGGGGATTCCGGCCGACGCCATCAGTCGGATCGCTTTTCCCATGGCTTCCTTTGCCGGCATGCCGAAATGATGAACCAACGGCTCGGCGACCTGTCTGCCCACGGACATGACCGGATTCAGGGCGGTCATGGGATCCTGAAAAATCATCGCGATCTCACGGCCCCTGATTCGGTTGAGCCCGCGATCCGGCAACCGATTCAGAACCTGTCCGTCGAAGATGATTTCGGCATCGTTGGACAGCGTCGTGGCGCGGGGCAACAATCCCAACAGGGCGCGACAAAGAACGGTCTTGCCGCAACCGGATTCTCCGACCAGCCCCAACGTTTCTCCTTTTTCAAGGATAAACGAGACATCGTCGACCGGCCTGATTGGCCCGCGAGGGGTTGGTATCCGGACGCCTAACCGATTGACCCTCAGAAGCATCGGCCCATCCTTTCCGCCCGGTGAATTCAAAGCTGTCCGTCCCTGGCGTCGATCAGGGACCTGACCGCATCGCCGATCAGGTTGAACGCAAGAACCGTCAGAAACATGACCAGGGCGGGAATGAGGCTGACATGAACGGCTTCGTCGAGCATCTCCTTGCCCTCGGCAATCATGCCGCCCCAACTGGGTGCGGGGGGCAGCACGCCGAGGGAGAGAAAGCTCAGCGATCCTTCCGCCACGATCATGTAAGATACGATCAAAAGGGCATAGACCACCATGGGCATCATGATGTTGGGGAGGATTTCCCTCGCCAGGATATGTAGGTCGTTTTGTCCGAGTGCGCGGGCGGCCGTTACGAATTCACGCTGGGAAAAATTCAAGGTGTTGGCCCTGGCCACCCTGGCAAATGCGGGAATCGTCAAAAATCCAAGGGCGTATATCATATGGTCGAGCCCTGGTCCGAGATGGAAATAGACGGCGAGCAGGAGCACAAGGCCCGGAAAGGCCAGAATGACATCCATGATCGACATGACGATCGTCTCCGTGCGCCCCCTGTAAAAACCGGCCAGCATGCCGATGATGCCGCCGATCACCAGTCCGATCAGAGGCGCGATCAATCCCACGGCAAGGGAAATTCGGGCGCCGTGTATCAGGCGGGCCAGGATATCGCGGCCCATGGTATCCGTGCCGAACAGGTGAACGGACGCGATCGCCGTTGGGCTGTCGGTACCGTTGTTGGCCGTGGGGGCGCCCGGCGGCGACGCCTGATTTCCCCAGTCCATATCATCGTATCCGGGTAGCGGAAAGGCATCGGCAAAAACCGCGCAGGTGAGGACAAGGGCGATCCAGCCCACTGAAAGCCAGAACCCGATGCCGAGCTTTTCAGATAGGGGCATCGGCCTGAAAATGGCGGATGCGCTGCTCTGGAGGGGATATGTCATTTGCCCTCGTCGGCGGTTGGAAGATTTCGCATTATCGATCCGTCTGCACCCTTACGCGGGGATCCAGAACCGCATACAGCGCATCCACCAAGAAATTGACGGCCACATAGCCCAGCGTGATCAACAGGATGCAGCCTTGCACCATATTCAAATCCCTGCTGTAAATCGCGCCGACCAGAAGACGCCCGATGCCCGGCAAGGCGAAAATGGTCTCCACGATCACGGCGCCTCCGACCAGGTGGCCGATTTGAATGCCAAGGATGGTAATCAGGGTGAACGACGACGGTTTGAGCGCATGATGGAACAGAATTTTGCGTGCCGGAAGCCCCTTGGCTTTGGCAGACAAGATAAAGTCCTCCTGAAGGGTTGCGATCATGTCGCTTCGCAAGACCCGCATCAGCGGTGCCCATTCCAGCAATGCCAGGCTTGCCGCCGGCAGCATCAGCGACCGCAGGTTTGTCAGCAGCCCTTCCGAAAAAGGGGCAAAACCAGTGGCCGGAAACCACCTGAACGTCAGGGCGAAAATGTAGATCAACACCAGGGCCATGACGAACACGGGGACCGACATGAAGGCGAATGCCGCGGCGCCCAAGGCTTTGCTCAACCCGGATTGCGATCGGTAAGCGCTGATGACGCCTATGGGAATGGCCAGCGCCAGGGCAAACACCTGGGAGATCAGCATCAATTCGAGGGTGACCGGCAGACGCGTGAAAATAGCGTCGGCAACCGGCTCGTTGGTGCGCAGCGATATCCCCAAATCGCCCTGGACGACACCGGAGAGCCAATCGACATACCGGATCAGGATGTTCCGGTCCAACCCCAGCGCCTCACGGATGGCTTTCACCCCCTCGACGGTGGCGTCCTCGCCCGCAATCTCATAGGCCACATCTCCGGGCAGCGCATCCACCATCAGAAATGTGAGCGCAGTGACCGCGAATAAGACCGATACGAGGCGCAGAAGCTTTTTAGTGACGTGTCTGGCCATTTCAATGTCCGGCGTCCGGTGGTCCGGGTTTCCGGCCTCGTTGCGTGAGTCCCATAAAAACGCTATTTTTCAAGCCAGGCTTCCGAAAGCTGGACGACGCCGTTTCTGATCCTGGCGATTCCATTTACTTGCGTCCTGGCAATCACATGAAATCGCCTGCCGCCGCGGTAGATGATGGGGACGTCCCGGTTAATGAACCCGGCAATGTCACACAGCATCCGGTTGCGTTTTTGAACGTCCATTTCCATGCGCTGGGCCGTCAACAGTTCATCCACGGCAGGGTTGCTGTAGCCGGACACATTGCCTCGGCTTTGGGAGTGAAAAGCCCCAAACAGCAAGGGCCCCATATCCGTGGCGGAAGGCATGCGCCAAGTGGATATCTGATAATCCTTGGTGATGACTTTTTTGATGACCGGTCCGAAGCTCAACCCTATCGGCTTGACCACCACACCGATCTCCTTGCAGAAGCGCTGTAACAGCTCGCCTTGTTCACTTCCCCGCTTGGTGTTGGAGTGCAGGCATTCGATCTCGACAGGTTTGCCGTATTCTGCGATGAGCCGTTTGGCCTCTTTCGGATCGTAGCCGGGATAGCCCGCATCCTGGCAGTCGATATCTTGTCCAAAAGGATGCAGCGCCATCGGAATCGCATTTTTATAGCTCATGGTCACACACGCTTCCTGATTCCAGGCATGTGCAATGGCACGGCGAACGCGCGGGTCATCGAAAGGAGGTTTGGTCGTATTCAGGACGAAAATCTCCGCACCGTTTCCCTCGCCCTGGTAAAGCACCAGGCCGGCATCTTTTTCTGCCTGGTCGATTATGGTGCCGCGATCCATCCAGATGATGTCCATTTGGCCCGATTTAAGGCTGACGAAGCGCGTCTGGTGATCCGGCATGATTTTAAAAACGATTTCGTCGAGGTAGGGTCTGGCTCGTTGCCAATAGTGCGGGTTTTTCTTCACAACGAGTCGGTCGCCGGATATCCACTCCTTGAAGATGAACGGGCCGGTCCCCACGGGGGCACGCAGTTGATTTTCTTCCGCAACGGATTTCGGCGACGGGATCGACATGCTCAGGCCCCGGGTGTCGGAAAGGATTTTCGGAAACGGCGGCCACCCGTGGGCCAGCTGGAATTGCACCGTAAACGCCTCGACCTTCGACACCGCTTGAATCGGCTCAAAAAAGGAACGGCCGCGAAATCGGTTTGCCGGATTCAACATCCTGGACCAATGTTGAACGACCGCATCGGCATCGAAAGGTGTCCCGTCGTGAAAGGTGACACCTTGCCGCAACGATATGTTCCACAGCTTCCCGTCTTTGGACGGTTTCGCGGATATGGCAAGGGCTGGAACCAGATCGCCCTTGTCGTCCACATCGAACAGCCGCTCCATGATCGTGTTCATGACAACGGCGTCGCAAATGGCAAAACCACTCGCTTTGAGCACATCAAACCCGGCAAACTCGTTTTCCGCGCCGAATGAAAGCGTCCCGCCGTGCTTGTCCCCGGCCCCCTGAGACGGGGGCGGCATGAAGGCAAGCAAGGCCAGAACAACTATAAAAGCCAATAGATAATGGCTGAATCGTGCTCCCAAAGACGTCCTTTGTCCCAATGCTCCGTTCATGCGCTGACCTCCTTTTTGGCTCGGTTCGGCTGGATCAAGGTTTTGGTTTTACTCGTGCATGGGCAAACATGAAAATATCCGAAACAGAACGTTCCTGATATCGCCCTTTCGGGCAGGTGCGCCAGAATTCGTCGCCGGCGATGCTGTTCACCTGACAAAATCCTCTTGAGTGGAGAAATGCACGTATCCGTCCGGGGTCGATCCCAAAAACGATATCCTCGCCAAAATGTTGCAGGCTCTCCTTGAGTCCCTTTGCTTCCTGCTTAATGCATGTCCCTTCGGCCACGGAGCAGGGGAGATAATCGAAGACCACAGCACTGCCCGGCTCTGAATTTCCGGAAATGAAAAGAAGCGTTTCATCTATGGATTCCTGCGGAATGTAATAGGTGACGCCCTCCCAGATGAATAGCGTAAAGAGATCTTTTTGATAGCCATTTTCAAAAAGCTTTTCGTCCAATCTTTCCGTATCGAAGCAAATGGGCACATAAACGACGGGATTTGAAAAGGAAGCGCGCATGTTTCCGAGGCATCGGATCTTTTCCGCCTGGGTGGCCGGATGGTCCAACTCGAACAGTTTGACCCGGTTGTCGAACCGCCGCTTGAAGCGAAGCGCACGCGTATCGTATCCGGCCCCCAGGATCACCACCTGCTCCAAACCGCTGTCAAGGCATTTGCACACATACGCATCGATGAACCTGAAACGGGCCAATACGGCGCCGCACACCCCGGGCACGATTTCTTCCCAGTGTCGGATCAGCTGTTCACATTTTTCGGCATCGTGATAAAGGGCCGTCAATTGAGGGGAAAGGGAGTATTTGGCATAGGGATCGAAGCAGATTCTTTCAGCGGGCGGCTTGAGGGATTCCACCGCTCTGAGAAAGGCATTGTGTTCAGCTGTCCGGCTTGGATTCAGGCTTTTCATGGTTATCCATCCCCAGCTTTTCGAAGATTTTTTTATCTTTGAACCCCTCGTAAATCAGATGGTTGGCCATATTGAGCACATCCGGCAACCGGATATTCATTTCCTTCAGAATAATTTCCGAGTCGATTTCCTGAGACGTAAACCATCCGCTGTTGATCAGTGCGGCAATGCCGTGGACAAAAAACCAGCGCATCACCCGCATTCGATCCACCTCGGCTTGGGACATATTCTCAAACGGCTTGTAATTGGCAAGCTCCGTTCTCAATATCTCCCACATCTTACGGGTGTTTTTACGCTGCAGAACGGCGTGCTTTTCGTCATTGATGCAGCGAAACAGCATTTTTTCCTCAATGGCGAATCTCACATATCCGATAGCCTGATCGAGCCATTTGTCCCCGGTTTCTTTAAAAGAGAGATATTGGTTGAACAAGGCCAGGGCCTTTTTAACCACCTCTTCCTCGAGGCTTTTCATGGATTCAAGATACGAGTAGATCGGTCGGGTGGATGAGTTGAGCTCCTTTGCGATCGTGCGGGCGGAGAGCCCGTCCCACCCTTCTCTGCGAACGATGGCAAAGGCGGCATCGATGATATCTTCTGTTTGATAGCGTGGCCTGGGGGGCATACGGTTCCTGTGCGTAATAGATTGATCGGTAACAGATGTTACATTACAAGTGTTGTGTAACGAACCAGCTGACCGGTGTCAAATAAAAAATGTTTTGATCAAAGGGCAAAGGATGGAATCTTGTCATGACAGCGGCAATTGGATAAATCACACGCCGGTGCGAACATACCGATAGCCGCAGCTACCTAACCCGTGATAATATTATCTCTACGATATCAGATAGGTCTTGCAGACACGGTGGTGTTTCACGAAGGGTTTTTGACAAAGAAAAGATTGCCCGTCGCAGCGCTCGGAGCTTAGTTTTACTAATGGAGATCAAACTTGGGATTGACGTTGGATTTCAGAAACTCGCCGGAAGCTGTCGCGGACCGGTGAAGGTGATGGGGCATCGTCTCCTTAATGGTTTGATTCTCCGTTCGCTCTTCTGGGTCCTGGTCGGGGTGCTCTGCGGCACTGTGTCCTGGGCCGATAGAGGGCCTCTTTTCTCTTTTCCGCAGTTCAAATCTCGATTCGAGAGCGCCTTTTCCCAACAGGATGAACCGGCCCTGGCGCGGTTGGTCCGGACCCATCCGGAAAAGGTCCGACGCCTGATCGACACGTTCTTGTCCGACTATTCCCGAGCGGTCGTTGATTCACGACCGGAGGATGCCGACAGGGCGGTCGCGCACGCGGCGGCGGCCGCAAGCCTTGCGGAAACGCTGCTCGACGATTCTTTTTCCAAGGCGCAGGTCGGGCGGCACCGATCCTGGCGCCGGGGCGATCATGCGCGCAAAATCGAGGCCGACACGCGGCTCGAGGCGGCCATGGCGGCTTTCGACGAGGGGCGCTACGGCGACGTGATTTCCCCAGGTCGCGCGGCGCTGGAGGTTTTTGCCCGGATCGGGGATGTCGCTTGCCAGGGGCTTGCATTGCACTGCCTGGGACAGGCCAGCCGCCGGCTGGCCGATTACGCGGAAGCCCTGACGCTGCACCGGCGCGCTCTGGCGCTGGGCCGGCAATCGCCGGACCGTCTGCTCGAGGGACAGGCCCTCATCGATCTGGGCGACGTGCACGAGCGCCGGAAGGAATTCGCACAGGCCCGTGACGCCTATCTCGAGGCCGCGCGGGTGTTGCATGCTCCCGCCTTCTGGCCCGAAGCCGCCCGCGCCCGCCGCCAGCTCGGCGATGTCTACGTGGCCACGGGCGAATATGAGCGTGCCTACGACGCATACCGCATCGCCCTCGAGCATGCCGAAAAGGCCGGGGACGCGGCCGGCATGGCCGAGTTCAACGATTACCTGGGCTTCTGCCACCGGATGCTGGGCGACTATCCGGCGGCCATCGGCTACCACCGCGCGGCCCTGGCGTGCGCGGAAAAGATTGCATCGGATGATGCCCGTTTGCGTACCTGGGCGCGCGCCTACAATCACCTGGGGATCTGCACGGCCAAACTGGCCGCGACGGATGCGGCCACCGGAGCGCCGGAACGGGCCGCCGACAGGTATGGTGAAGCGATCTCCCACGAAGAGAAGGCACTGGGTTTCGCAGCGGATGCGCAAGATCGCTGGCGCCATGGGTATGTGCTGCGCGCGCTCTCCGGCATGCATCGCGAGCGTGGCGCTCTGGTGAAGGGCGCGGCGGCCGTCGCGGAGTTGGAACAGGCCCTGCGAAGGGCCGACGAGGCCTTCGCGCTGGGCGCCGCCATGCAGGAAAAGGAGTGGCAGGGGCTCGCCCTGCACGACCGCGGACTGGCCCTGGCACTGCTGGGGCGCGAGCCGGAGGGGCTCGCGGCGTTCCAGGAAGCGCTCGATCTCTGGACGCAGATCGGGGATTTGCAGTCGGCGGGATATGCGCACCGGTTCGTGGCGCGGCGGTTTCACGAGGCTGCCGGGCGGCTGGCCGAGGCCGAGGCGGCCTACGATCATGCCCTGGGCGCATTTGAACGGATCGGTGACGTGGAATCCCTGGCCTTCACCACCATGGACAAGGCGCGCGTGGTATCGATGCGAGGGCGGCAGGCGCAGGCCGCGGATTTCTACGAGGCGGCCATCGCCCGGTTGGAATCCGTGCGGGCCAAGGCCGGCTTTCCGGAGTTTCGCAAGGCCTTCATGGGCAAGGTGTACGACCGGTATGAAGAGGCCGCGTGCTTCGCCCTTTCCCGGGGCTTGAACGAGCGCGCGCTGGGTTACGTGGAGCGCATGAAGGCGCGCACCTTCCTGGACCAGATGGCCGAGGGGCGCGTGGCGCTGCACAAGGGAATCGATCCGGCGCTCAAGGCCCAACGGGACAGACTGGAAGCCGACCTGGCGGCCGCAACCGACGACATCGCAGCCGAGTACCGCAAGCCTTCACCAGACGAGAAGGCGCTGGCCGCCGCCAATGCGCGTATGGTCCAACTACGGGCGGCATTGGACCGGCTTAAAAAGCAGATCCGCATGCAAAACCCCCTATATGCCGCGGTCGAGTACCCGGTGCCCGTCACCGTGTCCGAGTTGCAGGCCGGAGTGCTGGCCGCCGACGAAATTCTCATCGAGTATTTCGTCGGCGGCCGGGAGGTTTACTGTTTCATCGTCACCACCCAGGGATTTCAAGTGACCCGGTTGCCCGTAGGTGTACCCCAACTGCGCGACAAAGTGGCGGCGCTGGTCGACAATCTCAACGCCGGACTGGCCAGGGGGGAAGGATATGACCGTCCGTCCGCCGGCGAGCTTTACGATATCTTGCTGAAGCCATTTGAGAAAGAGATGGCGGGCCGAACCCTGGTGATCGTGCCGGACGGCATACTGGCGCTCTTTCCGTTCGAGGCGCTGGTCGTTCGAAAGGAGGGCCAGCGATCCTACCTGTTCGAGCAGCACGCCGTCAAATACGTGCAGTCGGCCACCATCCTGGCCCTGCTGCGGTCCGGGCGTAACCGCCAGGTATCTGGCGGGGGGTTTGTGGGTTTCGGTGATCCGGTGTATGACTATGCCAGTTTTTCCCAGGGCCAACCCGAGGGCGACGCCGACCTGGTTGGGCGGGGCCTTTTGACCGGCCGGTTAAGCATACGTTACGCGGCGCTGGGCGGACGGCTGAGCCGCCTCGAAGGCAGCGGTGAGGAGGTACGGTCCATCGAGCGCCTGTTCCGGCAAAAAAGTGGCGGAACGGCTCTGTTGCGTGAGGCGGCGCGCGAGGAGATCGCCAAGGGGGCCGGCATGGACCGGTACGGCTATATCCATTTTTCCATGCACGGCATCGTCACCCCGGAGTTGCAGGCCATCGCGTTCAGCCAGATTCCGAGTGCCGGAGAGGACGGCCTGCTCACCATGGGAGAAATGATGAATCTACGCTTCAACGCGAGACTCGTGGTGCTTTCGGCCTGCCGGACCGGACTCGGCAAGGTGGAGCGCGGCGAGGGGGTTACGGGGCTTACCCGGGCGGTGCTCTATGCCGGCAGCCCGGCTGCGGTGGTCAGCTTGTGGAGCGTCGACGACACCGGCACTCGCGAGTTGATGACAAGGTTTTACGAAAATATGATCCTCAAGGGCGAGACGAAGAGCCAGGCGCTCCGGGCGGCCAAGCAAGAGATGCTCAAGACGCGTTACCGCCACCCGTATTTCTGGGCGGCTTTCGTCATGTACGGCGAATAACAGGAAAACAGATCAATCCGATTTGAAAGGGACATCGTATGCCAAAGCAACCCAACAAGAAGAAATTGATACCGACATTGCTGGCCACCGTTTACGCCATCCCGGCGTTGGCAGGGGCCGACGACCAAATGGCAAGGGATTCGCAGCCGGCGGAGGCTAAACCCAAGGCCGCCATTGCCGACGAAGCGTTGAAGCAGGAGGTGATTCAACTCCTGCGCCAGGGGGAAACCGACCGGGTCACCATGAACGTGGCGGGGCAGCCGGGGGTCTATTTTCGACTGCTTTACAGTACGACGGGAGATGCAGACAGCTACGCCCCGGTGCCCGGGGGCCAGGGGCAGATCGGCGACAACGGCGTGGGTTCGCTCGATTTCGAACTCAGGAAGCTGGGCACGGAGGAGGTCTACTTCAAGGTGCGGACTTCGGATACCGACGACTTTAAGGACACGCGCGTGACCCCCGAACCCATGATCCTCGAGGTGGAGCAAGTGGAAATCAAAGCGCGTGACGCTGTTGACGACGCCTATGGCAAGATCAGAGGCAAGATCCAGCAGATCAAAAAAAAGCACGAAGTCCGAACCCCATCGGCCGTGGCCGGCGTACGCGGTTAAAAACAGCGGTTTCGGAAGATCTTCCTATGAACAATGACCACTGCAGCATTCCGATCGTCGGGGCACGGCCGGGGGGCGGGGGAAACGGTGCCGGGGCGGATCGGCGCGCGACCACGTCCCCGCGACTGGGAGGCTCCGCCGACCTCACGCTGGTGAACATGAACCTGCTCTACATCCGCCTCGAAGGCCGGGTCGACTACGAGACCCATCCGCCGCTGGGGCTCCTGTACCTGGTCTCGGTGCTCGAGCTGAAGGGGTTTCGGGTCGACCTGGTCGACTACCAGCTCCTGCCCCGCAGGCGTCCCGGTGCGGATCCCTTCGATCTCGACACGGCCCTCGACTATCTCGGTGAGACCGCTGCGGTGGTGGGTTTTTCATGCATGGCCAATCTGCTGCCCTTCACTCTCCTGGTGGCCGAGCAGGTGAAGCGGCGCCATCCGGAAAAGACCTTGCTGCTAGGGGGCGTGGGGCCGTTCGGCGTGGAAAAATTGATCCTCGAACGCTTTCCCTGGATCGATGTTGTGGCGCAGGGCGAAGCCGAACGAACGCTGCCGAATCTCCTGCCGGCTTTGGCCGGACCGGACCGGCTCGCCAGGGTGCCCGGCATCTTTTACCGGTGCCCCGAAGGCGTGGTGCAATACACCGGGAAGGCCCCCCGTATCGACAACCTGGACGACGTGCCGCTGCCCGCCTACCACCGTCTCGACATCTCCGCCTACGACGCCTTCGGCCTCATCTCTTCGCGAGGATGCCCCTATGCCTGTCGGTTTTGCAGCGTGGCCCCCATCTGGGGCCGCCGCACCACCTACCGGAGCCACGCGAACATCATCGCCGAGATCCGGCTGTTGCACGAAACGTACGGTGTGAAAACCGTTCTCTTCCAGGACGAGTTTTTCTACTCGAGCGAGGCGAAAATGCTCGACTTCTGCGACCGTCTGGCGCAATCTGGGCTTTCGGTGCGCTGGAAGTGTTACGGCCGGGTGAACCTGGTCACCGAGCGCGCCATGCGGCGCATGGCCGAGACCGGATGCGTTCAGCTGCGGTTCGGCATCGAGTCGGGATCGGACCGGGTGCTCGAGCGCGTGGTCAAGGGGTTTCGCTTCCAGGACGCGCTGGCGGCCGTGACCTCGGCCCTGCGGATCTTCGAGTCGGTGGAGACCTTTTTTATATGGGGTTTTCCCTTCGAGGAGATGGAAGACTTCTACCAGACGGCCCTGCAGATGGCCCGCTTCCGGCAGATGGGGGTCACGGTGCTGCCTTCGCTGCTCTCCATGCTGCCCCAGACCGACATCTATCGCGAATACCGCCAGGGTTCTTACGGGGGTGCGTTGGCCCTGGTGCCCGAACTCGTTCCCATTTACGTGGTGACGGGTCACGAGATCGTGGACACATGGAATTCGGTGCCCGAGCACTACCGCGCCTATTACAATTTCATCGGCGCCCACGAGGAGATTTTTCCGGGCTTTTTTCTGTTCGATCCCGAAAGCAATGTGCTGCCCAAATATCAGGCCATGCGAGAAATGGGATTCGCATGAGCCGCCGGTTGAAAAGTGTCGTCGTCCTGGGCGGGAGCCGCTTCATCGGCCATGCCATCGTGGCGGCGCTGCTGGCAAAGGGCTGCCGCGTCATCACGGTCAACAGGGGGCATGCGCCGATCGGCGCTCCGGGGCCGGTCGAGCGGGTGACGGCCGACCGTCGCGATCCGGCCGCCTATGCACGCGCCCTGGAGGGTATCGACGCCGAGGGCGTGGTGGACGTGACGGCCTATCGTCCCGAAGATACCCGGGTGGCGATCGACGCCTTTGGCGGCCGCATCGAACGCCTGGTTCACGTGAGCACCCTGAGCGTCTACCGCTGGCCGTTGCCTTGTCCGGTCCGGGAAGAGGCACCGCTCGAAGACGATCCCCGGCGTGAATACGGTTACGGCAAGGCGGGCTGCGAGCGCCTGCTCTTTTCACAGCCCGCCGAGCGGCTGCCCTGGACCGCTCTGCGCCTGCCCGCCGTGTTCGGGCCGCGCGATCCGAGCTCCCGTGAGGCCTACTTGCTGCGACAGATTCTACAGGACAAAACGATTGTCGTGCCGCCCCGGCCGTACCTGTGTCAGAACCTGTTTGCGGCCGATGCGGCCCGGGCCGTGTGCGCCCTGCTCGAAAGCCCCGTGGCCGCAGGACGGGCCTATAATGCCGGAGGCGTGCCGTTCACTCTCGAACACTATGTGGACCTTCTGGCCGCGTCCGGGGGCCGGCCGGCCCGGGTGGTGCGTGCGGCCGCCCGGGTGCTCGTGCGGGACGGGGCCGATCCGCAGAAGATTCCGTACTACTTCGAAGGCGACGTGGTGCTCGATACCCGCCGCATCCGCGATGAGATAGGTTTTACTCCGGCCTGGAAGCTGGAAAAGGCCTTGGCCGTAACCCTGGAAGCGATTTTGCAAGCTCCCGTTGAACCGGCTGCGGGTGGCTGGGGCCTGCCCTGGGACGGGGCCTTTCCGGCTTCAGATGGGCACGGCGCGGAGGTGCCGGAAAGCACTTGTCCTGGCCGAGGCCCTGCGGAAGGGGATCAGCGTGGAACGGGCATCAAACGCGGGGATCGACCATCCGTCCCATGAAAAGGATGGTCCCGCTGGCATGGTCCCGGATCAGGAATAGGAAAGGACGATCCACACGGAACACTTCGGGCTGTTCCATGATGCTCTTGGTGACCATCTCCACGGCCGTAACTGCGGCGGCTTCCGTCCCCTCCTCGTTGACCTCGACGAAGGCCTTGTGCTTGATCTGGGCGATGCGGAGTTTTCCTTTGGGCCAACCCATGCCCCTGAAATCGGCAACCGGCATTTTAAACGCCTCGGCGATGCCCATCTGTTTTAAGGTCGGCACCAGGTCATAATCGGTTTCGAGTTTGAATCTGGGCAGGTAGAGCCTCACCTTCCGAGGGGACTGGCCGTCCAACGCCGCCAGCCACTGCTGGAGGTTCGGTTCGTTCACCTCCTGCTCGAGCGTGCTCAAGCCATCCACATGGTCGGGCAGCAGGATCACCATGGAGAGCCGCTCGCCCTCGTATGGCATGCTGAGCGCGCGAAAATCGTTTTTCTTCAGAAGCTTGAAGTCGGCGTTACGGTACATGAGGGGAACGGTCACCTGCCGGTCGGCCGAAACATTGTAGGGGGCATCGGCGGTGCGCTCTTCATCGAACGGAAAGGCCCAGAGGCCTTTGAAGTAGATGGCGTTGAGGATCACGCAAACCGAATCGGCGCTGAGCTCGTCGAGGATCTTTTCGATTTTGTGCTCGGTCTTGTTGCGGACCCAGGCGTTGATATCGTCAAGATCGCCGGGGAAGATCTCGGCATCGTAATAGGCCTTCAAGAGGGTCTTGTAATCGCCGCTGACATCATCGCCTGTAAGCACCAGCGCGTTGGCGATATTGAGTTTCTGCCCGGCCAGGTCCGAACCGGCGGCCAACCCGTCGTTCAGCACTTTGAAGGCAGGGTGAAGCCGGCTTTGATCGAGATCGAAGCGGAGCGCCCGTTTCATCTCTTCGGCCGTATCGCCGCGTGCGCCGGCGTAGGTCATGGCCATGGCTGCGGAGATGCTGTAGGGCGAGAAGAAAAGATTGCCTTCCCCGCTCGCCAGCCGGCGGTACAGTTGAACCGCGAAAGCGCGGTTACCCTGCGTCAGGACGTCTTGCGAGACGGCTTCCGAAGGGGCCGTGCCGCCGGCCGCCGCCAGGGAGACCGCTGCGAGAACGATGAATAGAACCGTTGAGATGATGGGTGCAGGTTTCATTGCGTTTCCTTTCAAAAGGTGGCGCCGTCAGGTCTTGAAGCATATTCGACAAAACCATTCTAAAATAAATACACAATTAAAACAAGCAGATATTTGCGGATTGGGGTTGAACACACGCCGGAGCGCCCTCAAGGTCGACCCGGAATGAGCCGATAGTGATCACCGAATGGATTCACTTCTTGATAGTGGAATCGACTTAATGCATAACTTACTTAAAATTCAACGAAATATAGGATGTAAAGCCGTTGTTCGCTTATGCCTCTTGGAAAAAAATATGGCTGAAAACCGGTATTGCTTTTTATTGTGTGCTTTCCTGCTGACCCTGCTCATGTGGCCTGTCCTGTCCGGCGCAGGTACGAAACCCGTACCCGGTGCCCCCGATCCGACCGGCCTTGACGCCGCCCCGGCGCCTGCCCGGTTGGGGCAGACGTGGGAAGGGCATCTGTCCGGCCAAAAAGAACCTTTCATCAAGGTGGTGACAGATCCGACGGAATGGCGCATTCTATGGCAGCGCGCCTTCGATGCGCCTTCACCGGAGCTGGATTTCGAACGGTACGCGGTGGCCTGCGTCTTTCTCGGCCATTCGGCGCCCTGGCTTTATTCCATCGCCTTCGGGGAGCCCCATACCCGCGGGGAGACGGTGGTTATTCCCTATGGGTTGAGCGATCTCATCCTGGAATTGAACGGGCCGTTCAAAGCGGGCGGGCAGTACCGGATGAAGGTCCTTGAACGCAAGTTCGGGCATTCTTACGAACTGGAAGAGACGCTCTACAGAGACAGGTGAACAGGGGCCCCGAGGCAGCGGGGAGGAGGCACACGATGGCCAAGGCAGGTCAAGCGCCGCGAAAAGGCGCAACTCAAAAGCGCCTTATCGTCCTGGCGGTTCTTTTTCTGTTGATCGGCGGCGCCGTCATGGATCCCATGGCCGGCATCGCCTGTTTCGGCCTGGCGGGGGTCGTCGCCCTCATGGCGGTTTTCAGCGGCTCGGGATGGACAAGGATTGTGGCGGTTGCCCTGTTGATAACCGCCGTGGCGCTGGTATTCTCCAATGCTTCGACTGCCCGCCAACACCATCAGAATTTCAGATCGGCTGCGGCAGCGAACGGTACTGAATGAGTCGCAAGGGGATAGCGGATGACAGCCGATGTGTGGACGGACACTTTTTAACGGTAGCAAGGAGTTGGGGATGAAAACAGACGATTGCAATGCACACAGGAGCGTTTCGAATGCGGGAAATGGGTGGAAAAGCAACTCCCGGCGGGTTACCCTAACGATTTTTTTCTTGCTTGCCGTGATGATCGTCGTTCAGGCCCAGCCGGTCCTGGCGACAGAGAGATACAGAGGTCTGCGCGTGGTGGACCAGGAGGGCAGTTATCGCGTCGACGACAGCCAGTCTGTCACCTTCGCCATGGAAGATGATGCGGTAAAGGATTTAAGAATCCACATCGATGGCGTCAACAAGGATGTGTCGTTTTCAACTTGTGCGCCGCTGCAGCCGGACGGCAGCAACTTCACGCGATGGTTTGCCCTCGAATGCCGTAAAATGACCGCCTATGACCAGGGGCAGTTTTCCTATGACTATTTTCTGGCCGACGCCTATGCCGGGATATCGCCCGTCATTACCCCCGACTATGCCATGTACAAGCAGATCAAGGCGGTTTCCGATCAGATCGGAAGGGAGGTGCCGACGAGAACCTTCGTCATCTATGCCAATAAGAAGCCCGTCTATGAGTTCTTCTGCTACGCTGACACCACAACCCCACAAATTACACAGGTCGATACGCCGCCTCTCGCCGTCATCTCCGAGGGTTCGCCGAAAATGAGGAATGAAGACAAACTGCAGGTGGATCACAGCATGCCCATGAATCTCTCCTACCTCATCGATTCGAGACAATTTTATTTGAATCAGATCCTGCTCGTCTATGGATTCCGGCCGGAGAACGACAAGGCCGGGAGCGCCGCCACCGTATGGGGGAAAAAAACCAGCGACCAGGATTGGCTGCTGGAGCGGGAGTCGGCGGCGGTCTGGGTGACGGGCGTCGATGCTCCCCAGCATCATGAGGAGATCATTCTACGGGCACGAATGGAAGAGAAAGACGGTGAGATCATCTTGCGCGGTTACCAGGTGATCCAGGTCGGACCGGTGCAGGAACCCCGCGTGACGCTGAAAACGGGTGAGTATCTCTATTACGATCTGCCCGGGTCCCGGAGCAACAGCTGCCCCATCGACCTGATCGGCGACGCCGTCGAAACCGTCTTCTACGATGCCCACAGCGGCGTGATTCTGGAAGCCGTCAAATCCGGGGCCGCCAAGCTGAAGGTTTTTACCCACTGGTGGCAGGACCCGCAGGCCAAATTTCTCCGCGAGTACGAGATTGTGGTCAGTGCCCAGCCATAAATGGCCGATTGGCCTGTTTCTGGATGGGCACCCATGAAAGGGGGCGGCCATGGATAGACATCCGCATCGCCCCATGATACCGGACCTGGGGATGACGGCGGTGGCATTCGGCCCGCTCGAGGCGGGATTGACCCGAAACGGTGAAGGGGTGGCGCATGACGCAAAAAACTGAGATCGTTCCCGGAAAGCTGACGGCCCGCGGTGCGGCCATCGGCACGTGGGTGGTGTCCCTTTTATTGGTGTTCGGCCTGGTGCTGGCCGTGGTGGTGCTGATGGAGACCTCGTTCTCCTCGGAACCGGGGCTGGCGATTCTGATGTGCCTTTTCTGGCTGGTCTGGATCGGCGCCTGCATCGGTATCATCGTCCAATTTCGACGCGTGATGAAGGTGTCGCGGCAGAGCGGTACTGGCACCCTCGCGGTACTGCGATTCGACCCTTCGGCCGCTCCCGGCGGCCGTCCCGGCGATCTTGCGCCGGGCGGCGACATCGAAACGCGGCTGCGCCATCTGGACAAACTGCGCAAGAGCCGGCTGATCATCGATGCGGAATATCTCTCCCAGCGGGCCCGTATTCTGCAAGAGCTCTAACCCGCCGGCCGCCACGGGTCATTCGTAGATTTTCTCTCCTTCGGCGAAGGCTTCGGCCGCATCGTTTTCGTAATCCCGTTCCGCTTTTTTCGCTTTGCCGGCCAGATACTCCCTGTACCACTCGTGGGCGATGATCATGCTCATCACCTCGTTGGAGC
>Ga0209164_1001360_pt1 | contig 32605 bp, 21 predicted proteins | sample MTBNYHSulfiMetaG_FD_187458 | JGI IMG/M metagenome (GOLD analysis project Ga0209164, IMG submission 187458) | Enrichment culture microbial communities from rom New York Harbor, USA that are MTBE-degrading - MTBE-NYH (New York Harbor Sulfidogenic)... | ecosystem: Environmental > Aquatic > Marine >... | reverse complement strand
TTTCTTCCGCCCCCAGTCGATGCGCTTCAGCGGCGGCATCGCAGCCCACGTTGCCGGCCCCGATGATCACCACTCTTTTGCCCACGTTGATATTGTCTGCTTTGCTTTCGCGCAGGAAATCCAGTGCCGGAATCAATTTCTCCTTGCCGGGGATGGGTATGACTCTGGGTTTTTGCGCCCCTACTGCAACCACAACAAAATCATAATCGACTTTTAGCTGCTCGACATCTTCTTCGTTCAGACGCTGCTGCAGATGAACGTGCGGTAGAGCTTTTTGAATTCTTTCCAGTTCTGCACCGATCACTTCTTCGGGAATACGCGATTTGGGTATGAGTGAAGCAATTTTTCCTCCCAGAGTTTTTTGCATGTCATAAATGACTGCTTCGTGACCGCGCTGGCGCAACTGCCATGCAACCGACAGGCCGGCCGCCCCGCCGCCGATGACAGCGATCCGCTTGCCGCTCAAAGCCGGCAGTTCGGGAAGTTTTGCTCTAACGCTTGCCTTGCCCAGTTGGGTGACATCTACCGCAGGCATGCTCAAGGTGGAGCGAGTACATCCTTGCATGCAAAGGTTCGGGCAAAGGTAGCCGCATACTGAAGCTGGAAATGGAGTGTAGGCGAGCGCCAGATCAACCGCCTCATCTATGCGGCCTTCGCGAACGAGGCGCCACCGTTCCTGAACCGGCATGCCGGTGGGGCAGCTGGCTTCGCAGGGAGCAGCGTATTTGCGGTTTTCCCAGACGGGGACGTACCGACGCAAATCCCCACTGGTGATCAACGGCACCGGGCTGTTGTCCAGGTCCGTCAGGTCCCCGATCAAGCCGCCCTTCCCCAGCTCCTGGTCCCACACTTCCTGATGAAATGACTGCATGGAACGTCTCTGGCGGGTAAATTTTTCTTGCGGGCCCCGGGCGGCAAGGAGCTGCCACTCCGATCGATTGCCGAGCTCACTGGAGAGATCCGTGCGATGAATCCTTTCCAGATATATCCGGAGGTTCGTCTGCAGCCACTGCCAGTCTTGCTCGGTCAACGGCGTCAATTTGGCATCGGCCTGGCTGTAGCCTTTGTGAGGACCTCGAAAGTATATTTTGCCGCCCACCATTCCGACACACGGCCGATAGCCCAGGATATTTTGGGAATCCTGATGTTGGTGGCCGCATACGACGGCAATGCCGCCGGCCATGAATTCAGCGAAATAATCGCCGACGGAGCCAAGCACCCAGAGCTCCGGGGGCTCGAAGCGGGGATTGTATTTTGTCATGGTCATGCCGCGGGCGCCGATGTTGCCGGCCACATAGATCTTACCCTGCGCCATGGCATTGGCGGCGCCGTTGCACGCATTGCCGTGGACAATGATTTCGGCACCGGCGTTCAGCCAGCCCACGTCATCCGAAGCCGGTCCCATGATTTCAATGCGGGTGTTGGGAAAACCCATGGAACCGACCCGCTGGCCGCTTGAGCCGAGAATCTTAACATAAAGGGGCTCCTTACCGGTCTTCCACAGGCGACCGCCCAGCCCATGCTGACCGTAAGCCTCAATTTGCAGATCCCGTTGCCCGTCTGCAATCGCCTGCTGAATTCGCTCCTCCAGGACGCGCGATTCCAGACGATGACCGTTTTGCATCCCGGAAAGCCGGAAGGGTTGTCGATTGTTTGTCCGGATTTGTTGACTCTCCATGATTGCCTCTCTATCATCTCAGCCGGCCTAAACCACATACTTGATTTGAAGCCGTTCAGCTGCGTTGTGGTCGTTGATTGCCAAAGCATCCGACATCCCGATGGGAAGCGAAGTGGAGCGTCCCAAAGGTGCAAGGATTTTGCGCAGTTCGATGTCAAAGCTCAGATACACATCGACCACACGCTCCGCCACCTTTTCCGGGTCCAGCCGTCGATACAGACGCGGATCTTGGGATGTAATGCCCTTCGGGCACAAGCCAATGTTGCATATATTGCAGCGGTCGGATTCGGACCCAAGACATCCGGCGGCCGCTTGCATCATGTATTTTCCAGTCTGAACGGCACTGGCTCCCAGCATGATAAGCGCTGCCGCATTGGCAGCCAGATTGCCGTTCTTGCCGACGCCGCCGCCGGCAAGGAGCGGTATCTCATTCTGTTTGCCCAATTTCACCAGGTTGAGATAGCAGTCGCGGAGATTGCTGGCGATGGGATGGCCCATATGATCCATCGAGACGTTGTAAGCCGCCCCTGTCCCGCCATCCTCCCCGTCGATTGCCAGGCCTGCCGCGTAGGGGTTTCGCGTGAGGTTGTTCAACACCGCCAGGGCAGTGGAGCTACCCGAAATCTTGGGATACACCGGCACTCGGAATCCCCAGGCCATGTACATGGACTGGATCATCTTAGCGACCGCTTCTTCAATCGAATATTTGGTCTGATGGGTGGGCGGACTGGGTAAGCTCACTCCCGGCGGCACGCCGCGAATGGCGGCAATCAGCTTGTTGACTTTGTACCACATCAACAAACCGCCGTCTCCCGGCTTGGCCCCCTGCCCGTATTTGATTTCCACAGCACAGGGGTCTTCCTTCATATCCGGCAGGGCATGGATGATTTCGTCCCAGCCGAAATAGCCGCTGGCAATCTGCAAAATAACGTATTTCAGAAAACGCGACCGAAGCAGCCGCGGCGGACAGCCGCCCTCGCCCGTGCACATGCGAACCGGCATGCCCATTTCTTCGTTCAAATAGGCCACCCCCATTTGCAGCCCTTCCCACATGTTCGGAGAAAGAGCGCCAAAGGACATCGCTCCGATGACCAGGGGGTAGATCTCTCGAATCGGCGGAGTCCAACCTTGTTCGCGGTAAAGCCTTAGACTTTCCTCCGGAGGCAATACTCTGCCCAGAAGCGTGCGCACCTCGAATTCATGGCGGCCGGCGTCCAGCGCCGGGTCAGTCAACATGGAAATACGGGTGAACTTGATTTGATCCAGAATGCCGCCCTGCCCCGTGTCGCGAACATTGCGGCGGCCACCGCGGCGTCGCGGTTGGCCCCCCTGGTTGATGTGAAATTTGAGCTTATCCGCCTCATCACTTCGATAGGGAATAATGCAGTCGTTAGGGCAGACCATGTTGCAGGTGGCGCAGCCCACGCAAGCGTATGCCGGATCCGTTTTCTGCCGCACACCATGAAAGATTTGATAAACGTTTGATCCGCCGTTATTGTCGGGCAAACCGACATTCAGCGAAGGAAGCCGGACCTGCCTTTTCCGGTAGACTCCGAGTTCAATCGCATGGACCGGGCACACAGCGGTGCAGCGGCCGCACAAAGTGCATTTGTCCTTATCCCAGTGGATCTGCCAGGGCAGGTCTTTAACGCTTAGTGTAGAAGGGGTAATGTTTCCATTTGAGACCATATCTTAACCTCCGTGCGGTCTGAACCGACAACAGCAGTATCTAAATGCATGGGTTGAAAATCCCGGCTCTTATCTCGATCGGGAATAGCCGAATCCAAACCGCACATTTCAGACGAAAAGGCATAAAGACCGGGACGTCCACCCACCACACCAGGCCTCAGCTTTTTTCGGTCCTGCACCATGAAAAGGCTCCGGTCGGGCAGACAGCCCATGACACAATTGGGACCGTCGATGATGAGTCTACGGCAGGAGTGCTTGAGCTGCTTCAGGAAGCCTCCGTCGGGATGCTGTTCCAGATCTTGGTCCTGGAGGGGGGTGATCACATGCTTGTAGGCTTCGATTCCGAGTCCCAGCCGATTCATGGAGTAGTGCAGAATATGAGTGAAGACTTCGGAATCCGAATTGTATCCGATGTAGCCGGGAAACCCACGAGACATAAGAAATTCCCGGATTGGCACAAAAGCCGTATTTTCACCATTGGTCATAGTGGCGACTCCCTGGATGAAGAACGGATGGCAGGCATACAGGTTGATCGCATAATTAGTGTTTTGCCTCCCCTGTGCCAGGACGATTCGCGCCATCAGCTCATCGCGATCCAGGCGAAGAAATTCGGCCACATTCATCGGGTCGCCGATTTCTTTGATCATGATGACGTCCGGCCAAAAGCTGTAAACAATCATATCTTGCTTCTCTTCGCCCATTTGCCTCAACTGAAGACGGATCAACAAAAGTCGCTGATCGAGCTCGCTCTGGCTCAGATTTTCCCAATCTTCCGGATATTCGTAGGCACGGATAAGATACACATCGCGCTTGGGAACTCCCTCCGGCGGTCGTTTGGGAACCTTGATGGAAAAGCGGTACTTGGTCATGAAACCGATGTTCATCATGAACTGATCGAGCCTCTTTAAACCTTCATTGCTGAAGATGCCGGAAAGGACGGGTGCTCCCTTGAGCTCCTCGAAAGGGCCTCCCAAATCCGACAAGAATAGACCGACACCCGAACCGTCGTGGCCCTCACGCATCACATCCAGAGCATGGATGGCCACCATGGGAGACAATGGCTTCTCACTGGTCATAGCAAATAAACGGCACATTTTGCTTCTACTCCTCCTTTTGACGAGGATATTAAAGACGGGACTGGAAAGGCTTCGTTATGAGGAAGCCATTGCCGATACTGACACGTCAATGAGCTCATCGTTTTGCTGTCAGTAACGCCGGCGTTACCCAATTTTGCGCTATTGCATTGAGATATAACACAGGAAGGAACTTCATCGGTCCAGCTTATCCTGTCAGACTCAGACTGGCTGAAAGGATGCTCATCTAATTCCTTACTACATAGAAATGCTGCGGTTTGCGGACGCATTGTCATCATTGACAGCGCGCTAGAGGATAATTAATAAAATTTATCAGGGATTTCAAGAGACATTTTTATATTTCTTGTCTTTTACAATTTTTCCCTGTATAGAAGCCAGTGGAGTCAATGCTGACTTCAGCTGCAATGTGGTCGGCGTCTCGAAGAAGAGATGCAGCGGGTTTATAGGGCAAATGCCCGAGCGTGTTAGTAGAAGGCTCATTGCCCCAAACACTCCCTCAATGGCCCATCCTTCGACCATATCGAGGAACCCCGGACCTAACCAGATTGTTGGACCAACGTCGTTCCTGTTTGAGCTCCCTTTTGTGACATATAACACCGGAAACACTCGGTGGCATGAGGCCTTGCCCTGATTCGATTCGGCAGACTTGCAGTCTTCCGTCAATACACAGAGGACATTGCAAGGGCTAATCAAGCCACACGACATGAGCATGTTCCCATGGTGGGTTGGATTGCACCCAGACGGCTGAACGCCAGCCACATTGGTTGTGGGGTTCAGTGTCAGCTCTTTTGAGCCTGTGCCCGGTTGATGTACACGGCATCAACCTCCAGCTTGAGGCAAAGGCCAGGGCATAAAGTCCCTGCTCGATGTTAAGGAGTTTAGATGAAGCCTCAGATTGTGATTTACTGTTGTGCCAATTCCACGGCGGCTCCCGAAGAAGATGTGGAACGACTGGTCCCGGAGGATCAGGTCATATTTAAGATTTCCCGCCTGCCATGTTCAGGGCGTACGGATGCTCTCTATATTTTACGAGCCATCGAATCAGGTGCATCAATGGCAATGGTGGTGGGCTGCCCCGAAGGTCAGTGCCAATTTTTGGAGGGAAACTTGCGGGCCAAAATGCGGGTGCGCTATGCCAACCGTTTGCTGGAGGAGGCAGGGTTGGGCAATGAGCGCGTGCGCATGTACAACATCGACCCCGGGAATGTACAAGCATTTTTGGCGGCGCTCCGGGAAACAGCGGCGAAAGCTCAGGAAATCGGTCCGTGGTTACCCGTCAACGCCTCATGAGCCTGCGGTCAAATTTATATGCACACCGTGGAGGCTTGCTGCGATGGCGCCTCCAAAACAAGGTTGCATTTAGCACAAGGTAGAAGATAGATGCCCAAGAAATATCACATCAAAGCAACACCCGCGGCGCCCCGTTTTATCCCCGTCGGGCGATCGGGAATCATCGACTGGGAAGAGGACTGTTTGAAATGCACCTCTTGTGTTAAGAAGCGCTGCCTCTATGACGTGTATAAGAATCGGTCCTATGACTCCCGAACCATGGTGGATTCCATCGATCACCAGTGCAAAAATTGTTTCAGCTGCATTCAGAATTGCCCGCGGGGGGTGCTGTCCAAGACGATCAACCCCGAATTCCTCAAAATGGGCGATGCCTACTGGAAGCCGGACATCATTCACAGCACTTGGTTTCAGGCGGAATCCGGCAAGATCCCGGTATCCGGTGCAGGCTATCGAGGGCCCTTCAGCGGTCCCGGTTTTGACGCCATGTGGACTGACATGTCTGAAATCGTGCGTCCCACCCGTGACGGCATCCACGGGCGCGAATACATCAGCACCGCCATCGATATTGGGAGAAAACAGCACCACCTGGAATTCGACGAATCCGGCGCCGTGCGTCTGGAAATGTTTCCATTGGTGGAAATTCCCATTCCGGTAATCTTCAACGTGCTTCCGTTCGGCAACCTGGGGAAAGGGATCACTCTATCCATGGCCAGCGCCGCTCGGCGAATCGGCACCCTGATGTATGTTAGGCCGGAAAGCTACGACGAGTCCCTGAAGCCTTTCAAGGAGCAACTGATTCCCCTGCTGCCCGCAGAGGGGCTCGACCTGGATGCAGACATCTTGAGGGGCGTGAAGATGGCCGAGCTCTCTTATGCTCCGAAGGTCTGGGAGAAAGTGCAACAGCTCAAAGACCGCTATCCGCAGCTGCTGGTTTCCGTGCGCGTTCCCCTGAGCTCCGAAGCCAAAGCCATCACAGCCGGTTTGGCGCGCGCCGGGGCGGAAGTGATTCACCTGTTCGCCGATTACCGGGGCAATGAATTTGTGGACGGCAACAACCCGCGCTTTGTAAAGGACGTCATGCGTGACATTCATACCCATCTGGTCAATGAAGCGATCCGCGATGAAGTCACCCTGCTGACCAGCGGCGGGATTGCGTTGGCGGAGCATCTGCCCAAAGCCCTCATCTGCGGCGCGGATGGTGCAGCCATCGACCTGCCCCTCCTCATTGCGCTGGAATGCCGCGTCTGCAAACGCTGTGTGACAGGGAAATCCTGTCCGGTGGAGCTCAACAACCTCGATCCCGAATATGGCCGCCAGCGCCTGGTGAATTTGATGTGCAGCTGGTGGAGCCAGCTTATCGAGATGATGGGCGCCATGGGCATCCGCGACGTGCGCCGGGTACGCGGCGAAGCAGGCCGGGCCATGTTCTTCGAAGACCTGGAAAGAGAAACCTTCGGCGCCATTTTCGGCGGACGGCAGTAGCAGCGGGGGGTTGCTTTAGCATTAGCACTGCGATGCCAATACAGCTCACAGTATCAATAGCGACTCAAAAAAGGAGTACTCAGACCGTGAAGGCAGAGATCAAAACAAGAGCTTCACGATTTCGTCATAACATCGGCAAATATAAGGTGCAGCGCGGGCCGCAGTGTGAGAGCTGCGCCGGCTGCGTGGTGAGCTGCCAGTACGGGGTCCATTTCACAGCGGGCGCGCGCATGGGAATGCCCAAGGATTATCTGTGCGTCGGTCCCGACGTCTGCAAAAGCAAAGGCACCTTCTGCGTTGAAAAATGTCCCAACCAGGCGCTGAGAGTGGCTTTGAATCCGCAAATTAAGGCGCTGGGGGACTTTCGCTGGACCGCGGAGCTGCTCATGAGCACCTGGCATCAGGCGGAAACAGGCGAGCTTCCAGTTGTGGATATGGAATACCGCACGGGCAATTCCGGCGGCGGCTTTGACAAGATGCGCTTCCGGTTCCCCCAAAAACCAGAGCTGGAGATCCGCGCCGATAAGATCGACACCAGCATCGAGCTCAACAAGCGTGGCGACAATGCTCATCGCATCACCATCCCCATTCCGGTTTATCAGGGCGGCATGTCGTTCGGGTCGGTGAGCAACAGCACCATGGTGTCCCGAGCCCGTGCCGCCATGCTGTGGGGGACCTTTGGCTGTACCGGTGAAGGCGGCTACCCCGAATTTCTCTATCCGTATGATGATTTCATGATCACTCAGGTGGCCACCGGGCTTTTCGGTGTGAAGGAAGAAACCATCCAGCGGGTGCGCATCATTGAATTCAAATATGCACAGGGCGCCAAACCCGGCCTGGGAGGCCACCTGTTGGGGGACAAAGTGACCGAGGCTGTCGCCAAGATGCGCGAAGCGGTCAAAGGCAGCGCCCTCTTTTCCCCGTTTCCATTCCACAGTGTCTATTCGGTGGAAGACCATAAAAAGCACGTGGACTGGATCAAAGCCATGAATCCGAAAGCACTGGTGTCAGTCAAGGTGTCCACGCCGGCTGATGTTGACATGGTGGCCATCGGCAGCTACTACGCCGGGGCCCACATTGTTCACCTCGACGGCAGCTATGGCGGCACCGGGGCGGCACCCGACATTGCCAAGAAAAACATCGCCATGCCCATCGAATACGCCATCCCCAAAGTACATCGGTTCCTGCTGGAGGAAGGGGTACGCGACAAGGTGACACTGATCGCAAGCGGCGGAATCCGTACGGCGCACGATATCATGAAAGCCATTGCTCTTGGGGCCGACGGCGTGGTGGAAGGGACTGCGGGCTTGGTGGCGCTGGAATGCACCCGTTGTAGTTCCTGTGAAAGCGGCCGTGGCTGCCCTCGCGGCATCGCCACCACCGACCCGGAACTGGCCGAGCTCGTCAAAGCCGATTGGGGCGCACAGCGGATCTACAATCTTTACGCTGCCTGGCGCAAACAGATGGTGGACATCCTGCAACAGTTCGGTATGCGCAGCATTCGTGAGATGGTCGGCAGGACCGATTGTGTGCGCCATCTGGATTACAATTAGGTCATTACCGGGGCACGACCTGGAATGGCATTGGGCGCCAGGCAAGAAATATAGGCTCATCGCGGATTAGCGTGATCGTGTCGCTCTGCAGCCGTTTGCCCTGAGGTATCGAAGCCTGCCCTGAGGTACCGAAGCCTGCCCTGAGGTATCGAAGGGCAACCCATCTGTTCGTGCTTCGATACCTCAGCACGAACCGAGTGCGTAAATCACGGTAATCCGCGATGAGCCGAAATATATATCCGCCTCGTCATTCCCGCGAGTATTTGGCGGGAATCCAGTCCATCGCCCATTCTGGATCTCGCCAGAAGCAAGCGGGAATGACGGCCAAGGGTTGAATCCTGGATCGTTATTTATTGCCTGGCGCATTACAAATTGGAGATTTAGTAAAATGAGAAAGTATCAAAAGGAGCTCTCTGCTGCTGAAAGAATCCTGGCTGCCCGGGAACGGCTGCTTCAGGAATACCCGCCGGTTGCCAACAGTAAGGTGGAGGAGGAAGGGGGTTGTGGAGTAACGGGTTTTGCTTGTTCCATTCCAGTGGGCGGCAAGCACATTTTCGAGCCTTCCAGACAGATGCACAATCGCGGCAACGGTAAGGGCGGAGGCATCGCAGCCGTGGGCTTCGTTCCAGAAGCACTCGGAATATCGCAAGAAATTCTGGACAGCCACTACATGCTGCAGATAGCACTGATCGATCCACAGGATAAAGGGGCAGCCAAGGCGGTTGAAGGCCAGTTCATCCGTCCCTACCTGGACATTGCCAAGGCGGAAAAAATTCCAACCGTCGATGATTATCGTGATATCCCGGGGCTGGACGTTCAGCCACCAGACATCATGCGCTATTTCGTGCGGGTGAAAAAGGAGGTGTTGCGCGATTTCACGGCCAAGAATCACTTCCAAAACCTGAAGCCGGAACGTGCGGAAGACGAATTCATGTGCCAGAACGCTTTCAAGATCAACACCACCTTCTATTCTACTCTGGGAGACAAGAAAGCCTTCGTCATGTCCCATGGCCGCAACATGATGATCCTCAAGATTGTGGGCTATGCCGAACTTGTGGCCAGCTACTACAAGTTGGAGGAATTCAAGGCGCACATCTGGATCGCCCATCAACGCTACCCCACCAAGGGGCGCGTGTGGCATCCGGGCGGGGCACACCCCTTCAGCGGTATGGATGAAGCCCTGGTACACAATGGCGACTTTGCCAACTACCATTCGGTGTGCGAGTACCTGAAGCAGCGCAAGTTCTATCCCTTGTTTCATACGGACACCGAGGCATCCATCCTGTTGCTCGACCTGCTAAACCGGGTGTACGAATACCCACTGGAATACATCATTGAAGCCATGGCGCCCACCACCGAAGCCGACTTCGATCAGCTCCCCGAGGATAAGCAGAAGGTTTATCGGGCAATCCAGGCAGCGCACATTCACGGGTCACCGGACGGCCCCTGGTTCTTCATCATTGCCCGCAACGAACCGTATCAGAGCTTTTTCCAATTGATCGGCATAACCGACACCGCCATGCTTCGGCCTCAGGTGTTTGCACTGCAGAACGGGGAAGTACAGATCGGGTTAGTTTGTTCGGAAAAACAGGCCATCGACGCCACCCTCGACAGCCTGGCCCAGGAAGACCCTCGCTTCTGCCCGCAGGCCGATAAGTATTGGAATGCACGCGGCGGCAGCCACACCGACGGCGGGGCTTTCATCTTCACCGTCAAACCGGAAAACGGCGGCATGCGCCTCACCTGCACCGACAAATTCGGGCGCGTGCAAACGGTAGCCGGGGATCAGAAGCCCTGCGAAGCAACAGCGGTAGTTACGACGCCTTCTCTTGGGAATGACATTGCCTTGGTGCTGCATGAATACGTAAGTCAGGGTCAGGCGATGGAGCTTTTCGGATACCTCACAACCGCCATTCCGGACTGGGACTACAATACCTTGCGCTGGACCTGCAGGGAGCTAGTGGAGGCGGCCGCCTCCGGCGACACCGCCAAAGCGACGGTGATCGAAACGCTGACGCTGCTTAATGACCGCCGCTATGCGACCGGACATATGAAGCGCAGCTGGATCGCGTGGTTCATCAGGAGCAGCCTGCGCGAAATTTTCAACACCACACCGAGATTCGATCAAGCGGGGGGGGGACGTTATCGCTACATCGACTTCAAAACCAGACGGCTACTGAGCGTGCCTCAGGCCGGTGAAGAAATCCTGGTGGTTTACGCACGAGAGTTCGAACCCGAAGGGGATGACTGCGACGCCAGGTTGCTGTGCGAGGCCTATTTCAAGGGTTGGAAGCGCTTCATCGTGTACGGTTGTCGCGGCCAGCGTTTTACCGGCAATGGATTTGGTCCGAACACCGGCGATGTGCGGATCGATGTCTACGGGAGCTCCGGGGATTATCTGGCCTCCGGAATCGATGGATTGGAAATCTATGTTCACGGCAATGGTCAGGACCAACTGGGCCAAATCATGAAGGAAGGTAAGCTGGTGGTGTTTGGCGATGTAGGCCAGACCTTCATGTACGGCGCCAAGGGTGGGACGGTTTATATCATGGGCAATGCCGCCGGCAGACCGCTCATCAATGCGGTCGGTCATCCCCGCGTGGTGATCAACGGCACCGCCCTCGATTACCTGGCAGAATCCTTCATGGCGGGCGATCCCCATGCGGGCGGCGGGTTTGTGGTCTTGAACGGCATGGCTTTCGACGATCAGGGAAGGTTAACGGCACTGGCCACGCCTTATCCCGGCTCTAACCTGTTCTCGCTTGCTTCCGGCGGCGCCATTTTCGCTCGCGATCCTCATGGAAAACTAAACGAGGATCAACTCAACGGCGGCGAATTCGCAGAATTTACCGACGCAGATTGGAGCCTGATTCTGCCCTATTTGAATGAAAACGAGCGGCTCTTCGGGATTTCCATCGAACGGGATCTGCTCACCGTTGATGGCAAAAAGCTAAAGCCGTCTGAAGTCTATCGCAAAGTCGAAGCAGTGGAACTGGCAGTGCTCACCGGAGTGCAGAAAAAATCCGATCCGGCGTTGGACATGGCGGTTGACTAGTGATTGGCAGTTCACTTTTGCGCATTTTAGACATTCAGCATATGAGGTATTGAAATGATCGTAGCAGAACGAAAGCCATTTGATGAAATCAAGGCAATGCTTGCCGGTTACCGGAGGATTTTTATTCTGGGCTGCGACACCTGTGTCAGCGTTTGTATGGCAGGGGGCAAAAAGGAAGTCGGAATGCTTGCTTCTCAGCTGCGCATGAGCTTCAAAAAGGACGGCAAAGATGTCCAGATTGATGAAGACACGGCTGAGCGCCAGTGCAACCGTGAATACATGGAACTGGTGCTGAACAAGCTGCAGGACTATGATGTGGTGATGTCCATGGCCTGCGGAGCGGGCGTGCAGCTATTGGCGGACCTGTGTGAGCCACTGCAAATCCTTCCCGGCGTGAATACTCGGTTCATCGGTATGACGCCGCGTGACGGCACCTGGGAGGAGCGCTGCAGAGCCTGCGGTGATTGTGTGCTGGGCGAAACCGGAGGCATATGCCCGGTGACCGTTTGCGCCAAGGGCATCTTGAACGGCCCGTGCGGCGGTACCGATCACGGCAAATGCGAAGTGGACAAGGAGAAAGACTGTGCCTGGACGCTGATCTATCAGCGCCTGGACAAGATGGGCAAACTGGATAACATCAAGAAGGACTTCCCGCCGCGCAACCACCTGGCCCAGACCAATCCGGCCAAACAAGTGCACGCAGTATACAAAGGAGAATGATTGATGGCTGGTTCGTTCAAAGACGCACTAGAATCGGGTGAATTTATCGTCACCGCGGAAATGGGGCCGCCCAAAGGAACTGATATCGAAGAAATGAAGCGGCACATTGCGCTGCTGAAAGATAAGGTCCACGGCTTGAACATGACGGACAACCAGAGCTCGGTGATGCGCCTGTCCTCGCTGGTGGGTTGTCATATCATCAAGGAAATGGGCGGAATTCCCATCCTGCAAATGACTGGACGGGACCGCAACCGCATGGCGCTGCAATCGGATTTGATCAGCGCCAGCGTCCTGGGAATCGACACCGTGTTGAGTCTAACCGGCGATCACATCACAATGGGCGATCACAAGGATGCCAAACCGGTGCATGATTTGGAATCGGTTCAGATTCTAAAAGCCATCAGGATGTTGGAATCGGGCCAGGATTTGGGAGGCAACCCATTGAAAGGTGCGCCCAAGTTTTGCGCCGGGGCAGTGGTGACTCCTGAAGCCGATCCCATTGAACCGCAGCTGCTGAAGTTCGAAAAGAAAGTTCGAGCGGGCGCGGAATTCTTCCAAACCCAGGCCGTTTATGACCTGGACAGCTTCAAACGGTTCATGGATTACGCCGGTAAATTCGATGTAAAAATACTTGCAGGCATCGTGCTTCTGGTGTCGACGCGCATGGCAACTTACATGAACCAGCACGTGGCGGGGATTTTTGTGCCGGAGAAGCTGGTGGTTGAAATGGCCGGCGCTCCCAAAGGTGGAGCTTTGCAGAAGGGAATCGAAATTGCCGGCCGGATGATCCGCAAGATCAAACAAGAAGGAATGGCCCACGGCGTCCACATCATGGCCATCGGTAAAGAGGCCGTCGTGCCGGACATATTGCAGGCAGCGAATCTTTAGACCCACGATTTATGGAATCCGCCATGACTGCAACTGAAAGAGTTCGGGTAAGCTCGGGTGTAGACCAGCTGGACCGTTTACTGGCGGGTCTTTTCATCGGTGACAACGTCGTTTGGTTGGATGACTCCGGAAGCCTTGCCTATGTATTCTGCCTCAACTTCATCCAGGCATCCCAGGCTCGGAACAAACCGCTCATTTATGTCAGTTTCGACCGATCCCTCAAAAATCTTTTGGAAAAACTGGGACCCCTTGCCGCCAACCCGACTCTGACCATTATGGATTGTTTCACCTCGGGAAAAGGCGCCAGCTCTCCGGTTTTCCTGAAATCCTATCCCGAATTGCAGGCCGCGTGGCCCTGCAAAATCATTAGAGTCGAAGAACCGCGAGAAATCAACACTGTCATGGACATTCTGTATGGGGTACATGCCGAGATGGAAGGTGACGTTCGGCTGGTCTTCGAGAGCATCACCGGGATGCAGGAAATATGGGGAGGGGAAGAACAGATTCTTGCTTTCTATTCGCACTCCTGTCCTCGCCTTTATGAATTGAACACGGTCGCCTATTGGATTATGGAAAAAAAGGCCCACTCACCCCGCCTCAGGGCGCAGATCAGCCAGATCGCACAAGTAGTTATCGACCTTTCAGTGAAGCGGGGAACCACTTCCTTAACCGTGTACAAGGCAGAAAATCGCGATTTAGACAATCTGCATAAACCGCAAAGCTACTGGACCAAGAATCTGACCATTGGCTTTGACGAGGAAAAGCGCACGACGGGAGGGATAGACCTTGGTTTGCGCATTAAGGAATTGCGCACCAAAAGAGGACTGTCACAAACCGAACTGGCCAAACTAGTAGGCGTCACACCAAGCTCGATCTCCCAGGTGGAAAGCAATCTGATTTATCCATCTCTGCCGGGATTGCTGAAGATTGCCGAAATCCTTGCAGTGGAAATCAGCTCTTTTTTCCAGGAGAGAGCAGAAGTTAAGACGCGTGTCATTTTCCCCGGCAGCGAGGCTACCGAAATAAAATTTATTGGCTTCCATGAAGATAGCATTCAAGCAAAGCTGCTCACCCCAGTGGATTTTGACTCCAAAGCCGAACCGTTTCTCATCGAAATTCCGCCCGGCAAAACCATCCCGTCGCATTTTTTTGCGCACAAGGGCGAAGAGATCGGCTATCTGCTCTCGGGCAAGCTGCAGGTCACAATCAGCAAAACTACCAACACAATTCGCGCCGGAGACACGATTTACCTTACCTCTGAGATGCCTTCTCAATGGAAAAACCCGGGACCGACGGTGGCCAAGCTGCTTTGGCTAAAGATCAGATGAAAAAAGCGCAGCAGCCACCGCTGCTTCGTACACGTCCAAACAAATGAACGACCGAAAACCCTGTTGGTCATTCCCGCATGCTTCTGGCGGGAATCCATTGCTGCGCCACCGTAAAGCTTCTGTGTGGCTGGATTCCCGCCAAATGCGCGCGGGGATGACGGATTGTAAGGCGCATCGTTCCCAAACAGAGTTTGGGAACAAGGAAAAGACGGCAGAGATTGTAGAGCAGCGCTTTAGAAAAAAGCCAGGCTCCACCGGCTGAACCGATGGAGCCTGGCTGAGGGAAATCACGAAGTTCGGTCTATCAACTGTTCAAAATAGCTTCGGCCTCGTCGTCATAAGCATCCATAACGTAGGGAATGCCTGTCACTGTTGCGCATTCCGGCGTTAGGGACATCAGCTCTTTGCGAGTTATGGAGCCGACCCTAAAGCATCTCGCCCCCGCCATAAGCTGCTGCAGTCCAACTTTGATCTTATCAGCGTAGCTGTAAATGCCGATGGCACCGAGGGGAATGTTTTTAATATCGCCGTTTCCGACAATTTCCTTGATGGCTTCATAGTTTACAAATATTTCTTCCGGAGTGGTTCCGTATTCACTGACCGTTTTGGGCAGATCATTTTTTTCCATCCACTTGCTGATATTTTTTCCAACCATACCAGGAATCATCAAAGCACGTCCCATGCACACGGCCTTTACATGAGGGGCACCCAAAGACAAGGCTTTGAAGACTCCATCCTCACTTGAAAAACCACCAGCAAAGGCAATATCGGGCACTCTCTCACCTTTTGCTGTCAGTTTTTCACAATACTCGGATGCCTTTGAATGAAGATAAATGCTGGGGATACCCCATTCCTGCATCATGCGCCACGGGCTCATCCCGGTGCCACCGGGAGCTCCATCGATGGTCAGTAAGTCGATCTTGGCCTTCGCTCCCCATTTGATAGCCATGGCCAGTTCCCGCAGGCTGTAGGCCCCGGTCTTTAAGGTGATTCGCTTGAAGCCAAGCTTTCGCAGCCTTTCGACTTCCGCATAAAAGCCTTCCTCACTGACAAAGCCTACTCTGCTGTGGCGCTCGAACTCCTTGATTGCGCCTTCCTTGTAGGCCATCTGGATGGACTTGCGGGTGGGATCTGGAGTTACAATGTAGCCGCGCTTTTTCAGCTCGACTGCGCGTTCGATACTGTCTACCTTGATTTCTCCACCAATGCATTTGGCGCCCTGCCCCCACTTGAGCTCGATGGTATCCAGATCGTGCTTGTCGATTACATATTCGGCGACACCCAGACGGGTATCCTCAACGTTCATCTGCACCAATACCTCACCGTAGCCATTATGGTATCGTCTGTATACCTCCAGTCGACGATCCAGTTCAGGGGACTTGACAATCTTGTTCGATCCGTTCAATTCCAGCCCGGGATCTATTCCGCACACGTTCTCACCACAAACCAGAGTCACACCGCTGAGGGCTGCGCCAACCGCAAAGTGCTCCCAATTATTGCGTGCGATTTCAGTTGAGCCCAAAGCACCGGTGAAGATGGGTACCGCCATTTTCACTTTAACATCCCAGCCATACTGCGTCTCCGTATTGACGGCCGGGAAAACCGCAGTATCCGGACCGGCTTCCATTCCCTCAGGAAGACCGCTGGCGCCCAGCGCATAGCCTTGAATATTCAAGTGGGAGTAATCTACCGGGTAGTCCTTGTCCGCCCCGGCGGTTATTTTGCCGAAAGGACCCGGGTAAATGACTTCGCGCCCTCGAAAAGTTGTCTTGAAAATTTCGCAGTTGCCGCGGCAACCATCGATGCAGCGTGAACAAATCCCGCTCATGGGCACAACGCTCTTGGAGCGGTTGAAGCTCGAAGTGGCGTCATTGGAATTGGGTTTACAAAGGTTCATCTCTATGGCTCCTCACTTAACAAGGTTGATGGAATAAAAAAAGTCCACTTCTCTCATGCAGAGCAAGTGGACACCCTCGTCCAAACACAGGGATACACCTTTGTAACCCTTCAGGCAGAAGCTTTTGTACCTATGCTGGATAGGCAACAAAAAAGGCGTCACTTCTCAAACTGGAAGTTGGACGCCTTTGTCCCGCCTTTTAATAGGAGCCGTACCCCTTTGTACGGCTTTTATTATTAATGCTTACAAAACAAGGCTTTTTTTAGAATTACTCATAGCAAAAGTCAAGGGTTTTTTTGACAGAAATTTTTCGTTGCAGAATTGAATCCTTCCGAGCAGCGCATGCTTACAGATCAGGACACCAATGCTGCAGCATGCTTCGCACCCTTCTGCGCAAGCGAAGCAAATCCTGCCATGTTTCAACAGAACTGCCCGCTTTAATGGGCGGCCACAAGGCAGTCGCTGTGAGTGAATCGAACTGATCGGGTCGCAAGCGCGAGGCCGGTAAGCCACTATAGAGCACCAGACGATGCTCGATGGCACGCAGGGTTTCATATGTCGTCTGCAACTCCCTCACTGGAAAATCAAGGTCTGACAGCTTATCCAAGACTCTGCCCAGCGCCACACGAACAGATCGCACCCTTAAAGAAGGATCCTTGTATCCTTCGACCAGCAGATATCCCTGTACCATGAATTCCAGATCGGCAAGACCTCCCATCCCGAGCTTCAGGTCAATAACATCTTCTGCTTCTTTCGCTCTTTCCCGCTCCATTCGCTGCCGAAGATGGCAGAGACGCCGCCAGACGGCATCCGGGTCGCGTTGCTGAAAGCAGATTTGATCGGCCTGCTCTTCTATCCACGTGCACAGTTGCGTGTTTCCGGATACACCGCGCACTCGCAAAAGAGCCTGAATTTCCCAAATGTCGGCTTGTGCTCTGTAATATTCCCGCCAAGTCCTGCGGGTGACGATCAGCGGCCCATAGTTGCCGGTCGGTCTCAGGCGTGCGTCCACGGCATAGCCCGGCCCTTCGTTTAAAGGCGTACTCAACATCCGAATGAAGCGCTGTACAAGCCTGACAATATCTCCGGGGATTAGGTCGCTGTATTCGTCAGCGGGGGAATCATACACAAAGACGAGGTCCAAGTCTGAAAGATAACTCATCTCACGGCTTCCCAATTTACCCAACGCCAGGACGGCAAGCGGCAGGTCCTCACTAAAGCCGCGGCTCTTGAGAATCCATTGGTAAGTGTTTCTGATGACAAACTCGGCTAAAAAGCTGAGCTCCTCCTCCAAGTCTGAATGGTTCAGGCGACCTGCCAAATCGCCAAGCGCCAGTTGCAAAAGCCGCTCGTTTTTTAGTCGGCGGAGCCACTCAAGCCCCTCTTCGAAATCCTTGTGCCGACTTAATAACCGAAGGGCGACTTGTTCCCATGATCCGCCATTCAGATACTCCCCGGACGAGGTAGCGATACCCTCAACCAGCCCCGGATGATGGGTCAAGAGCTCCGCAAGGAGCTCGCTTTGTGCCAGACATCGAAAGAACTCCTTCAGCCACGGGGCGGAGGTATGAAAAACCTTGATGAGCCCCGGACGTTTTCGGACCTGGCCAAAGTAACGCGCTAGTCGAACCAGCACTTTCTCTGAAATATTCCGATTTTTCACCGGAGCGAATTCGCGCAGCACCTCTGTCATTGTTTTTTGCACGGACGGCGGAAAGGCTTCCATGTGCCTACGAACATTGGAGAAAAGTTCGGGCGGATAGTTTTCAAAACTACCGAGATCTTGAGATCCTTCCGACTCGGGACCGGACCCGACCGCATCTGCTCCAGCGTCTCCGGAGCGGAACAAATCCAGAAAATGGCCATGCACCGCTTTGCAGTGTGCATCGAGCTTTTCGAGAAAAACATCCTCGCTGCCACCAAACCCCAGGGCAAATGCCAAACGAGAACGTCCCTCCGCTGATTGGGGGAGCTTCTGAGTCTGCCGATTCTGATCCAACTGAACCCAATGCTCCACTCTGCGGAAGAAGGTGTATGCATCTTTTAGCTCCGGAACAACGTCATCCGGCAACAATCCGAGATCTTGAAGCCGGTCCAAGCAGTTTAAGGTGCCCGGCTCATCCAGCTGTGGATGCCTTCCTCCGTAAATGAGCTGCAATGACTGCACTAGAAACTCAACTTCCCTGATTCCACCGATTCCCAATTTCACATCGAACTTCTGCCTGCCGGCACTTGAACGAACTGCCTCTGCCACAATGCGATCCCGCATGTCCCGCAGTTCGTCCAAAGCCTGAAAATCCAGGAATCGTCTAAAAACAAAAGGGCGCACCTCTTGGATGAAGGCCGCTCCCACATGACGATCTCCCGCAACAGGGCGTGCTTTAAGAAGCATTTGCCGTTCCCAAGGCTGACCATGATGAAGATAATGATCAACAGCAGCAGCAAGGGAAGGGACGAGCGGTCCGTCTTTTCCCAACGGCCGGAGCCGATGATCTACTTCAAACACCCGGTCTCCTTGAACCTTTTCGGATAGGAGCCGCGAAAGCCGCTGGCAAAAACGGCTCAGCACGACAAGAGATTCGGAGGAATCCGCAGCGGTATCGCTCCTGGAAACATGCAAAAAAAGCAGGTCCACATCAGATACATAGTTAAGCTCCTGACCGCCTAACTTACCCAATCCCATTACCACCAGTTCGTAATCATCTTTGATCCGGCGCCAGGCCTCCTTGTCGGCGCTGCCGAAATACCATTCCGAGTGCTCACCCAGCGCATCCATACCTACTTGAAGGGCAACGGCAGCAACGTCGCTCAGCTGCGCAGTGGTCTCAGCCAGACCTGCCCAGCCCAATAGATCCCGCCCGCCAATGCGCAAAAAATGGCGCTGCTTATACTGCCGGAATGCCAGTTGCAGTTGTTCGAAAGATTCAAATCCTTCTATGGTGAGCTTCAGATCTTCGTAAAGGCCGGTCAGTGGATAGCGTCGATACAGGTTCTTCTTATGCCACAGCCAGTCCATGAGCTCGGGACGACGAAGGAGAGTTGAAAGATACTGGGAGGATGCGCTTATACGATCGATCTCGTTCATTTTTGCCCTTCAAGTATCGGGGAAAGAATTCCGGCTCGTGCCATGTTCCACCAGGATTTGTCGTTGATGAGCGTAAGGACCAACAACCGGTCCAAGCATCATAGCCGGTTAAGATCATAGCAAATGTGCCGTTTTTTTCGAATATTTTTGCCCGACCGTCTCTAACTGCGGCCTTTCTGATTGGAGAAGCCACTGGACAGACCCATCAATACCTCCATTGCGGCAACTTATCCTGTTGATCTTGCACCTACCCAGCCCTTGGTATATGGTTGGTAACCGTTTTCACCATACAGCCTTTTATGAAGCGCAAAGGCGCAAAGAACGCCAAGGTTCGCAAAGGTTGTATCCTTTAGAGAGGACTCTTTGCGTGTCTTTGAGGCCTTCGCGTCTTTGTGGTGAACGATTACTGTGGTTGGATGTGACGGCATCTTATCAAAATCAGGAGCACGGAGGGAGTTGAAACACTGCATGAGAGTCATGGGGATCATTCCTGCCAGATACCAGTCCACCCGATTTCCCGGCAAACCGTTGGTCGAGATTAACGGAAAACCGATGATCCGACATGTTTATGAACGAGCGAGTCGGTGTCGAAGCCTCGACGGGGTCCTGATCGCAACCGACGACTTGCGTATTCTGGAAACCGTGCGAAGCTTCGGGGGCGAAAGCCTGCTTACGAGAGAAGATCATGAGAGCGGCACCGATCGCCTTGCCGAAGCATGCGAGACACTCGGCCTCGAGGACTCCGACATCGTCGTCAATATACAGGGTGATGAACCGCTGCTGGAACCGGAAATGATCGAGCTGCTGATCGATTCTTTGCGTACATTTCCTGACCGATGCATGGCGACGCTCGCATTCCCGAGCGAAAGCGAGGAAGAGTACATGAATCCCAATGTGGTCAAAGTGGTGGTGGATAACGATGCAAGAGCACTTTATTTTTCCCGCTCGCCGGTGCCGCATTATCGCAATAGATCCGTCATGAGCCCGAAATTTCTAAAACATCTGGGCTTTTATGCTTATCGTCACTGGTTTTTGCGCGTATTCACCGGGCTGCCTCACGGAACGCTGGAAAAAGCCGAGAAATTGGAACAACTTCGAGCTCTCGAACATGGATATCCAATCCATCTGGCCTTGTCGGCTATCGAGACACACGGAGTGGATACGCCTGAGGACCTGGCAAGGCTTGTACGCAGCAGCAGTCGGCAAAGCTGCTGAAGGCTGCCTACTCGGTCTAAAAGTCCCGCCGTTCATGCTTTGAGCTCTCATAAGGCTTTCCTCAAACCAGTTTTGCCGTTAGAATGGAGCGATTCTTCTATTATTGGGATCAATGTGTCATTTAAACCTGCGCACGCAGGAGAGACCTAAAATGCAGGAATGAGCTCATGAAGTTTTTTTCGCGAACCAACGCTCTCTTCCCATACTCACCCAAAAAGCGCGAAGAGTGCGGCATTTTCGGGGTATTTGGTCACTCGGATGCAGCAAAGCTGGCCTATTTCGGTCTTTACGCCCTCCAGCACCGTGGTCAGGAAAGTGCAGGGATAGCCGTCTCGGACGGCGGCCAACTGAGGGAATACAAGCATATGGGGCTGGTCCACGACGTATTCGGGGAGGAGACGCTGCAAGCGCTCAAAGGCCATCTGGCCATCGGTCATGTGCGTTATTCCACCACCGGTTCATCGCTTCTGGCCAACGCCCAGCCTTTCGTGGTGGTCCATGGGAGCGAGTATTACGGAATTGCCCACAATGGAAACCTGGTCAACGCAATCCAACTGCGTCGTGATCTGGAGGCGCAGGGGGCCATCTTCCAATCTACCATGGATACGGAAGTCATCATGCATCTGATGGCCCGCAATCTTCAATTCGGCCTGGAGGAAGCATTGATCGCCGCCTTGACTCATATTAAAGGCGCTTATTCACTGGTCATGTGCACTCGGGACAAGCTGATAGGGATTCGCGATCCAAGGGGATTCCGCCCCCTCTGCCTGGGCGAGCTAAACGGCAGCTACGTGCTGGCCTCCGAGACGTGCGCACTGGACTTGATTGAGGCCACCTACATTCGTGACGTAAAACCGGGCGAAATTCTAATCATCGACCACAACGGCCTGCGCTCACTGCATCCTTTTCCCAAAACCCGTTCCGCCTATTGCATTTTTGAGTTCGTCTATTTTGCGAGACCCGACAGCAACATATTCGGACAGAATGTATACCTTTGCCGAAAGCGCCTCGGGCACTTGATGGAAAAGGAAAATCAGTCTATCGGAGCCGACCTTATCATGCCTTTCCCGGACTCGGGCAACTACGCGGCGCTCGGATTCGCCGAAGCATCCAGGATACCTCTCGAAATGGGGGTTATTCGCAATCACTACGTGGGTCGCACCTTTATCCAACCAAGCCAGGCCATGCGCGACTTCGGGGTGCGGATAAAATTGAACCCGGTTCGAGAACTGTTGCACGGCAAGCGAGTGCTGTTGGTTGAAGACTCCATCATCAGAGGCACAACCACTCGAACGCGTATAAAAACTCTGCGGAATGCGGGTGCCAAGGAAGTACACATGGTGGTCAGCTGTCCCCCGCATCGTTATCCGTGCCCCTATGGGATTGATTTTTCCACCAAAGGGGAGCTTATAGCGGCTTCTCACACGGTGGCACAAATCAGAGATTTCATCGGCCTCGATTCCCTGAATTACCTGAGTCTGGCTGGACTCCTCAAGGGCGCAAACGCGTCGGTTGACGACCACCCATTCTGCCTGGCGTGTTTTAACGGCGATTATACCGTGCAATGTCAAGAACAGGTGCGTAAAGACTGTTTCGAAACCCACCGGGCTGTGCCCGGCAATGTCTAATGAAAGGCATGTTGTGGACGGAAAAAGAGCTGAGCTTGGAGCCAAGGATGACCCCTGTCGAGACGACACGGATCAAACGGTATTCCCTGAATTACGACTTGCTCCCGGCAAACCGGCAAGCTCCACCGTCGGCAGTGAAGAAATACTCCGGATTGCAGAAGAGGTTCTGAAAATCGAGGCCGAAGGGATTTTACAGCTGCTCGATCATCTCGACGAGTCTTTTGCCGCAGCGGTGCAATGGATCTACCAGGCAAGTGGCAGAATCATCGTAACGGGGATAGGAAAATCCGGAGTGGTCGGACGCAAAATCGTGGCCACCCTGAGCAGCACCGGAACTCCCGCCCTTTTCATGCACCCGGTGGAGGCAATGCACGGCGATCTGGGCATGGTCCGCAAGGAAGATCTGGTGTTGGCGCTGTCCAACAGCGGCGAAACTGAAGAGCTCAATATCATCTTTCCCAGCCTGCAAAATATCGGTACCAGAACGATTGCCCTCACCGGCAACCTGAATTCTACTCTGGCCAGGTTCTGCGACCTGGCCATCTACACCGGCGTGTCGCGCGAAGCGTGCCCCTTCGGTCTGGCACCGACCGCCAGCACAACGGCTTTGCTCGCCATGGGTGATGCCCTGGCTGTAGCGCTCATCAGAATGCGCAACTTTCAAGCGCAAGATTTTCGTCGCTACCACCCGGGAGGGCACCTCGGTGAACGCTTGAAAGTCGCCATCCGAGAATTGATGCGGCGCGGAGATGAGATTCCCTTCGTCATGGAGCATATTCCCGTGCGTGACGCACTGGAGGAGATGAACCGCAAGGGAATGGGAGCCACCCTCGTTTTGGCGCAAGATAAGAAACTGGTCGGGATATTTACCGATGGCGACCTACGGCGTGCCATGAACAATTTCGCCGATCTCTCCGATAAAACGATACATCATATGATGACGCCGAATCCACGCACCATAACGATAGATCGTTCGGTTGCAGAAGCTTTGGAAATCATGGAGCAGCACCTCATCACGGTATTGCCCGTGGTAGACGGACAGGACAGTTTGCAGGGCATCTTGCATCTGCACGACTTGCTGGGGAAAGGATTGATTCAATTTACCCGATAACCTCAATTCAGAGCTTTAGCATCCCGAGCTCAGAGCAATCCGCCAGCTGAATTGCGAACCCAGATCTCGATATGTACAGTCAACTCATCTACTTCCTTGTTGCCTTAGTACTCTTTACCCTCCAACAACCTGGCGCCAGGCCCTTGTTCTCGCTACCGGCAACGTTTGCGTCAGCCGCGCTCGTTTTTCTGCTGTATGGTCTGATTTGCAGGGTGTTTTTGCGGCGCCTTCAGCGTTCCTCCTTGCTGGTTTCTCAGTCGATTCTCTCCCGCCGGTATCATCGTTTGCAGAGTCGGCTCTCCATTCTGGCTCTGGCATTTGTAGCCATCTATACCTACGTCCTCAACGTCAAGTTTTATCTGCAAACCATCCCCGGCTTTGCACAATCCCTGACATTGTCAGGAATCGCAGGCATCGGTCTGTTCCTGATGCATCTGGCATTGATCTGGCTCTGGAGTCACCCTCTCTATAAGATGATTTATCATTCCGACATTTCGCTGGCTGCATTCCTCAGGGCGCATCTCGCCTTTATTTCAGCAATCCTGATCCCCTGGTTTCTGATCTCAATTGTCAGCGATCTTTTTCAAGTTATTAAATTGCCCGCATTTCTCACCGGGGATATGGGCCAATTCATGTTGCTTGGCTCCCTGCTGCTTGTGTTTGTCCTCTTCGCACCGTGGCTGGTGGTTCGACTGTGGGGATGCAAGCCACTCCCGCCCGATCGCAAAAGGGAAGAGCTGGAAGGCTTCTGCAAGCAACATAACTTCATGATAGGCGGCTTCATGCTGTGGCCTCTGTTCGGAGATGAGATGCTCACTGCGGGAATCATTGGAATTCTCCCCCGGTGGCGGTATATTTTGATGACAAAAGGCCTCCTGGCGTTGCTGGACACCGATGAGCTAAAGGCCGTGGTCGCACACGAAATGGGACATGTGCGGCGACTGCATATCATTACCTACCTGATGTTTTTCATGTGCTATTCGTTGCTCGCCTACTCTTTTCATGACGTTATCTTTCTGTTTCTTCTTAGAAACGAGCTGTTCCTGCAGTGGGCTATGGCGCCCGATACCGTTCAGCTCACCCTTTTTTCCATCGTCTATACCATCCCCGTTTTGTTGCTACTGGTGCTTTATTTCCGCTACATTTTCGGCTTTTTTATGCGCAACAGCGAGCGCCAGGCAGATCTCTATGCTTTAGGTCTCGTCGGCGATCCATTCACTCTGGTCTCTTCGCTGCAAAAAATCGCGTTCCACAGCGGCCAAATCGAAGATCTACCCAGTTGGCACCATTTCAGCATCCGGCAGCGCATCGATTTTATGATGAGAGCTTATCGGCAGCCCGACTTGGCTCGAAACCACGACCGTAAATTATACGGATCCATTTTGGTCTTTTTCGTGTTGATCATCGGCTTCAGTTTCCTGGGCTTTCGACTCCAAAACACCAGAGCAGTCAAACAGTGGAAAGTGCAGGTTCAGGCTCAAATGCTTGAAAGACAGATCCAAAGTGCCAGTGCAGACCCTGAGCTCTATGCGGCTTATGCAGGGTTGCTCCTGGATCTGGGACGCTACGGAACGGCACTGTCTTTGTTAACCAAAGCAGTTGCAATGGCTCCCGGCAATGCAACGGTTCTGAATAACCTGGCATGGCTTTACGCAACCTCCCCACCCCCTTATTTTCATCCGGACAACGCGTTGAAACTGGCGCTTGAGGCGGCTGCCTTGGAGTCACAGCCTTACATCCTGGATACTTTGGCGGAAGCCTACCATGCAAACGATCGCTATCAGGAGGCCCTCGCGGCTAGTCGGGAAGCTCTGACCAAAGATCCGCAGAATAGGGAGTATTTCTTGAAGCAACTGGAAAAGTTCGAACGGGCCGCGAGGCAAGGAAAAGCAGGTGTGAAGTGACGGAAAGGGTAGCGGTAGCTTTTCGTCGAGTTGCGTAGTGGAGGCTGGAAGACGGCCTGAACCTGGTTTCTCGCAGTTTGGAGCGGTCCAAGAGTTGCCTATGGGGCTCGAATTGAATTTTCGCGAGCAAGCTCGCTTCTACTGATACGACATTTTGGCAGGAGCAGGCTCACTCGCGAACCGTAGAAGCACCTCAAAATCCTAGAACTGACTTAAAACCACGAGCAAGTGTGCAACTTCACTCAACGGGGCGTTCAGATTGAAGCGGTGATTGGCAAGAAAACTGTTCGGCCCCGAATTCAGCACCAGCCAGGGGTCCATTTGTTCGGCAACGTGAAGCTCGTGCAATATCTCATCCATTATCGCCACTGCGTCCAGAGTGGTAGCAATCTGGCTTTCGAAGCCCACCCGGACCACTTTCAAAATTTCAAAATAGACGTGGGCCAAGCCTTTGGCATAGTAGAAGTAGTCGTCACTTTCAAAGAAGCCCACGTTTTGTCTGATCAAATTCCGGTTCACGTTGCCCAGGATGTCTCGATAGGTGGAAATCAGCAGGAGCAAATTGTCACTCCGGTAATAAAATCGGCGCTGCCCGTTCTCAAGCTTGACCACGAATTTCTTCAAGTGGTCTACTGCCTCGCTATAGGATGTCTCAGCAGACGGGAACCAAAACAGCGTGGCCCTATTCATGAAAAGATTCAGCGCCGCCTCCAAATCAGGATCGTAAGCATCCGCATCGCCCATGCGGGTGAGACTGTCTTTGAGACGGAGGGTGGTGAACCGAAGGGCTTCGAGAACCCCCAGCTGAAAGCTGTTTATGTTGTCGGTGAATCTGCCGACTATAATGTCGTTCGGGCGCCATCCCAGGGTTCGGCCCTTGAGCTCGTGTTCCATTAAAGCGATCATGGTTTCTACAAATGTGACCCCCGGAGTAGGAGAAATTTGCGGCAGGACGACTCCGTGCTCTGCATGCACGTCCTCTTCTTCATGTTCCGGAAGGCCCTCGGGGAGAGCGGTCGCTCCGCCGTGCTCCCCCTCACCTTTCGGCAGCGGCACTGGAGCTGCGGGCGCCACCGGAGCTCCGTGGGTTTCGGGGCCGGCGGCGGGCGAATGTGGCGCCGCCTGTGACGCGACCGGCGTAGCATGACTTTCGCCTGCAGAAGGCTGAGCAGAAGCAGGCTCGTGCGCTGCTTGAGGTTGCGCCGCCGGGGCTGCGTGCTTCTGAGACTCTTCGGCCGCCGTCGGCTGTTCATGCCCGCTTGGCGCGGCGCGCTCGGCTGCCGGTTGTTCGGGCATCAGCGTATGCCGCTGCAGAGCCCAGCTCACGCTGCCATACAGCAGAACGAGAACAATCAAAGGCAATATGAACAAATATCTCGGATATCGCAGCATAGAAGAGCGCATTCGCAAGTCCCCGGCCTTCATACTAGTAAATCTCATTGGTCTCGCTCCTTTTCAGGCCCGGCTGGTCGGCCGTAACCATTATACATGAAGGTTGCACAAGCATCTGCTGATTCCCAGGCTGTCACCCGATGTAACCATCGATCCTCGCTATTCAGCTTCTTTGCAAGCCGCTCAAACAAGAAGCGGGCAATGTTTTCTGAAGACGGATTTTGTTCTTTGAAAAAAGGAAGGTCATTCAAGTAATTGTGATCCAATTCCGCAAGAATCTCACGAGTGAATTGTTTGACTTCGGCAAAGTCAACCAAAATGCCACTCTCGTTCAGCTGATGCCCGCGTAGAACGACTTCGATTGTCCAGTTATGACCATGAAGTTTTTCACACTTGCCGCGAAAATTCCTCAGATTATGAGCTGCTGCGAAGTCGGTTATGATTTTTATTTCGTAAAGCGGGTGACTATTCAAAATGGTCTCTCCTCGGCATCGGATCTCGTCGCCGCATCAATGTCAAACTCAATAAATAAAAACACGAATTGGGAGCATCGATTCAACGGCGATTGAAGGTTGCCTCCCAATCCCTTCTAACCACCTCAAAAAACAGAAAAAAGCTTTCCCGAACAGTAACCCACATTTAACTGAAACACTTTTCTTTGTCAATCGCAATCCCGGGCGGAACCATACCCTGCGCATTGATGACTTGCAGGCGGGCCAATTTAAGGTTGACTATGATGAAGTTTTTTTATAGATTCCCGTGTGCTCCCGGCGGTGTAGCTCAGTAGGTCAGAGCATGCGGCTCATATCCGCAGTGTCCGGGGTTCAAATCCCTGCACCGCCACCAACTTTGCGGCATAAGGGGTTCCCATTGTTTGTGGGACCCCTATTTTTTTGTTGAAAAACAGTAAATTATCCATTAAGTAGGCTATGAGGTCGAACATTTTTTAGAGATACTGTCTTGCTCGGCTTCGCCGGTTGGAACTCCCGGACAAGAAGGAGAGGTTGTATGACTTTAACTAAGGCTCATATTGTAGAGAGTTTGTTTGCAAAAAATATTTTCACTAAAACCGAGTCCGCACACATCATTGAAACGCTGTTCGAAATCATTAAACAATCCCTTGAACAGGGTGAAGATGTATTGATCAGCGGTTTCGGTAAGTTCAGCGTTAAAGAGAAGAACCAGCGGCGTGGCCGCAATCCTCAGACTGGCGATCCAATCATGCTATCCCCACGAAAAGTCATTACTTTTAAATGCTCTGGGGTACTAAGAGAAAAGATCAACGAATAAAGCTAGGGGCACTTTTTCCCCGCTGGCCATTTACTCGTTTGTAAAAGCGCGAAGCGGCGGAAGGCGAATCGCCTGCAGCATTCAGCAGCAGGGTGGTCTGCTCCGGCTAAGAGGAAAGGCAACTGGTTTCCAGACGCCGGCTGATATAATCAACCTGGCGTTTTAATTTATTATTTTTTTCCACCATTTCTTTGTTCAGTCCATTAACCGCGTACAAGACCGAGCTGTGACTTCGTTTAAAAGATTTTCCGATGGCGGTCAGCGATTCCGAAGTGTATTGGCGGCACAAATACATCGCAATTTTTCGAGCCTTGGCTAACTCTTTTCGGCGAGAGGGCGATTGCAGTTCAGTCAGAGAAATTTGGTAACTGTCGCATACAACTTGCTGCACATGATCGATGGTTATTTTGGGAAGCCGATCCAACATGGTTTGCATTATTTCCTGGGCGTAATGAAGCGTAATAGGAACTCCCAAAATGTTTGTCTTGGCGATCAAGCCCACCAAACAGCTTTCCAGTTGACGCACATCTCCGCTAATTCGATCAGCTAAAAACTCAACTATTTCCATGGGCAGTCGAACATTTTCGGTTTGTGCCTTGCGTTTGACAATCTCCATTCTTGTTTTGAAGTCAGGACTTTCTATTGGAGCTACCAGCAGTCCGCCCAACCTTGACTTCAATTCATTGTTCAGTCTCGGAATATCCTTGGGGTAGGTGCTGCCGGTGCAAAGGATTCTCTTGCCGCGATCCAGGAGCTCATCCAAAGTATAGATCAGCTCATTTTGAATTTTTTCCTTGCCGCTCAAAAACTCGATCCTTTCCAAGAGCAGGACGTCACATCCAGACCGGAATTTGTTCTTAAAGGCCTCGATTTTGTCGTTTCTGAGAGCGTAAATCATTTCATTGGCAAATTGTTCGGTGGTCACGTAATGCACTCTGAGCTCAGGTTTTTTGCCCACCAGGTGATTGCCTATGGCATGCGATAGATGACTCTTGCCAAGCCCTGTCCCGGAGAGCAGATATACCGATTGATTATAAAACTGCTGTCCGCTCGCCATAGCCATGGAGGCCGCATACGCAAACTGGTTGCACTGGCCGACGACAAAATGGTCAAAGGTGAATCGAGGATTGAATGAAGGCCCTGGTCGCCTGATCAGCTCATGGAAATTCACCTGGACAGGAAAATCATGCGGTTGGTCATCTGGAGCATCCTCGAATCGGCTCTCCGAAACCAGACGATACTCGATCCTAGCCGTCCGTGGGAGGAATTTGCGAGAAATGGCGAGCATTTTAGGCTCAAGTTTTTCTCGCAGCCACTCTATATGAAGTTTGTTGCGACAGCCAAGCATGAGTCGATCTTCACTTTGTCCAAGAAATTCAATGGTGGTTACCCAAAGATCGTACTGTCCCTTGGAAAGGCTTTTCTTTAATTCTTTCTTAATGTCTTGCCATTCCTCACCCATAGCACAACCCCTCCTGCAAACTTTTAACTCGGCAAGATCAGAGTTAACTGTCCAAAAAACAATTAAGTAATATCAGCAAACTCGAAGTAATTATAAACCGCACCAATAGTAGTGTAGGATGAAAGCCTAGAGAAAATTACAGAAAGAACGAGCACACGATGCGTTCAGGTGGATCACTCAGTCCCCCTTATCGGTGGTCACATTCTTAGTAGGGAACTCGGAGCCAGTCAAAGGTGATCTGCTGATATTTTCGCTGGAATGCCAGAATCGAGCTGCCCCGGAAAATCCTCCAAGATAAGCTGATGTTAGCCGGCATGGACAGATAACATGTTGATAATAAGTGCATTGTCAAATCAGATTGTTTACGAAGTATATCAGAAAGTTGGTACCGATCACGCTTTTGATTCTCCAAAAAGGCACAGGTCAAACTTTCATTTTCTCGGCTTTTCGCACGAATTCAATTCAAGCAGAAAGATGTCAACCAACGGTCCTGAAAAAAGCTCCATTTCCGTAAGCCTATCCTTCCTGCCACCATCATAATATTTTTGCTCATCGCGTATCAGCGGGGAAAGCGTTGTTCACGCTCTCTATGAAAATGGCATGGAGCAAAGTGCAGCCAATGGCCACAATCGAATTCGAATATTCGAAGTCCGAAAAAAATGGAAATTCAAATTTTGAAATGTCCCACACGTCCAATCCTGATCTAAATGACCTTGGTGTACATTGACTAGCCATACCGCGCACGGGCACTTTCAATCGTCCCATCAGCGCCGGCAGCCCTTACAATTTTTTCGAATATGAGTATAATTGAATTTCCCGACTATTAAAGGATCAACCTGAAGGACGAACCCAACAACCATGGCTATACCCACACGCAGTGAATGCCTGAATTTGATGAAGCAAACCCGTATGCCGCTCAACATCCGGAAACACAGTATGCTGGTGACGGAGACTGCGCTATTTTTGAGCAAACTGTTGAACCGGAACGGCGCCCGACTGAATCTTTCTCTGGTGGAGGCAGGCGGTCTGCTGCATGACATTGCGAAGGCTCAAAGTCTGGCCTCGGGCGAAAGGCACGAGCAGTTGGGCGCTAAATTGCTCCACGATTGGGGATTCTTAGGGCTGGCCTCAATTGTTCAAGATCACGCCAGCTTGGATCTCATACGCCTAAACGGTCCTCTCACAGAGTCACTCATGGTCAACTATGCGGACAAGCGGGTAAAGCACGATCAGGTAGTCACATTGGAGGAGCGTTTTGTCGACCTTATCAAACGCTACGCCAAAGCACCTGAACATGAGGTCAAGCTGCAGCAAAGGTTCCTTCAATATTCGGTTTTGGAACAGAGAATCTTTGAACACCTCACGATCAGGCCCGATGCAAAGGAGCTCATGCAGCTTTCTGTGCAGATCGCGGGGAACAACGGAGGGGAGGTCTACCATGAGTAACACAAAACTGAGAGTGGCTTTGCTTGCTGGGGGGAAATCTGCGGAGCGCGAAGTTTCGCTAAAAAGTGGCGAGCAGGTCTATCAAACTCTGGACAAAGGGCGCTATGAGATCTTCCGTTATGATCCGCGTGACGATCTGGCGCGCTTGGCGCAGGAGGCCGATAAAATAGACGTAGCGCTGATCATTTTGCACGGGCGACTGGGGGAAGACGGGACCGTGCAAGGTTTTCTGGAATTGCTCGGCATCCCCTATCAAGGCAGCGGGGTTCTCGGAAGCGCCCTGGCCATGAACAAGATCCTCAGCAAACAACTCTACATCAAAGCAGGCTTACCCGTTGCCCCCTACGTTGTCGTGGACAAATTCGGCACGTTTAACATTGCAGATATTTTGCAGCCGTTGGGTCTGCCGCTGGTAGTGAAGCCCGAACACGAGGGCTCCAGTATCGGTCTCAGCATAGTGCACGAGGCTGACCAATTGACCGCAGCACTCGAACAAGGTTGGCAATATGACCGATTATGCCTGCTGGAAAAATACATCCACGGAACGGAAATCACCGGAGCCGTTCTTGGCAATGATGTCTTGCAGGCTCTCCCTTTGATCGAAATTATTCCCGGAGAGCAATATGAATTCTTTGATTACAATGCCAAATACCAGCCGGGAGCCACGAAGGAAATCTGTCCGGCTCCAATTTCTCCGGAGCTTACAGGGAAGGCCCAGGAGATTGCCATACGTGCTCACCAGGCTTTGCATTGCAGAGGCTACAGCCGAACGGATATGATTGTAACCGATGATGAAATTTATGTGCTGGAAACCAACACGATACCCGGCATGACTCGGACAAGCCTTTTCCCTCAGGCCGCAGCTGCTGCAGGCATCCCCTTTTCCGCTCTGCTCGACCGCTTGATTGAGCTCGCTTTGGAGCACTGATCGGCATATGGAAACAGCCTTGCTGTAACGGACAACATGTCATATCGCCGGGTTGAGGAGGATGAAATTATGACAATTTATGAATCTCCCAATGAGCTGCGGGAGCTGGCGGGATTTGACCAGGAACGAGCCAGTCAAGCCGATGACTTCTATTGCCGGATTTGCAGAGAAAATGGCTTGGAGTTGATCTCCTGGCAAGACTTTGAAGCGTGGAAAGAATATGTGGACGGGAAAATCAACGAATCGCAGCTTAACGAAAAGGCAAAAAGCGAATTACGGGAACTTGCCGGTAGTTTCGGGAAATACCTTGTTGTCGAGAAAAAAGACGAGCCAAAGAAGCTCAAAGAAGAGCAGGAGAAAAGAGAACGTGCCAGACAAGCCAACAGGATCTACCGGAGAGTTTGTGACGAGGCCGGAGTAAGAGTCTCATTGTTTCGGGACTTCGGCAGCTGGAGCGATTATGTCGAAGG
>Ga0209164_1001359_pt1 | contig 32615 bp, 16 predicted proteins | sample MTBNYHSulfiMetaG_FD_187458 | JGI IMG/M metagenome (GOLD analysis project Ga0209164, IMG submission 187458) | Enrichment culture microbial communities from rom New York Harbor, USA that are MTBE-degrading - MTBE-NYH (New York Harbor Sulfidogenic)... | ecosystem: Environmental > Aquatic > Marine >... | reverse complement strand
GCCTTGGCTCCGACGAGCTCCACGCAGGGCCCATTCTCGGCAAGGCCCCGTAAAGCGGCGTCGATTAAACAGGAGCTTTTCAGAACTTTTCACTTGACAAGAGCCCGTTTCATAACAGTTTCCATCCGGAAAAGATTTTCTTATAAAACCCAGTTTCCAACCCAGAAATGAGGATTTTTGGCCAATATCAAGGAAATCAAGCGTTTGCGCGGAGGCGACCTAGTGGTCGCCGCACAAGCAAACGTGCAGATTGACGCCGAGATTGGCCAAAAAGACCATTTCCGGATGGAAACTAATTAGTGCGGATAACACTTACCTTAGCAGCGGCGACTTTCTTACTGCCGTCTGCTGAAGGCTTGAGTTTTACCTTTCTCTTCCTTCTCTAATGATATCCACGATTTCTTTTGTAGTGATTTTCGCTTTGATAGAGGGTACATCAAGTGGAGATGAGGCCACCTTTTCCGGTACGAGTGCGAAAATTCGGCCGTCCTTTCTTCGAATTAATACTTTGCCGGTAGTTTCGGCCTGTTCCAGCACCAAGGAAAGCTTTTGTCTAGCTTCTGAATAGGTATATACTTGCATTCTAAACCTCCAATGTTGCGACACTAATGCTTTGAGCCGCTAAAATTAATTTACGATCTAGAGTGAGGAGTGGAGATTTATATCTGATAGCGCAATCCGAGATATATGCATCGTAAGCATACATATTGATGGTTTTCGATAGTTTTAAAACATTCGCAAAATCTGGTTCGACATACCTCAATGGAATTCTCCTGAATATTGATAATCCCTTTTGAGCTTCATTGAGAGCCAATCTGTTTTGCTTAAACATGGCGAAAATGCGTTACCCATTTCCCAGGGGATTGAACCCGGCCCAAATAATGCTTTCCCGACGGTTATTTCTATAATTTTGGCACGTTCCGGCTCATCGACCAAAACGGCAATCAAAGCGGATGTGTCGATTACAATATCCATGGCAAATCTTTAAAACGGATTTTTAGACAATTGCACAACAACTATGGTGTTTGTCAAGTGATAGGAGGCGGAACGAGAAGCGAGCCGGCACCTTTTCAAGAGGCTTCGGCATCGGCTTTCCGGACCGCTTACCGGAGAACTTGAATCTTCGGGCCGGGTGATGTATGGTTGTAATTTTTGGGAGGTTTTCCTGACCGAACGCCCCGGGCGCCGGCAGAATCCTGAACGATCGGAGACCGACCACCTGACATGAGCATCAGCGTGCCCCCCCGCTTCTCCTTCGTTGCGATCGACCTCGAAATCCATCCCGGCGAAGACCGCATCCTCCAGATTGGCGCCGTCACCGCCGACGGGACGCGCACCTTCGCCCGCAGAGGTGGAGGCGTCCTCGAAAGGGCGCTGGCGGAGCTGGACGCCTTCTGCGAGGGGGCCGATTTTCTGCTGGGGCACAACCTCGCCTGTCACGATATCCCCTATCTGCGGCGGCGCCACCCGGACCTGCGGTTGCTGCAATCGCCCCTGCTCGACACCCTTTTTCTCTCGCCGCTCGCCTTCCCGCAAAACCCCTATCACCGCCTGGTCAAGGACTACAAGATCATCCGGGAGTCGGCCAACGACCCGGTGGGAGACGCCGCCTGCACGGCCTCCCTCTTCGCCGACCAGGTCGAGGCCTTCGGCCGGATGACGCCGCGGACCCTCGGGCTTTTCGGCGGCCTGCTGGACCGGACCTTCCCGGCGGACTTCTACGCGCGGTTCTTCGCGGCGCTGCGCGGCGCGCCGCCGTTGGAGGAGACCGCACTCAAGGGGGCGTGGATGGAAATCGCGGCAGGAAGGGTCTGCCTCCGGCGGAGCGAAGCGGTCTTCGAACAGCTTTTCCGCGACCCGCAGACGGCGGCCGCCCTGGCTTACATCGCCGCCTGGCTCGGGGTGGCGGGCGGCAACTCCGTGGTGCCGCCCTGGGTGCGGCGGCGGTTCCCCGTAATCCCGATGCACCTGGACGAACTGCGGGCGTCGGCTTGCGGCGATCCCGGCTGCGCCTACTGCGCCGAACACCACCACGCCGGGAAGGCCCTGCAGCGGTTCTTCGGTTTCGAGCGCTTCCTGCCGGTGCGGGGCGAGGATCCGCCGCTCCAGCAGCAGGTGGTGGAGCGCATCCTGGCGGGCCGGAGCTGCCTCACGGTCATGCCCACAGGCTCCGGGAAATCCCTCTGTTTTCAGCTGCCCGCCCTCATGCGGGCCCGTCAGCGCAGCCAGTTGACGCTGATCCTCTCCCCGCTCCAATCTCTCATGAAGGACCAGGTGGACAGCCTCAGGCGGCGCGGCATCGCCAACGTGGGGGCCGTAAACGGCCTCCTGACCATGCTCGAGCGCGCCCGGACCCTGGAAGGCATCCGCCTCGGCGACATCGATCTGGTCTGGATCGCCCCCGAGCAGATGCGCAATACGACCGTCAAAGCCACCCTCAAGCAGCGTGAAATCGGGCTGGTCGTCATCGACGAGGCCCACTGCCTCAGCAAATGGGGGCATGACTTCCGCCCGGACTACCTCTTCATCGTCAAGTTTCTGAGGGAACTCCAGCCGGAGGGGGCGGCGGACCTGCCCCAGATCGTCTGCTTCACCGCCACCGCCAAGAAGGATGTCATCGAAGAGATCTGCGGGTATTTCCGGGAGGAAGGCGGGCTGGAGTTGGAGGTCTTCGAGGGGGGGCACGAGCGGCCGAACCTCCGGTTCAGCGTCGAGGCGGCCTCCGAAAACGAGAAGATCGAGATGGTGGACCAGCTCCTGCGCGAGATCTTCCAGGCGAGCGGGCCGCGGGACGGGTGCATCGTCTTCACGGCCACGCGGAGCGCCGCCGAGCGGGTGGCGGAGGGGCTGCGGGAGCGCTCGTGGCTGGCGGACTATTTCCACGGCGGGCGCAGCCCCGAAGACAAGCGGAGCGTGCAGGAGCGCTTCCTGGAGGGCGAACTGCAGGTGATCGCCGCCACCAACGCCTTCGGCATGGGTGTGGACAAGCCCGAGGTGCGGGCCGTCATCCACTACAGCGTGCCGGGCTCCCTCGAGAATTACCTCCAGGAGGCGGGCCGGGCCGGACGGGACAAAAAGCCGGCCGTCTGCTGTCTGCTCTTCACCCCCGAAGACCTCGAAACCCAGTTCTGGCTGAGCGCCCAGAGCTGGCTCGAGTGGCGCGACATATCGGGCCTCCTGACCGGGCTCAAGCACCTGGCCGAGCGGCACCCGGAGCGGACGATCGTGGTCACGGCCGGCGAACTCCTCGGGAGCGAGGCCGTGGAGGAGCAAGGGCTCGAGAACCTGACGCTCGAAGACCCCTCCTACGACATCCGCACCCGGACGGCCCTCGCCTGGCTCGAGCGGCAGGGGAAGCTCGAACGGGGCGACAACCGCACAAGCGTCATCCAGGGCCAGGTCCTGGTGCGGAGCCTGGCGGAGGCCGAGGGGAGGATGGCCGCCCTGGGCCTGTCGGAGAACCGGAAGGCTGCCTGGCTGGCCCTCCTGCAGGTGCTTCTCGAAAGCGACCCCAAGGAACTCCTCAACACCGACCGGTTGAGCCAGGCCACGGGCCTCGAGCCCAGGAGCCTCGTCGCCACCCTGAGATCCATGCGCGAAGCGGGGCTCCTGAACCACGACCTCAACCTGACCGCCTACGTGCACGTGGGGGTGGTGAACGACTCCAGGCGGCGGCTCGAAGGGTTTCTGCACCTCGAAAAGGCCCTCCTCTCCCTGATGGAGGAGGAAGAACCGGACATCGGCGGCGACACCCCCTATATCCTCGGGGTGCGCCGCTCCTCCCAGGCCCTCAAGGAAAGGGGGATCGAGGAAGCGCGGCCCGACCGCCTGATGCGGGTGCTGGACGTGCTCATCCAGGACAAGCTGCTGAGGCGCTGGCAGATCAGCCAGGATACCTGCGGGCTCGCGTTCAAGACGGACTGGGAGACGCTGCGGAAGCAGGTCGCCGAGCGCGGGGCCGTCTGCGGCGTCATCCTGGAGGCGCTCATCCGCAAACTCCCCACCAACGCCCGCGGCAAGGACCTTCTGGCCGCCTTCCGGAGCGGGGAACTGATCGCCGCCCTCAAGAGCAACCTCACGACCAGCTACCTGAAGGACCTGAACCAGCACATGGAACACGGCCTGCTGGCGCTGCACGCCATCCAGGCCATCGCCCTGCAGAGCGGCCTGACGGTCTTCCGCCCGGCGCTCACGATCCGCGTCCTGGCCGGCAAGGAGGACCGTTTCTACAAGGAGGAACTGCTGCCGCTCGAGGATCACTACAAGGAGCGGATCGCCCAGATCCACATCATGGACCGCTACGTGGCCCTGGCCCTCGACTCGGTCAAAGAGGCCGGGAGGTTCGTGGCCGACTACTTCAACCTGCTGCGGGAGCCCTTCAAACAGCTCTATTTCAAGGGCCAGTACAAGCAGCTCGAGATCCCCACGACGCCCGAATCGTGGCGCCGGATCGTTGCGGACCTCCAGAACCCCGTGCAGGAAAAGGCCGTGGCGGCGGCCAAAGGGCGCAACATCCTCGTCGTGGCGGGGCCCGGCTCCGGCAAGACGCGCCTGATCGTCCACCGCATCGCCTACCTCGTGCGGATCCACCGCATCCAGCCCCAGCGCATCCTGGCCCTCGCCTTCAACCGCAACGCGGTCACCCAGCTCAAGCTGCGGCTGCGGGAGCTCCTCGGCCCCGAGGGCGCCTGGGTGCGCGTGCGCACCTACCACAGCCTGGCCATGTTCCTCACGGGGCGCATCTTCGACCCGGGCCCGGTTCAGGGGACGGAAGACCCCGAAACCGGGTACTTCAAGGATGTGCTCCAGGAGGCGGTGCAGATGCTCGAGGCGGCCGCGCGCGACGACAGCGGCCTCAGGCCCTGGCGGGACACCTTCCTGCCCGGCCTGCGCCACATCCTGGTGGATGAATACCAGGACATCAACGAACTCGAGTACCGGCTTGTCTCCCTCCTGGCCGGGAGGCAGGAGAGCGACGCAGACCGCAGGCCCGTCCTGACGGCAGTCGGCGACGACGACCAGAACATTTACAGCTGGCAGGGGTCCAACGTCCGGTTCATCCGCCGCTTCCAGGAGGATTACGGCGCCGAGACCCTGGAGCTCTCCCGGAACTACCGGTCGAGCCCGGCCATCGTAGCGGCCGCCAATGCCCTGATCGCCTGCAACCGGGACCGGATCAAGTCGGCCCCGATCGTCTGCGCCGAGAACGGGCCGAACCGCGCCGTCCCTCACCGGGTGGGGCTGGTGGGCGCCCCAGACCATCTGAGTTGCCTCAAAGGCGCGATCCTGGAGGCCCAAAGGCTGCTCTCCGAGGACCCGGAGCTGGCCCCGGGGGATGTGAGCATCCTCTGCCGCACCAACCGCGAGCTGGACACCCTCCTCATGCTGGCGCGGCGGCTGGGGCTCCCCGTCCGCGGCCTGAGGGGGCGCCGGCTGCCGCTGACGGCGGTCCGGGAGTTCCGGCTGTTCCTGGACACATTGAACGATTGCCGCAACGAGGTGATGAGCGCGGCCGCCCTGCGGGGGCTGGTCGAGGAGCTGGCTTCCGAAAGCGGCTACACCCCGCAGAACATGTGGATCGGGATGTTCCGCTCGATCCTCGAAAACCACCTGCATGAAACCATGGGAAGAGACCTGCCGGTCGCCGATTTCATCGATTACGTGTACGACGCCTCGCGCGACGTCCGCCAGCTGTATCAGACGGACCGGGGAAGCGTCCTGGCGGCCACCCTGCACACCGCCAAGGGGCTCGAGTTCCCGGCCGTGATCATCGCCGGGCAGCCCGTCCGGAACAAGGCGGGGCACGAGGAAGAGCGGCGCCTGTTCTACGTGGCGGTGACCCGCGCCATGCGGCACCTGACGGTCTTCTACGAGCGCCGGGACCCGCACCCCTTCATCCCCGAACTGGCCGGAGCCGGTCCCGAAGCCGTCGTCTACCGGGAGGCGGACCCGCCTCTCGACGCCGAAGACCAGAGGGACTACCACACGCGCCTCTGGGATCTGGACCTGCGCGACGTGGTGATCTCGTTCCCGTCTCTTCCCGGCTTCATCAAGCAGGCCCAGCCGATCCTGCGCCGGATCGAGCCGGGGGCCGCGGAGGCCCTCACCCTGGTCAAACCCGGCCGCTACTACCTCATCAGCTACGACCTGACCCCCATCGCGCGGCTTTCGGCCCGCGGCGAGGCCCGGTACGAGGGCATCCTCGCCCAAGGGCTGCGGCTGCGCAGACTGCGCTTCCTGGCCGCCGTCGCCCGCCGGGAAAAGGACGCCCCGCGCATCCCGATCCCGGGCGCCCGCAGCGCCCCCTGGTACACCGGCCTGTTTCAACTCGCCTTCGAACCGGCTAGGCCCACCGCCCCGTGCTCGGATGGAAATGAATGAATCCCATGACTTCCCATGCGCCAGGCGAATCGGACCAAAAACTCGATTGATTTATTTAAAAATGAACGGCGGCAGAAAGGAAGACGGTAAAAGGGGCGCCGGACTGATACGTGGAGCCAAGCGTCTGATAATCGGAGGTGTTGATAATGCTGATATATTCTTTATCCATCAGGTTGTAGAACGACAGAGAAACATCCAATTCGCGGACGTTTATTTTGGGGATCGCTGTCGTATACGTAATGTCGAAATCGACTATCAGTGCTTCATCCACTTTTTCCGTCTGCAAAATGTCTCCGTACCTGCTCGATGTGTATCTCAGGATTGGAGACAGTGAAAAATTGCCGATTCTGTAGCTCAGCAGCGCTTTGGCCAGAAATTCCGGGGCGTCAGGCACCTGATTCCCGTCGATCGGTACAACGGCCCCCCCCTGATTATAGATATTCTGAGAAAAATAGAACCGGTTGTAAGAAAAGGATGCATACAGAGACAGATTCCTGGTAGGAACGGCGCCCGCTTCCAGCTCGAACCCGTACCCCTCGGCATCGAAAATGGTTGCAGGAAAACTGACCCCGAGCGAGTCGTCATAATAAGTGGCAGCCTTGTTTTTGTGTTTGGCATAATAGATCGTTGGAACAATATAGAGCTTTTCAGAGATGTATCTCAAGCCGAGATCGAAATTATCGGCTATTTCGAGCTCCTGTTTATTCCATAGATCTTGAAGTGTTATGCCTTGTTTGTAAAATTCGCTTTTCTGAGAAATATAATAAGGATAAAGAGCGACGCTCATGCCGAAATTCCTGCCATAAGAAAAGTAGGCACTCAAAGAATCTTTGAATTTGTAATTCAAACCAAAATTGGGAAGAATCTTATCAAAATCCTTTGAAGGCGCACTCGCCTTCGATTCGATGGACGTCGTCAAATTAAGTGCTTCCTCATAGCTTACATCCGGGATGCCGGTTGCATCGTAGGTGGTTATGTCCGGCATCGAATAGCGCAGATATCTGACACCCCCTTCCAGTGTCAATCGACCGTAAGAATATTTCCCTGACGCAATCGGAGCATGCTGACGATGTTTTGAAGAATTGGAAAGAATTTGCCACTTGTCGAAAACCAGTTCTCCGGAATCGAGTTTATACAATTTCCAGGATGTGGGCGGACCCGGCCTCTCCTGTTCAAGGTAAAAATAACCTATTGTATAATCGAATGATCGAATTTTCTGATTATACTCCGCCAGAGCGCCTACGATATCGTGATCTGTATCCCATCTTCTGATTCTGTTTTGTCCATTTTTCATGGTGATTGTTTCAGAGTAATATCCATGATCATTCCAGTAGAATGGTTTTAAATTTATTTTAGCATCATTTGAAATATTATATTTTGCATTTATAAAAAAATTGAAATCAACGAAATCGTTCTTGTTGTAATCATAGTAAAAATAATCATTTTTATCATTTGTGTATTCTAAATTGTAGTTTTTATCCAGAGAAGATGCCTGCTTATAATTGAGCGGCCTGTATGTGTTTACTTTTGCATTGTTATAGATGGAGAATGCTTCGATTTCGAATTTTTCGCCTAGTTTATGTGTCAACCCAGCCATAGCATTGTTCCTGCCGGAATGTCCTTCGCCTTTCCACTTGTCTACATTCGTGTTGGAGTACGACAAAAATCCGGCGGTATCGGAAGGCAGTAATCCCGTATCGAGGCGAAGGAAACTTCTCCTTGCGTCATGACTTCCCAACGCCTGCCTGAAATCGAAGCTGAATTCTTCCGAAGGCCTCTTAACCTCCAGATCAATTTTTCCGCCGATGCTTGTCAAACCGAAAGCCTTATCTGCAGGAAGCCCTCCCTTGTAGATCGATACGCTTTTGAAATTTTCCATATCGTAGATGTTGGCTCCTCCCCCCGGCCTCCCACTGACAGGGATGTTTTCCACATTGACCGGGGAGGCGGGGTTGCCGCCACTGGTTGCCTCCACCCCTCTGAATCTGAACGATTCATGATAATTGCTGATATCCCCGAGACCGAAAGGATCAACGCTCTGTTGATTCACCGAGGGCATGAGATTGATGGTTTTCTGTACGGACATCGTGGATCCTGTTCCGAGGACATCCATCGCTTTTTCCGTAATTTTTGTTTTGGTGTTGGTTTCTGTAAACATCGGCCCCACAAAATCTGCCTCTTCGAACTCGCCCTGTACGATGATATCAGGAAGGGAAATAACCTCTTCCGCTGAAAACGCCCAGCCGTTCAACAGCATACAACCCATCGAAAGCGCCGCCAGGAACAACCGTTTCATCTCGAATCTCCTTTCAGGTCGTCTCGTTCAAGACATGCATAAATGATTAAGATTTATATGATTATATTTTCCACTAACAAGAATTGCGCCATCGAGCGTCGAATGCCTTGAAAGGCTTCGTATCCATCCGGAAATGATCGACTGGGGACAACCAAGTTTTCAGTCGAGGAGGAAGGATTCTTGTCTCATATCCGGCAAAAAGCTTTTCTCCGCATGGAAACGGGCTCATTCGACGCCATACGCCTGTTCCGCATCCGCAAGGCAGGCGTGATCAGAGGTCCTCTTCTGTCCCACAATGGGGAATATGCAAAGATCCGAAGCACTGCGGCCTTTTAATGCATTATGTAGTATTCCAATATGGAATAGATCGTCAAGAAAAATCTCTGTTCCACTACGGGGGGGTCTACCCGCTCAACTGACTCCCTCCCGAACAGAGGCATCGGGAAAGTAATCTTTTCGCCTTTCTTTCGGAGTTTTGCTCCGGCAAAGCATCGAGGCGAAGATCCGCCAACCATTTACCGGCGTGCCTGATATGTCCGGGTCTGGCGCCCGATCCGCTTACTTGTTTGCCAGAGCGGCCAGAATGCGAAGGGCCTGCAGGCTGCGGTCCTTGAGTTTGAGGCGGCCGGTGGTGGACTCCCAGCGGTAGACGGTGGCGGTTGTTACGTCGAGCCGCTCCGCGAACTCGGCAGGGGTCATCTTCAAGGTCCGGCGCAGGCGGGCGACCGACTGACCGGACGGGCGAAGCCGGGGAAGAGCCGGGGGCGGAGGAGTACGCAAGGGCGTCTTCCCGGGCGGCGGCACCCTTCCTTGCTTCAACTTCGCGGCTGGGGCGGGACGTTCAACGCTAGCCGGCGCTGAGGCGGATCTCGGCGGAGTTTTTGTGGAGGACTTGGCCCGCGCGGAACGAGCAGCAGGTCTCGGGCGCCGCGCCTTCTTACCTGGGGCAGCCGGAAGAGCCGAAGCGCCGCCCTTTCCCGTCGCACGCCTCTTAGACTCTGCGGATCGGGGTTTCGGGTCGCATGCATCGAGTTCGATTCCGAAGATATCCCCCAGATCCTCCTCGGCGAGGAACCCGCCTTCTCCTTCAGCTACGGCGGCTGGCAGCGCAACCCCGGCGCCCATCAGCTCCTCGGGATCGACGCCGCGGAGGAGAAAAAGGAGTTCAGGCCGGTTGTCTAGCCGATTCCCGACACCATAGAGGACTGCGGCCACATGTTTACACATGACCGCCCAATCCGGACAGCTGCAGCGGAACGTGATCTCCCTGGGGCCAGGAAAGAGGCCCTTTTCTCTATCCGTCACAATCCGCATGACCTCATCGGAAAGCTTCCCCTGCAACAGTTCGAGCATGGAACCTATCTGCCCCACGCAACGGTTCTTGATCTCCTTCCAGGCCCGGGCCGGCAATTCCTTGATCGAGATTGAAACGGAGTAAAGGGAACTTCCGCTCACCAGGGCATCGATGCGGCCGGGGAGAACATCGAGATGGCAGACAGACCCGTTCCGGACATAGCTCCGTCCCCGAGGCAGGCGATTGCTGTAATCAGAAAAGGATTCCAGGTGCTCACACCAGCCGTTGCCCCAGAAACTTCGCGTAATGGTGCGCCCCTCGATCTCGACGGGGTCGATCCGCATCCCTTTCTTCATCAGCTTCTGCGCCTGCCGGGCGGCCTTGGCCCGTTTTTCCGCGACCGGCACGTAGGGCGGCCAGTAACTGGTATATCTTCTTCCTCTTCTCGCCATCGGTAACCACGTCCTCCTGACCACTATCGAACTTTCCACCGTTCAGGCGCTTGTGAAGACAAGCCCGTTTCCGGACTGGAAACTTTGTCGTGCCGGACACTCTTTTCCGGATGGAAACAAGCTGACAATCAGGAACCCTTGAACAACGTCCCTTCCAATCCTCAGGCAGCCGCCCGGCTGATATCCAGACGGACCAGTTCGATCAGGGCATCGTCGGAGAGTTCGGTCAGATTCACCTCGCCCTCCGGGGAAAGGACCTCTTCGGCCAACTGCCGTTTTTCGGCGATCAAGACGTCGATGCGCTCCTCCACGGTGCCGCGCGTGATGAACTTATGCACGAGAACATTGCAGGACTGACCGATGCGGAACGCCCGGTCGGTGGCCTGATTTTCCACCGCCGGATTCCACCAGCGGTCGAAGTGCACCACATGGGAGGCGGCCGTCAAGTTGAGCCCCGTACCACCCGCCTTGAGCGAAAGGATGAAAAACGGGGGGCCGTCCTCGTCCTGGAACTGCGCCACCAGGCTTTTGCGATGCTTGACGGGCGTTCCGCCGTGCAGGACCAGCCCGGGCCGGCCGAAAACCGCTGCAAGCACATCCGCCAACGCCGGAATAATTTCCCGGAACTGCGTAAAAATCAAGGCCTTTTCCTGACGCTCGGCGATCTCGCCGGCGATCTCGGAAAGACGCACGAACTTCCCGCTCCGCTCCGCCCGATAATCGCCGTCGGCGGTGACCTGGCTTGGATGGTTGCAGATCTGTTTCAAACGGAGGAGCGTTTGAAGGACCAGCCCACGGCGGGCTATCCCCTCCACTATGCTCAACGCCCCCCTCAGGTCCTGGACCGTCTTCTCATAGAGGGCGACCTGCTGCCGGGTCAAGGTGCAATAGCACGGCATTTCAGTCTTTTCCGGGAGATCGGCGATCACGCGCCGGTCGGTCTTGAGGCGGCGCAGGATATAGGGCCCTACCAAGCGGCGGAGCGGCTCGAACGGGTTCTCGGGGCGCGCCTCCAGGCCCTTGACAAAGGTCCGGAAGACCCCGGCGGACCCCAGGAGGCCCGGATTCAGAAAATCGAAGAGGGACCAGAGGTCCGCCAGCCGGTTCTCGATCGGCGTCCCGGTCAGGGCGATCCGGGCATCGGCCGAAAGCCTTCGGACCGCCCGGCTTTGAAGCGTTGCGGGGTTCTTGACCATCTGGGCCTCGTCCAGGATCACCAGGCGCCAATGCTGATCGGCCAGCCACGGCTGGCGGTGCACCATGGCATAGGTCGTCACCACCAGGTCGGCTTCGGCCAGGCGGGCCGGCTCGCGGGCGATCCGGTCGAGCGTGCGGCGGTCGGTCTCGGCCGGGTGCACAAAAACGAGCCGCAGATCCGGCGTAAAGCGCGCCGCCTCCTGCCGCCAGTTCCCGAGGAGCGAGGAGGGCACCACGAGCAGCGCCGGATGCCGCTGCGCTCCGGCAGGTTCTTGCACCGCACAGATCAGCAGGGCCAGGACCTGGATCGTCTTCCCGAGCCCCATATCGTCGGCCAGACACGCCCCCAACCCGAGTCCGCTCAGAAACCGCAGCCAACTGAGCCCCTCCCGCTGATAAGGCCGCAAATCGGCTCTCAGCGCACCGCCCGTATCCACAGGAGCCAATCGGCCCGGATCCCGCAGGCCCGCCAGGATGCCCCGCAGGGCATCGCCGGCGACGACCTCCGACCACGGCCGGTGCCGTTCCGCCTCCTCTTCATGCTTCAGATCCGCCGAGGCCCCCGCGAGCAGACGCATCCCTTCGATAAAAGAGATCCCATCCTTTCCGGCCGATCTCCGCACCTTTTCCCAATGGGCCATCGCCTCCCGGAGCCTCGCCCGGTCCACTTCCACCCATTGGCCCTTGATGAAGACCAACCCGTCGGCTCCATCGAGGATCGCGTTCAGCTCTTCGGGCGAGAGCGTTCGATCCCCCAGTGCGACCTGAAGATCAAAATCGAGGAGCGCCCGGGTCCCGAGCGTCGTTCGGGTTTCGCCGATCTTCACGCTCACCCGGGGGCGGGCGCGCTTCTTCCACCAGTTGGGCAGCCGGACCGAAAGCCCGGCATCCTCCAGCAGCGGCACGCTCCGGAGCATGGTGTAGGCCTGCTCCGCCGACCAGGCCATCGGCTGGTAGATCCGCCGGGACGCCGTTAGTTCCCTCACCCACACGCAGGTTTCCCCCGCCCGCTGCACCGGGGCGAGCAGCTTGATGAGAACCGGCCGGTTTCCAGCCCCGGCATACTGTTCGAGGGCCTTGCCGAGGGCCAGGTGTTTCAGTTGACCGGCGGCGCCGAAACCCGTGGAGAAGGTCGCCATAAAAGCGAAAGGGCGCCGCTCATCCTGCCTGTTTTCGGCCAGATGGAAACAGACCCTTCCGACCTGCCGCCACTGGGGCGCACGGGTGGTCAAGAAGGCCTCGAGCCCCTCCCCGCCTTCGAGTTCGTTCCGGACCCAGCCGTCCAGTTCGAGCCACACGCCCCGGAGGACGGCGGCCGTGAGATACTCCCCGCCGCGCATGGGCGGGGCGGCCAGGGCCTGCGCCTCGCACACGTCATCCGAGGGCGGATCGACTGCGAAGGTCGCCATCTCCGCAGGGACGTGACACAGGGCCGTCAGATACCGTGCGGCCCAATCCTGCCAGAACCGCAAGGTCAGCCGGCCGTCGCAGGAGAGCTTTTCCGCCGCCAGCAAGAAAAGCCCCGAACGCCAGTCCGCCTCGAAGGAGCGTTGCAGCGCCTCCCAGGCCCGGGACGGCGGCGAGGCCTCCTGCGGCTCCAACCGCAAAAAGCCCCGTCTGGTCAACCGGATCTGCAGTGTGTCCTGATCATTCTTCATGGCGGTAAACGCTGGCAAAACAGTGGACAATCGAGGGTTTTTCAGCTAAAAATCGGCAGGACGCCGCACGATGGCACGGCCGGCCAATCAGCCGGCATCCCTAGAGGGTGAACAAGACAGGAAAGACCCCGCCTATAGCCCCTCCGGTAAAAAGGGTCTTTTTAGAAATTACATGATTTTTCGATCGAGTCCATCTTATTTTCTTCCTCCAATGATTCTCCTCGCACGCGTTTCTTGAGCACCGGCGAGTCGACGTTTTGGGCATGAACGTTCCCTCTTCGAAAAGGGATCGGAACCGAGACCCTGCTTTTTGCCATCGCCCCTGACAGGGCGGCGCCCCTTGGAGGGCTGGAAGGAGCGACCCGTGAAGCCGAAGCCGATGCGCCAGGTGGCGCTGCGTATGACCGTCGACCCCGATCTGATTCACCTGGCGGCCGCCTTCGCGGAGCAATCCGCCGCCGCCTTCAAGCTGGACAAAAAAAGCGTCCTCGCCCTGACGCTCGCCACGGAAGAACTCGTGGAACACCTATCGAGGACGGCGGCGAGAGGCGGCGAGATCGAGATCCTCTGCAAGGAAAGGGTGTACTGCGTCGAGGAGGCCTTCCTGCTGCCGGACCGCAACCTCGACCTGCGGGCCTTCAACCTCACGGCACGCGTCTCGCCTGAGGACGAATCCAGCCTCGAAGAGACCGGCCTCATCATCGCCTCGCGCATGGTCGACGGGTTCCGGTTGAAAAGCATGCCGGAAGGCCTGATGTTGACGCTCATCAAGGAAAAGGCCTATCCGGAGCTCTCCGGTGACTGGAGCGGAACCGCAAAGCCCCTTGAATCGTTTTCGGTCCGTCCCCCCGATTCGGAAGAACTGAAGACCTTCGTCCACATGGCCCTGACCTTCTATCAAACCGCCCAACTCCCCCTCGCCTTCCGTTTCCCCGGCAAGGTGGTGGACATGGCCGCCGCCGGCGAGTTCACCGTCCTGATCGCGACGGACCAGAAAGGAAACATCGGCGGAGGCATCCTCCTTCACATCTCTCAAAACCAGGTGGTCGAAGCCGCCGGCCCCTACATCTTCGGGCAGGAAGACCCCTCCCGGATGGCCGCGGAGTTGATCGAGGCCTGCATCGCCTCCCTGGCCCGGACCGGCAAGATCGGGCTGATTCTGCGCCACCCGACCCGGCACATCCCGGAAGGATGGTTCGAATTGCTGGGGACGCTGGAGCCCCGGGGGGAAGACGGAAAGGTCCGATCCAACCCGTTCTATTACCGGCAGATAGAGGAGGATCTCGGAACGGCGGTCTGGTGTCACCCGGACCTGCAGGCTTATCTTTCGGGAGAGTACACCCGTTTGGGGCTGGCCCGCCACATCCGCACCGTCAGCGACCTCGGGGAAACCCCCTCTCCTTATTCGGTGATCTTCGTAACGCTCGACCCGTTTCACGAAGAGGCGATTCTTCGCCCGGTCTGGTGGAATAAAGACGCGGAGCAGAACTTGGCCGACCATCTCGCGCTGCTCGAAAAGGAATCCCTCTCGAACATCCTGTTCGCCATGGATCTCGGAAGCCCCTGGCACGTGCGGTTCACCCCGATGCTGCTCAGGCAGGGCTTCGAGCCGCGCATCGTCATGCCCTACGGCGGCGCGTCCGACCTCCTGCTCTTTCAGCATCCGCGAAAGGGGGCCCCCAAATGAGCGGGGTGGCCCTGCAGCAACTCGTCCCCGACTACATCCGGCGCTTCGAGGCCTACATCCCGAGCAAGCCGGACCCCGAGCTGAAGAAGCTCTATGGGTGCGACCGCCTCTACCGCCTCAACAACAACGAAAACTGCCTCGGCCCGCCGCCGGAGGCGCAGCGGATCATCCAGCGCTTCCCTCCGCCCGCCGCTGCGGTTTACCCGAGCGGGGACTGCTACTACCTCCGGACAGCGCTCGCGGAAACCTTCGGGAAGCACCCCGACCAGTTCATCGTCGGCAACGGCGCGAACGAAGTGATCACTTGCGTGATCAAGACCTTCTGCCAGCAGGGGGACAACATCGTCACGGCCGACAAGACCTACGCCGTCTACGAGTGGGTGGCCGAGTTCTCGGGGCTCGAGGCGCGGCTCGTTCCGCTCAAGGATTTCGAATTCGACGATCAGGCCATGCTGGAAAGGATGGACGACCGCACCAAGATCGCCTTCGTCTGCAATCCGAACAACCCGACCGGCTCCTACTGGGACACAGAACGGATGCGGGCCTTTCTGGATGCCGTCGACGGCCGGCGCATCGTCGTCGTGGACGAGGCCTACTGCGAGTTCGTGGACCAGCCGGACTACCCGGACGGAATGTCGCTGATGGAGGACTACCCCAATCTGGTCGTCTTCCGGACCTTTTCGAAGATGTACGGCCTGGCTGGGCTCCGCATCGGCTACCTGGCGGGAAGCCCGGAGGTGGTTCAAACCATCCGGAAAACCATGACCGTCTACTCCGTCAACGTCCTGGCCCAGGAAGCGGCGCAGGCGGCCATCCGGGACGCGGAGCATGTCGAACGGACCCGCTCGATGGTGCGGCAGGGCAAGGACTTCCTCGGCCGCGAGCTCGCGCGGATGCACCTGCCCGTCGTGGTGGGGGAAGGGAATTTCATGATGGTGAGGCTGCCCATCAGCGACACGCTCGCCTATCGAAGGCTCATGGCGGAGGGCGTCATGGTCCGGACGATGACCGGGTTCCGGTTCCCGAACTGCATCCGCATCACCCTCTCCCGCATGGAGGCCCTGGAGGCCCTCGTGGAGGCCCTTGAAAAGATCCTCAAACTCCCGGGTCTGAGGAACCGGAAAACCGCGCGCTGAAGGAAGGACGAAGGATTTTCGGGTTTTCAGGTGAGGGTCGATCCTTCGGGGAAAAGCCGCAGCAGGAGGTTGCCCGAAACCCTGCGCCTGTATTCGGCCGATGCACGAACATCGTCGATCGGTGCCACGGCCGCCATCGCAACTGCGGCGGCCTGCTCGAACACCCCCCGCGAGGGCCGCTTGCCGGCCAGCAACGCCTCCGCCGGGGCGCAGGTCATAACGGTCGGGCCGACGCTTCCCCACGCAAACCGCGCCGAAAAAATTTCCCCGTCCACGGAGAGGCGCAGCAGGGCGGCCATGCTCGCCACCCCGATGGCCATGGCTTTGCGCTGCCCCACCTTCTCGAAATGGTGCACCTGCCTCCCTCCCGGCTTCTCCACCCGAACACCTGCCAGGATCTCACCTTGTTCGAGGCCTGTCCTCCCCGGCCCTGTAATGAACTCCCCGATCGGCACACGCCGCATCCCGCTCTGGCTTCGAAGCTCCAGAACCGCATCGAGGACATATAGCGGCGGGAGCGTGTCCCCTGCAGGGGAGGCGGTGCAGATATTACCGCCGAGGGTCCCCATCCGGCGGATCAACGGGGAGCCGAGCGTTCGCAGCGCCTGGTGAAGCACCGGAAGGTGCCGCTCGACGAGCGGATGGCAGATCAGCTCCGCATGGGACGTGCAGGCCCCGATCCAGAGATCCGTTTCCCCCTCGCGCACCCCGCGGAGTTCGGCGATCCGTTCGAGGCAGATGAAGGCGGCGGGATCGCTCCGACCGGCCCGCATCTTTACCAGGAGGTCCGTCCCGCCGGCAAGCAGCGCCCATGACGGCGCCTCCAACAGGGGCCAGAGCGCCTCCAGGCTCTCCGGGGAAAAAACCTCTCTCATGGGGTGGGGCCTCCCTGCAGCTTCTCGAACGCGGCCTGAACGGCATCCACGATCTTGGCGTACCCCGTGCAGCGGCAGAGGTTGCCGCTAAGCCCCTCGCGGATCGCCTCCCGGCCGGTGTCCGGGCGCGCCCCGAGGAGGTCCGCGGCAGCAATGATCATGCCGGGGGAGCAGAAGCCGCACTGCACCGCCCCGCACCGGACGAAGGCCTCCTGGAGGGCCTGCAGGCGGCCGTCCTCTGGAGCGCCTTCAATGGTCGTCAGCGCCTTTCCATCCAGCTGCGCGGCGAGCATGAGGCAGCTCAGGCGGCTTTCGCCGTTCACCAGAACCGCACAGGCCCCGCACTCTCCGCTGCCGCAGCCCTCTTTCGTCCCCGTCAGCCCCAGGTCCTCCCGCAGGAGGTCGACCACCCGCCGGTCGGGCGCCGTGCTCACTTGCGTTTCTTTTCCGTTCAAGACAAAGCGGATTTCCACGACTTCACTCCGCATGAGATGCTGCGCCTTTGCCCTGGATCAAAGCGAGGACCTTTTCCCCCGTGAGAGGCGCATGATTCGGTTCGATGCCGCAGGCGTCCGATACCGCATTGGCGATGGCCGGGAGGGGACCGTTCATCCCGACTTCCCCGACGCCCTTCAGCCCGAAGGGGCCCGTCGCCTCCGGAGCCTCCACGGCGATGGAGACAATCTCCGGCACGTCCAGTGCGCCCGGGATGATGTAGGTCGCGAAATCGGGGGTGAGGATGCGCCCCTTTTCCAGACGCACCGCCTCGCTCAGCGCGTAGCCGATCCCCTGGGCGACGGCCCCCTCGACCTGCTGCTCAAAGGTCTGCGGGTTGAGCACCCTCCCCGCCTCCGTTGCCGCAAGATAGCGTTTGACCTCGACGGCCCCCGTCAGTTCGTCCACCTCGACAAGCGCGAGATGGGCGGCGTGGGAAAATAGGAGGTGCGGAAACCCGATCACGAATTCCTTCCCCGTATCCGGGGCATCGGCTGCGACCGGCATGATGAACTGGCTGATGCAGACACGGGCCTCGTCCCGCATCATGGCGGCTATGTCGCGGAGGGAGACCTCTTTTTTCGCCTTCGCGTATCGCACCCGCTCCGGAAGCAGCTCGAGGTCGTCGAGCGTGTCAGCGAAGAGCATCAGCGCCGCCCAGCCCAGAATCCGGCGGCGGAGTTCCTCGCAGGCCTGGATCAGGGCGTTTCCATAGGTGTAGGTGGTGCGGCCCGCCGCCGCGGAGCCCGACGGGTATGTCCGCTCTGTATCCGGCTGCACCCCCTCGATGCGCGTTTCAGGCTGGCGCAGGATCTCACCGGCGATCTGGAAGAGCGCGCTCGTGTTCCCCTGGCCCATGTCGCTGACCCCGTTATAGACCCGGATGGCCCCTTCGCGCGTCAGTTCCACCTTGGCAATGGCCGAGTCAGGCAGCCCGCGGCCGTATCCCATGGCATTCCAGAGGGCCGCCATGCCGACGCCCCGCTTCTTGAACGGCCCCGCCGCGGCCTTCCAGGCCTCCCGCCCGCGCCACAGGGGATGCTTTTGCAGAGTTTCAAGACAGGCGCGGATGCCGGTGGACTGCGTCAGCCGCACGCAGCACCCGTTCGTATCGCCCTGTTCGAGGGCGTTTTTGCGCCGCAGGGCCAAAGGGTCGATCCCCAGCCGCGCCGCCATCCGGTCCATCATCCGCTCGACGGCAAAGCTCACCTGGGCCACCCCGAACCCGCGCATGGCGCCCCCGATGGGGTTGTTCGTGTAGACGCACACGCCTTCGATGCGGGTGTGCGGGATGCGGTAGGGTCCGGAGGCATGCTCCATCCCGAGGGCCATAACCTCGCCGCCCAGGTGCGCGTAGGCCCCCGTGTCATAGGACAGGCGGCAGTCGAGCGCCTGGAGTTCACCATTTTCGGATGCCCCGATCCGGTAGTGCATGCGCGCCGCGTGGCGCTTGTACCCTGCCAGGAAGCTCTCCTCGCGCGGCCACCACATTTTCACCGGCCGCCCCCCGGCATGCAAGGCCGCCAAGGCCAGCAGGCACTGGACCGTGGCGCCGTCCTTTCCGCCGAAGCCGCCCCCCAGGTATGGCCCGATGATCCGGATCCGGTCCATCGGGATGCCGAGGGCATGGCCGATCTCCCAGCGGTCCCGGAAGGGGGCCTGGGTGGAAACGACCAGAACGAGCCGGCCGTCGGCCTCCTGCCAGGCGACCCCGTTTTCCGTCTCCAGGAAGGCGTGGGAGATGAAAGGGACCTCGAAGATCCCCTCGACGACGACGGGGCTGGACCGCAAGGCCGCCTCTGCGTCGCCTTTGCGGAGCGCGGCCTGGAGGAGGATGTTTCCGTTCGGGCTGCCTTCGTGGACGAGCGGCGCGTCCGGGAGGAGCGCCTCGTCGATCCCGAAGACGCCGGGCAGCGGCTCGATGCCCAGCCGGATCAGGTCCAGGGCCTTCCGGAGCACCAGGCGGTCTTCCGCGAGGACGAGTGCGACCGGATCGCCGCAGTGCCGCACGACGTCGTCGCACAGGACCGGCTGATCCTTGTGGACGATCCCCTGCCGGTTGGTCCCCGGCACATCCCGGCCGGTCAGGACGGCGACCACCCCCGGCAGCGCCGCTGCCGCCCCGATGTCAACAGCCCGGATACGCCCGTGGGCCACCCCGGCGCGCTTGGCCCCGGCCCACAGCAGGCCTTCGCCATAGTGGTCGGCGGCGTACTTTTCCGCACCCGCGGCCTTTGATGCCGCGTCCGGACGGACAAAAGGTCGTCCGATTCTGGGAATGTCCTGGCTCATGCCCTGCCCGCTTCGATGGCCGGCATCCAGGGATGCCCTCCATCACACTACAAAAGTCCACAGTGGAAATCATAGATGCAAAGAATCAGCGGAACCGGGCAAAGGCTTCGTCCATCCTCAGATAGGCCGGGGCCGCCGTCCCAGCACCTTCAGGGCTTTTTGGAGAGCCCGCCGCAGGTCCGCTCTCCGCCTTGCCGGCTGCGGCATCGATTGCCGCTGCATCGCGAAGAGGGGCGGTTTGCGCAAGTGCATAGCACAAAGCCCTCGTTCGTTCAACGCTAAAGGCGCGCCCGCGAAACCGGGACATTCCGGGGATCCTTTTTTATGCTAAGGAAATCCGGTTTTTTTAGAGTCACGGCCCGCAACGGATGACAAAACATCCAAAAAGATCCCCTCAGGCCGCAACCGGGATTGTTTTTCCAATCCTCCGGGTTTATTCTCACCGCATTCATCTGTCTTGGGGTATGCAACACCCGGGGAGAAAACCGCAGCCGCGGGCGGAACGAAACGCCGGCTGCCAAATGTTGCGGAACTGCGCCGATCTGAGACGAGGATCCATGAACGACCCAGCCCCACCGCCGAAACTCATGACGGCCGAATTCACCTCCCTTTGCCTGATCATGGGGGCCGCCTTCTGCAATATCAGCGTCTTCTACAGCTTTTATCACTATCTGGAAACGATCGGCATCCCCACGGCGTGGCGGGGGTTCCTCGTAGGCCTCGAACCGATGTCCGCCTTCATCCTGCGCCTGGTGGTGCTGCCCTGGCTGAACGTGCGCAATGCCATGCGCATCGTCCTGGCCGGGCTCCTTCTTCTGACCGCCGCCTCCTGGGCCTACCTGTGGGTGGATTCAGTCGCCGGCATGATCGTCCTGCGGATCATCCACGGCGGGGTGTTCGTTCTGCTCACCTCGGCCCTCATCGCCCTCGCCGTGATCTTCATCCCTCAGGAAAGGAGCGGTCAGGGCTTCAGCGTCATCAGCATCGCGTCGATCATCCCTTACGCGGTCATACCGCCCCTCTCGGAGGCGCTCCTGCCGCGCCTGCGGAACGAAGCCGACATCTATGCGGCGGTTTCGATCTTTTCCATCCTCTCCCTCCTGCTTCTGGCCGCCGCGCGCGGCCGGATCGGCGCAGCGGTAAAAGGGCTCGACACGGCGCTGATGCGCCGGCTCACCTGGCCGGAAATCCGTGAAAACCTTCGCCGGCGGCCGGTGGCCACCCTGCTCTTCATGCTGTTCCTGATCTATTTCACGCATGCGACCTTCTTCTATTTTCTAAAGAACCTCACCGTCCAGATCGGCACCGGAGAGGTAGGCCTGTTTTTCAGCGTTTCGATGATCATGATGCTGGTCGTGCGCCTGACGGGGACCACCCTTTTCGACCGGCTGGACAAACGCTCGACCCTCCGCAAGGCGCTCGCCCTGCTCATCCCCTGTGTGGTCCTTCTGCCGCACGTTCCAACGAGCATCCTCTATTACGTCCTGGCGGCGGTCTACGGGACCTGTATGGGCGTAGGACTGCCGCTGCTCAACGCCCTGCTCTTCTCAGCCTCCCCGCCCGCTCTCAAAGGACTCAACACCAATCTGGCCCTCTTCACGATGGACCTCGCCTACTTTTGCACCCCGTACCTCGGGGGGGTCTTCATCTCGTTCGGCGCCGAATTCAGGCTGCTCTTCTACATCGCCGGCGGGTCCGCCACCCTTGCGCTGGCCATGACCACAGGCAAGCGCAGCGGATCTGATTGAGAAGGGCACCCTTCGGAAAAAAAACTGCGGGGTTCGGGCTAGCGGGAGGTGTTTGGCCGGAGGGGCCTTGTCGACCGCCGAACCAGCAAACGCGCCGATCGACGTCTAGCTGCCCGAGAAGGGCTGTTGGCAGATGGGAACCCTGGTCCTACCGGGCAGTCGTTTCCTGACGAGCGCCGCCTGCTTGTGGCGGATATCCCCGGCCGGACGTGGCAGCGCGGGGCATCCAGCCACCTCAATAATCCCGCCGCCATTTGATGCCGATGCCGCCTTCGGAGTTCTCACCGACGTCGGCCTCCCAGGTGATGCTGGGCGTAATCTCTACATCGACGCTTATCCTTCCACTCTCCGGGCCCAACCCCCGCTCGACCTCCAGGTAGACCTTTTCATTGATATACTTGCCGGCCGCCAGGGTCGTGTCGCCCTGGCCGTTTTCAGGGGTCCTGATCTGGAGTTGGTCCACATCCAGAAGCCGCCGCGTCCGGCTCATGAAATCGAGGCCTCCGCCGCCCCCGGCCAGGGTGCGGACGGCGGCTGCGAGCTGAAGCGCCTGGGCCGCATTCAGCCGCGAGGCGGTGCGCCTGAAAAGGATATAGGAGAGGATCTCGTCCGGAGGCAGCGGCGGGTCCGAAGAAAGCGCCAGCTTGAGGGTCGACGGCGTCCCGGCGAGGCTCACCCGGGCCGTGACATCCCCGGTCGAGGCCTCGGCCACCACGTCGACAGAGGGATCCGGGGGCACGGAGCCGTCGAAGGTGATCACCCCCCTGGTGAGCTGAAACGGTTTACCGAGGAAGTCGAACCGCCCCCTGACGAGCGACAGACGGCCGGCCAGCACAGGGGCGTCCGCCGAGCCCTTGATGGTCAGGTTTCCCTCCCATTCGGAGTCGAGGCCCCGGCCGCGCACAAAGACCCGGCCCGGGCTCGAAACCGCCAGATCGAACCGCAGCCGAAGGCCCGGGGATTCCGTTGTGCTCTCTTTCTTTTCCGGGACCGCCGGTCCGTCCTGCACGCCGTTGATCTCGACCACATCGAGGGTAACCACTTCGGGCGGCAGACTCTCCGGTATCCGCAGATCCGCCGGACCGACAACGACCCGGCCCGCGAGCAGCATGTCGCGCAGCGCCCCCGTCAGGCGCACCACCCCATCCGTTGCGACCGTGGCGTCGATACGCCGGACCAGGGTGGCATTGGCGAGGGTCAGATCCACCTGCAGCGGGAAGCCTCCCTCCGGATCGAGCGCCACCCAGCCTGCAGCGGAGAGCCTCCCTTCGCCCCCGTCGCTCGCCTGCGCCGAGGTGATATCGATCCGCTCCGCGCCGCAGGCGGCTTCCAGGGACAGATCCTTCAGGACGGTCCCCGTTCGAAGATTTTCGTAGGCCCCGTCGACGACCTTCATCCCGCCGGCCAGCAACGGGTTTTCCCCGGCGCCTCCGAGGCGCATGTCTGCGGTCAAGACCCCCGACAGGACCTGGTCCTCCCAGTCGACCAAGCCGTTGAACATCGCGAGATCGATGTCCGCCTCCACCCGCCCGGACCACTCCCGCCCGTCGATCCTGCGCGCGCCGGCCGGTGAGAAGGAGACCGCATAGGGCGCCAGGGCCTCGACGGTCAGAACCTCGCGATCCTGCGTGCGCATGCCGGCGGCGGCCGAGATGCCTCCTTCCGCGCTCCTGGCGTATCCGGCGATCTGCACCGACGGCATCCCTGAAAAATCGGGATCCGCCGACCTCAGGTCCTTCACGTTGAAATCCGCTTCGAAGATCGGCCTTTCGAGGGACCCGTCCAGGACCGCGTCGACCTCGGCCGTTCCCCTCAGGTTGGCGGACTGGAAAGGCGGGAGGGACTCCAACGGCCATTCGATGAGAGCCCCCTTCCCCTCCAAACGCTCCGCATCGAGATGCACGGTTGCCTGCAGCAAACCGGAGCCGAAGCGCAGCGCCAGGTCATCCACAGTGAGCGAAGCGCCTTCCCGTTCGACCGTCAGAGGCCGGACCAGCAGAACGGGATAGGCCCCGTAGCGCCCGTTCAACCGCTCGATCCTCATCCAGAGAGGCCCGGCTCCGTAGCCGAGGGCGCCGCCCAGTTCGATCGCCAAGGGCTCTCCATACGCCCCTTCGATCCGTCCTTCGAACAACGAACCTGAGGAGTCCGCCATCAGGTCCAATGTCAGCGATGCGACGTCGAATCCGGCCTGGCGGAAGCCTTTCAGTTCCAGACGCGCTTCTCCCGCGGGTTGTCCCAGCGGCCGAAGAACCCGGCCGGATGCCTGGAACGCATCGATCGTTCCGAACGATCCGTGGATCCCCTCTCCGGCGATCTCCCCCGTGAGCGTGCCGCCCTCCGGGGACGGATCGAGCACGAATCGGAAATCGGCGGACCCGCTCACACCGGCCGGCTCCTCACCCACGAAAGGGGTCAGAAACATGAAATCCTGGGCCTTTCCCGCCAGATCCCCCCCGATGGATCCCCCTGCGATGTGAAATCGGCCCTCCGCTGCAAACCCGGGGGCGCTCACCCGGATGCCGTCGGCCGTGATCCGCTCCGCCCCGAAGGCGTAAGCCCCCGCGACGGCATACAACCCCGTCTCCTTCGTAAAGGAAAGCCTGGCCTCGCCGGTCGCCGCGGCAAGAGGCCCTTTGAGGGAGCCTTCCAGGCGCAGGTCCGGGAAGGAAAGCCCCCACGCCGTGAATTCGCTCCCGGCCGTCTCGAGGCTGATTTCGGGCACGTCGAGCGTCCCTGTCATCACGGCGGAGGCCGCCAGCGCACCCGAAAGAGGCAGGTCGAGGCCGCGTCCTACAGCGGCGATGTCGTCGGAACGAAGCCCGGCCGTGATATCGACCCTTCTGCTTGCAAGATCGAGGGTGCCCGATGCGCTGACGGTCTCCCTTTCCCCTTCGAATCGAACATTCTCGAAGGTCAAGTGCCTCCCGGCATCGAGGCGGCAGACGCCGGCAACCGCCCATCGGCCCCCGAGAGCAGGCGGGATCCCGGGCGGAAGATCCGCGGTCGGCACCGACAGCGTTCCTTCGAGAACGGCATCGACATCCTCAGGCCCATCCGCCGAGATACGGAGTTGGAGGTCGGCACGCCCCGGAAGAGCCAGGCCCCAGGGGGCGCTCAAGGGGCCCAGATCCCTGGAGGAAAGGACGACCCGCGCCTCGCCGCGCACCCCCTCCGGATCGAAGGATCCGGACAACTTCAGCCGCTGCCCCTCGGCGGCAAGTTCGAACGTTTCGATCCCCCAACCGGCAGCGGTCGGCCCGGAAAGTAAGATCTTCCAGCCGAGCGGCGAATCCCCGAGAGGCCGCTCGCCCGCCACCGTAACGGCCTCGATCGCCCCCTCTCCGGCCAGCCGCAGTCCGTAAGACGCCCCCTCGGCTGCGGGTATCAGCTCCGCCTCGAGGTCGCCCGCAAACCGGCCGACCCCCAGCTCCGCCATTCGGAACGATTCGAGGACAGGGCGGAATCGGGCCGTCAGCCGGTCGAAAGGCCCTTCGATCGCGCCCGAGAGGGTCAACCTCCCTTTCGGGCCGCCGCCCGTAAGGGCATCCAACGGGGAGAGGTCCGGAGCGAGCAGATCGAAACCCGCCTCCATCCGGCGCTTTTCAAGATCGAACGACCCGGCCCCCTCGAGATGCACCGCCCCCGTGTCGATCCGCAGGTGATCGATCGCCGCCCTGTCGAAGCCGTCAATCCGCACGGCCGCAGCGATCTCCGGCGCCTTGAGACACCATCCGGCCCACTCCACGGGCAGAACCCCGTCGCCCGGCTGCAAAACGCCTTCGAGGGACAGGCGGGCGGCATCACCGATCTCGAGCCCCAACAGAAACGCGGCGGAACCCCAAGCGCCCACTGCGGCGCTCAGCCTGCCCTTCCAGGCATCCATTTCGCCGTCGCCGTCCATTTGGATCTCGATCCCGTCCGGAATGGAGGCCATCTTTCCCAGAAGCCCTCCCGGGTCCTCGTGAAACAAAAACGCCACGCGCAGCCGATCGGTATCCGGCCATGCGAAGGCCTCGCCTTCGAGACGGGTCGCCGGACCGTCGTCCACCCGTTCGAAAAGGATCCGGATCCCGCGGCCGCGATCGGCACCCGCCTCTCCGAAAGCGCCATTCAGGGCGAAGACCGCCGGCTCGCCCATGACGGCCTCCTGCAGGCTCAGGCGATCGATCCGCAGCTCGCCGACCGCAAGACGGCTGAGGAGATCCTCGACGGCCTTCAGGGGATCGCCCGGCTCTTTGGGTGCCGGTTCGGGTTCGGAAACGACCGCACGCAAAATCCTGAGTTCCCGGGCGCGGCAGTGTTCGACCTCAAGCCTCCCTGCGAACAAGGGCCACACCCTCCCCAGGCGGAAGTCGAGGGCTTCGATCCGGAGCCAGGGGCCTTCACGGTCCCGAAGCTCGATGGCGCCAACAGCGAAGTCAAAGGGGAGAAGCCCTGTCAATCCCTCGATGTAGACCGCCGGCACGCCGTCGACACGCGAGGCCGACTGGACGACCTCGATGAGCCGGTCCTTGCCCCACGGCGTCTGCAGCACCGTAAAGATTCCGCCGGCCAGGACAATCACCAGGGCGAGCGCAGCCAGGCCCCATTTGGCCGCTCTGATGGCAAAAGACTTCATCGACATAGACCGCTCATATCAAAAAGCCTGCCCCAGGCTGATATAGACCTGAAAGGGATCGTCAATGTCCGATCGGCGGTTGAGGGGGATGCCCACGTCCAGACGCAGCGGCCCGATGGGCGTGACATAGCGCAGGCCGACGCCCGTCCCCCACAGGACATCGGCGCTGTCATCCAGAATCCGGTCGGAAAAGGCACTGCCTCCGTCCAGGAACAGAACGGCACCGATGGTATCCGTCACGCCGAACCGGGCCTCCACTGACATCTCCAGCAACGCCTTGCCCCCGACGGGAGAACCGTCCCTGAGAGGACCCACGGACTGGTAGGCATACCCCCGGATGGAGCCGCCTCCTCCGGCATAGAAACGCTCGTCGGCGGGAATCTCGAGGACATCGGGCCCCGGCTCGACGCCCGCTGAAAGTCTGCCTGCCAGGATGAGGCGCCGGTTCGGGATGACCGGAACGTAGTGGGTCAGCGTGCCGAGTATCTTCAGAAAATCCGTCTCACGGCGTTCGAGGTCCAGGTTCGGGGATGCCTCCAACGCAAGACGGCCCCCTCGCTGCGGATCCAGCAGGTCCCTTGTCCCGTCCCACGAAAGAGACACCGGGAAGGAAAGGTATTTGAAGCGCTTCTTCTCCTCGAACTGCGTCACCGTCGAGGCCTTGGCCTGCACTCCGACGCCCAGTTCGAGGGTCTCCCACAGCTTCCGGCCGATCAGGAGCCGGCCGGTGTAACTGCGCGCCTCATAGGCGTCCGGCTGGTCATCGGCCAGCCGCAGAGTCGCCTCCAGCCGTTGATCCTGGCGGAGGAACCACGGCTTGCGGAAGCTGAACTCGCCTCCCTGCTCGAAGCGGGAAAGGGTTCCTGTAAAGCCCAGGCGTTCACCCCCTCCCAAGAGGTTCCGGTTTTGCCAGGAAAACCGCCCTCCAAAGCCCTCATCGGTTCTGTAGTAGAGGGTCGTGGCGATCGTCCGGGGTTTTCTCTCGGTCAACACCACCTTGAGGGGAATTTCTCCATCGGTCTTGGAAACCGTACCCTTCTCCACCCGGATGACCGATAACAGACCTGTCTCCCGCAGCCGGTCCTGGAACTTCGTGACCGGAGCGGGATCGTAAGGATCCCCCGGCTTCCAGGGGATCAGATCCCGTACCACCTGTTCGTCCAGGCGCTCCAGGCCCGTGATTTCGACCTTGCCAAAGCGGGCAAGCGGTCCTGAATCGAGGACGAACAGGACATCCATGGCACGCGCACCATGCTGCACCTGAACCCGCCGCTCAGCGATCTCGGGATAAGGGTATCCCATCCCGCGCACCAGGCGAAGAAGGGCGGCCTCCGCATCGACGACCGCGCGCGCCCTGGCGGCCTTGCCGGGGTGAAGCCCGATGTCCCCGGCCGAGGGCATCCGCTCCTTCGGCAGCATCGAGCCGTCGGCCGGTTCGACCTCTATGCGTCTCAGGGTATAGAGCGGACCGGGTGTCACCGTGAAGAGCACCTTGACCGGCGCCGCCTTGTCATCCAACTCGAAGCCGAACTGTGCGTCGTAATATCCTTCGGACCGCATGACCGCCTTCAGCCTGGGGATGTCTTCCTCGACGCGCCGGCGCAGCAGCCTGATCGTGGCGGGAGGATAGCTTTTGCGCTCCTGTAGGGTGACCGATGACGCCTCGACCAGGCGCTTCAGCGCAAAATCCTCGATGCCTTCGATATGGAGGACGTACTCGACCCCCTCCCTCCCGGTTTCAGCCCGGACGGAAACAGACAACCCCTGGAGAAAAAAAACCGCGAGCAGTCCTGTGATGAGGAGCCCGCGGCAGCATGCAAGCAGAACCGGGCGCCGCGCAGTATCCGGCGCGGCGCCGGCGCAATTTCTTCTTTCACTGGTGGAATTCAGGATGTTAATATGAATCTTCATCAGGATTTCGAACATCGTGACACGCTGCGAAGATTTCTGCCGATTCACTCACGTCCATCGGGAAATGACGCTTTTTTGCCGGCCTCGGCTTCCATCGGCACGTTTGCTTGTGCAGCGGTCTGCAGATCCCCTTCGCGCAGGCCCTTGGCTTTTTCATATAGGCCTATCGGGCCCCTCCCCGCAAGGGTGGCACTCGGCACCCGGAGCTTGTCAAACAACCGGGTCTCTCCCCGGAGGGGTGGGGCTGAGCACGCAAAGCGTATGCAGAAACCGGGACCTACCCCTCCAGGGTGGACCTGAGCGCGCAAAGCGAGTCAAGAAACCGGTAACCGCCGCTGAGCGGTGGGACTATGCACCTGCCGCCTCCAACGAGGACACACGCTTCGGATCAACAAAGAACCCGTATCCAAGCGAGACTCGTTTCCATCCGGAAATGATTTCCCGGTACAACCCAGTTTCCTGAACAGCACTCGGGAGCATGACTATGAACGAGGCGGCCATAACGGGATATTTCCCCGGCGCTGTAGGTAAGATAACTGAACTCCACGCGGTTTACTACCATGATCGGTGGGGATTCGACGTTTCCTTCGAAACCCAGGTGGGGGGAGAACTTTCAGACTTTGTGCGGAATTTTCAGACGGGGCGCGACGGGCTCTGGATCGCATGGCAGGGAAAGCACTTCGCCGGAAGCATCGCGGTGGACGGCAGACCGGTGGAGCCCGGCTCGGCCCGGCTGAGGTGGTTCATCGTCGAACCCTTCTCTCAGGGCGAAGGCCTGGGCAGGCAACTGATCGGGTCCGCCTTGTCTTTCAGCCGGGCGGCGGGCTTTCGAAGCCTCTATCTTTGGACCTTTCGCGGCCTCGATGCCGCTCTTCGCCTCTACCGGCAGTCAGGCTTCACCCTGACCGAGGAGCACACGGTCGCGCAATGGGGGCAGACCATCCAGGAGCAGCGCTTCGATCTGACGCTGAGGTGAAACGGGGCGGGGAAGCCGTCCACAGAAGAGGGTAAGGACCTGGAAAGCAAGAGACCCGTTGCAGGAGGCGCTCGCCTCCCGCAACGGGTCTATATGACGAACTGCAACCGGCGGTTCGATGCGCCGGATTGCAGGGTAGAGCGATGCGCGGCGCCTACATCATGCCGCCCATGCCGCCCATACCGCCCATGCCGCCACCCGGCATCGGAGGCATGTCATCCTTTTCCTTCGGCTTTTCGGCGATCATCGCCTCGGTCGTCAGAAGCAGCGAGGAGACCGAGGAGGCATTCTGCAGGGCGAAACGGGTCACCTTGGTCGGGTCGATGATCCCGGCCTTCAACAGGTCTTCGTATGCGCCCTTGTCAGCGTTGTAACCGGTCGCCCCTTCCTTTTCCTTGACCTTTTCGACGACCACGGACCCTTCGGCCCCGGCGTTGTTGGCGATCTGACGGAGCGGTTCTTCGAGCGCACGCATGACCAGATTGACGCCGGGCTGTTCCTCGCCTTCGAGCTTCAACCCAGCCAGCGCCGGAATGCAGCGGACGAGCGCGACTCCGCCGCCCGGGACGACGCCTTCTTCCACAGCGGCGCGCGTGGCGTTCAGGGCGTCTTCGACCCTCGCCTTCTTCTCTTTCATCTCGGACTCGGTGGCAGCCCCCACGTTGATGACGGCGACGCCGCCGATCAGCTTCGCAAGGCGCTCCTGGAGCTTTTCGCGGTCGTAATCGGAGGTCGTCTCATCGATCTGGGCACGGATCTGCCTGACCCGCCCTTCGAGGTCGCCGCGGTTTCCACCGCCGTCCACGATGGTGGTGTTGTCCTTGTCGATGTTGATGGTCTTGGCGGTGCCGAGGTCGTTCAGGGTCGTGTTTTCGAGTTTGAAGCCCAGGTCCTCTGAGATGACACGGCCGCCGGTCAGGATGGCGATATCCTCGAGCATGGCCTTGCGGCGATCCCCGAATCCGGGGGCCTTCACCGCGGACACCTGCAGCGTTCCACGCAGTTTGTTGACGACCAGGGTCGCCAGCGCCTCACCTTCGATGTCTTCGGCGATGATCAGGAGCGGCTTGCCCATCTTGGCGATCTGTTCCAGGATGGGAATCATATCCTTCATGCTGCTGATCTTCTTCTCATGGAGCAGAATATAGGGCTCGCTCAGATTGCAGATCATCTTCTCGGGATCGGTGACAAAATACGGGGAGAGATATCCGCGGTCGAACTGCATGCCTTCCACCACCTCGAGGGTGGTCTCCATACTCTTGGCCTCTTCGACCGTGATGACGCCTTCCTTGCCGACCTTGTTCATGGCCTCGGCGATGATATTGCCGATGGTGGTGTCGTTGTTCGCCGATATGGTGCCGACCTGGGCGATCTCTTCCTGGTCTTTGGTGGGCTTGGAAATCTTCTTGAGTTCTCCGACGGCCACTTCGACCGCCTTTTCGATGCCGCGCTTGAGGGCCATCGGGTTGACACCGGCGGCCACGAGCTTGGATCCTTCGCGATAGATCGCCTGGGCCAGAACCGTCGCCGTCGTGGTCCCGTCACCGGCCACATCGGAGGTCTTGGAAGCGACTTCCTTGACCATCTGTGCGCCCATGTTCTCGAACTTGTCTTCCAGTTCGATCTCCTTCGCGACCGTGACGCCGTCCTTCGTGATGTTCGGCGACCCGAAGGCCTTGTCCAGAATAACATTGCGGCCTTTGGGCCCCAGAGTGACCTTCACAGCATCTGCAAGGAAATCGACGCCCCGCAGGATGGACTCCCTCGCCTTAACACCGTATTTAATCTCTTTCGCCATGCTGATTCTCCTCCTTGAATGATTGTTTTGAACAGGCGGATGTCCGATCGTTCAGGATGCTATTGCACGATGGCAATGATGTCGTCTTCCCGCATGATGAGATGTTCCTCGCCCTCGATCTTGATCTCGGTGCCGGCGTATTTCCCGAAAAGGATGCGGTCGCCCGCCTTCACTTCCAGGGGCATCTTCGTTCCGTTCTCGAGGATCTTGCCGTTGCCGACGGCGACGACCACACCCTCGATCGGTTTTTCTTTCGCGGTATCCGGAATGATGATTCCGCCTTTGGTCATTTCTTCGCCCTCGACCCGTTTCACGATGACGCGGTCATGCAGTGGTCTTACATTCATCTTCCATTTCCTCCCGTTTCAGTTTTTGTCGAAATTCGAAGAGACCTTCACCGGCCCCTTAAAGCAAAAAGCTTCCATCCCCGTCAGGCACCCGCTCGACCTGCTGCATGCGATCGGCGCCTTTTTACACGGCCTTTTCAGGAAGCCTGTTTGAACAGGTAGCAACCCAGGAGCATTCCAGCGCCCTGCCAGCCGCTCTCCGGCAATAGAAGGAGGGGTGGCCCCTCCGCGGCGCCCAATTCAAACGACGCTCTAAACTAATACGGCGTTGCGTTTTGTCAAGAGACCGGAAAGGAAAAAAAGAAAAAGATCACAGAGGCTGGCTCAACCGCCAGGACCAGGTCTCCTGGATGCCGAACGGAAGGGGTGTCAGCGGGGCCCATGCCAGGTTTTCCGCCGCCTTCCCGATCTGCAGGCAACTCCGGCTAAGATCGCCGGCACGGGCCTCCCTCGGGAGAGGGGTTGCCAGCCGCGGGTTTAGCGGCCCCCGCAACGCGCCGAGGCGCTCGAAGATCGTACGGTACAAATCGCGCGTGCGGGTTTCGACACCCGTACCGATATTGAAACAACCGCCCCCTCCGTGCGAAAGGGCGGCGATGTTGGCCTTGACGACATCGCCGACGAAGCAGTAGTCGCGGACCATTCCGTCTTCCTCGCCGGGGAAGTGAAAGAGCAGCGAGGGCTCCCCTTTGAGGAGGTTGTTCATGAAGATGGCCACCACGCCGGCCTCCCCCTTCGGGATCTGCCTCGGCCCATAGATGTTGGCGTATCGGAGCACGCAGTAATCCAGGCCGTACTGGTGGCGGTAAAAGGCGAGGTAGTGCTCCGAGGCGTATTTGGCGACCGCATAGGGGGAAAGCGGCCTCGGCGGGCATGCCTCGGAGGTTGGATACTCCCCGGCTTCGCCGTAGATCGCCCCGCCCGAGGAGATGAAGATCACCTTCCGGACCCCGAACCGCACCGCAGCCTCGAGGAGGTTCAGAAGCCCCTTGATGTTGATGTCGGCGTCCGCGACCGGGTCATCCACCGATGCGGGCACGCTGATCTGCGCGGCGTGGTGGTTCAGGATGTCCGGCCTTTCGCGCTCGAAGATCCCGGAGATCTCCGGGGAGCGGATGTCGGCCTCGTAAAAGCGGGCGCCCGGGTTGACATTGGCAAGCCTGCCGCTCGACAGATCGTCGATGATCGAAACCTGATGCCCCTCGGCCAGATACCCATCCACCACGTTGGAGCCGATGAACCCGGCCCCGCCCGTCACCATGATCTTCATGACAACCCCGTTCACTCACCTGTCGAAGCCGGCGGGTCCGGGACCCGTTCCGCGTAGCTGTTCTCGAGCCCCTGGACCAGCCAGGTCAAGGCCCGGTTGACCGGGGTGGGGACCCCGCAGCGCTCCCCTTCCCTCACGATCGCCCCGTTGATATGCGCGACCTCCGTGGGGCGCTGTCTGA